>Ga0210405_10001260_pt1 | contig 29892 bp, 21 predicted proteins | sample IncBWH11MmetaG_FD_155492 | JGI IMG/M metagenome (GOLD analysis project Ga0210405, IMG submission 155492) | Forest soil microbial communities from Barre Woods Harvard Forest LTER site, Petersham, Massachusetts, United States - Inc-BW-H-11-M | ecosystem: Environmental > Terrestrial > Soil >...
GGGAAGCAGCGATGGCCTATCGAAAACAGCTTACCTGGACGGAATTGCGTGTTGGTCTCTTCGTGCTGGTCGGCCTGTTCGTGCTGGCGGCGGGAATTTTTTACGTGACGGGAATGAAAATTCTGGGGCCGAAGTACCGGCTAAAGACCTATCTGCCGGAGGTGGCGGGGTTGTCGAATGGAGCGCCGGTGCGCGTGGACGGAGTAGAAGTGGGAAACGTGGAATCGATCCGGCTACTGCCGCGGACGCCGGGGAAGGCGCCAGAGAAAAACAAGAACATCGAAGTGGTGATGCGCGTGGACAACCGGTATCAGAGCGACATCCTGACGGATTCGACGGCGAGCCTGGTCACCGAAGGGCTTTTGGGGAATCGCTATGTGAACATCACCCGGGGATTTACTGGGGCTCCCATCGGCGACGCCGGAGTGGTTCAGGGCGCGGAAGAAAAGGCTATGAAAGAAGTCGTTGAGAGAAGCGCGGAAGTGTTGGGGAACCTAAATGCGCTGTCGGAGGACGTGCGGGAATTGATCGCCGGAGTGCAGGAAGGGAGGGGTACGCTGGGGAAATTGCTGACGGACGAGCAGGCGTACAACCATCTGAACAGCATACTGGCGAAGGGTGACTTGGTGGTGACGAATGTTCAGGCGGGCCAAGGTACGCTAGGGAAGCTGGTGGCTTCGGACGAGATGTACACAAAGGTGGACAAAGGACTGGACAACGTGAACGTGATTCTGGCGGACGTGCGCGCGCAGAAAGGCACCATCGGAAAACTGATGTATGACCCGACGCTTTACGACCAGGCCAAGGAGGCGGTCGCCAACGGCAATGCGGTGTTTGGCGACGTGCGCGCGGGAAAGGGCACCTTTGGCAAGCTGGCCACGGACGATACTCTCTACAACAAGCTGCGCGACACGAGTTCGAACCTGGCGACGGCCACTGCGAAGCTGAATGACAATACGACGACGGCAGGGAAACTCTTTTCCGACCCGAAGCTGTACGACAACCTGACAAACTTGACCGCGGATATGCGCCTGCTGGTCGGGGATTTCCGGAAGAATCCGAAGAAATTCCTGCACGTCAAGATAACGCTTTTCTAAGTGAGCGGCGGCTTTGCCGATGGGGGCCGCTTGTGCTGTAATGCCCTTGTAACAATGTCGGACTATCCTCGCGGGCAGACGAGCTCTTCTCTATTAAGATGACCGAAATACAAGACGTCGTACAAAAAGCGCCGCGGATTGAGCCTGCGAAATCCACACTTCCGCAACCGGGGAAGCCGGTTCCCAGCCGCGCGTATCCGGGCGCTTTGATCGTGGTGGAAGGAACAGACGGGTCTGGGAAGAGCACACAACTTTATTTGCTCAAGCGCTGGCTGGAAATTGGGGGATACCGGCTGCACTTCACGGAATGGAATTCCTCGCCGCTGGTGAAATCGGCAACGCGACGCGGGAAGCAGCGGCGGTTGCTCACGCCGACGACGTTTTCGCTGCTGCACGCGGCGGATTTCGCTGACCGCTGCGAGCGGCAGATCATGCCGTTGCTGCAGGGCGATTACCTGGTGCTTGCCGATCGCTACATTTACACGGCGTTTGCGCGCGATGCCGCGCGGGGCTGCCCGGCGCGATGGCTGCGGAACCTGTACCGTTTTGCGCCGATTCCGGACATTACCTTTTATTTTCGCGCGCCACTGGACGTGGCCGTGCACCGCATCCTGAGCGGCCGTCCGAAATTGAAATACTACGAAGCGGGCATGGACCTGGGAATGTCGTACGACCGCGCGGAAAGTTTCCGGTTGTTCCAGGCGCGTATTCTGGAGGAGTACGACAAGATGGTGGACACCGACAATTTCGTGGTGCTGGACGGCACGCTTCCCGTGAACAAGCTGCAAAAACAGATGCGCGACATCGTGGCTTCCAAAATCGATCTGAAGCGTTTCGCTCCGCGCGTTCTGGAAACGGAATGAGCATGCCGGACCAGGAAAAAGAGAAAACCGCAGTGGCGGTTCCGCCAGCGGAAACGCCCGCGGCGACGCCTCCCGCGGCGACGCCTCCCGCGGCCGCGCCACCGCCGGCAGCGGCGAAAACAGCGACGGTCACCGAAGAAGCGTCTTCTCAATATTTTTTTGGCGAGCCGCTGGTGGGATTTGATCCCAGCGAAATTACCGGCAGCCTGGTCGTCATCGAAGGCATGGACGGGTCCGGACGGTCGACGCAGATTGCGCTGCTGCAGGAGTGGCTGGAATCGGAAGGCTTCGCGGTACAGACCAGCGGCTTGCGGCGTTCGAATCTGGTGGGGCGCGACATCGACGAACTGCTCGCTAAGAACGCGGCGACGCGGCTGACGCTGGCGCTGATGTACGCGACGGATTTTTTCGATCAGGTGGAACACCGCATCCTGCCGGCGCTGCGCTCCGGCACGATTGTTCTTGCGGACCGGTTTATTTTCACGCTGATTGCGCGCGGCGTGGTGCGCGGGATCAATCGCGATTACATGAGTGGGCTTTACGCCATGGCGCTGCGGCCGCACCTCACGTTCTGGCTGAACGTGCGGCCGGAGACGGCTTTCGGGCGCGAATTCAAGAAGGCGCAAGCCATCAGCTATTGGGAAGCGGGACGGGACATGTCGCTTTCGCACGATCTCTACTGGTCTTTCATCCGCTATCAGACGATGATCAAACGTGAATTTGAAGTGATGGCTAAAAAGCACAGCTTCCTGGAGCTGGACGGCGAGGCCAGCGTTCCCGTGGTGAACAAGCAACTGCGCCAGCGCATCGGCGAGCAACTGGGGATTCGCGCGACGAAGTACGCTCCTTCAGCCGCGCTAGCTCACCTCTGGCGGTAAATTCTGAAATGTCCGAACCGGTTCATATCGCCGCCATCGATGCCGGCTCCAACGCGGTGCGCTTGTCCGTGGCGCGCGCCTACTCCGCGCTGGATATCGAACCCTTGCACGCGGAACGCTACCCCCTGCGCCTGGGAGAGAGCGTATTCGTGCGGCACCGCTTCAGCGAAGAGATTTCCAAGAAAGCCGCGAAGGCCTTCCGGCATTTCCGCGAAGTGATGGATGAGTTCGGCGTCACGCGCTACCGCGCGGTGGCCACCAGCGCCACCCGAGAAGCGCGGAACCGCCAGGCGTTTGTGCGCGGCATCAAGAAAAAATCAGGAATCCGGCTGGAAGTAATCAGCGCGGGAGAGGAATCGCGCCTGGGCAGGGAAGCGGTATTGGCCGCTCTGGGACCGGAGGCGCCGCCCCGTTGCATCGCGGATCTTGGCGGCGGAAGTCTGGAGATCAGCATCCTGCGGGACCATACCGTCGAACAGGGCGCGCAATTGCCGGTGGGCACCGTGCGGTTGATGACCACGCTGGAACTTCCGGGCGTGATTCGCGCTGCACAGGCGGAGCAGGTGCGGCGGTACGTGCGCGCGCTGCTGGAATCGAAATTGACGCCGCGCCCGAACCTGGGAGAGAGCATCGCGGTGGCGCTGGGCGGGAACGCGGAAACGCTGGCGAATGTGGCCCCCGGGCCGCGGCAGCACGGTTTGCAGACGATGGAGTTGTCGCTCTTGCGGGCGAGGCTGCCGGACATTCTCCGGCAAGACGTGCGCGAGCGCATGAAGGCGTATGCGGTGCGGCGCGACCGCGCCGACGTAATGGGCGTTGCGGCAGTCACGTTTCTCACACTCGGCCGTTACCTGAACCTGCGCCTGTTTGCGCTGCCCGGCGTGGGGGTGCGCGAAGGGCTGCTGCAAGAGATCGCGCGGGAAGCGTTCTCGCGTAAGGAGCCGCACCGCTACAACGCGGCGGCGCGCCAGTTGCTCGTGGGCACGCGCAGTTTTGCGCGGCGGCTGGGATACGAGCAGCAACATGCCGAGCACGTCCGGGAACTGAGCATCCAGCTCTTCGATCAGTTGCAGCCGGTGCACCATTTGCCGGCGCAAGCGCGCGTGCTGCTCGAAGCGGGCGCGCTCTTGCACGATACCGGTCACCTGATCAGCCATCGCGGGCATCACAAGCACGGCGAGTACCTGGCGCTGAACGGCGATATTCCAGGGCTGGAAGGCCGCGACCGCGCCATCGCCGCAGCGCTGGTGCGCTATCACAACCGCAAGTCGGAGCCGGCGGGACACCACACCTCGTATTCCACGTTGAGTAACTCGGATAAACTCGTTACGCGGAGGCTGGCGGCGATCTTGCGAATCGCCGAGGCGCTCGATCATTCGCACCGGCAGCGCGTGCTGAAGTTGCGCGCTTCTTTTCGGCACGGCGCAGTCGGGTTGCAAGTGCATGCTCGCGGCGATGCCGCGGAAGACCTGAGAGACGCCAATCGCAGCGCGGAGCTGTTTGAAAAGGAGTTTCATGTGCGGCTGTATTTCCGGCAGTCACCGGCGAGTTGACAGTTCACAGTTGAAAGTAAGAAGTTGAAAGTCAAAAGCTAACAGCCGGTGAAAATAGTTCTGGCATTTTCCAAGTGGGCGCCTGGTGTTCCTGTTCGGATGCCCATTAGAGAGGAGTCTATGCAGCTTTACATTGTCCGGCACGGCATTGCCATTGACCGCGAAGATCCGAAATGCCCTCCTGATCCGGAACGTTATTTAACGGAGGAAGGCGTCGAGAAAACCAAACAGGTGGCCAAAGGCGTGGCCGCGTTGGGAGTAACGGGCGATCTGTTTCTGACCAGTCCTTACGTGCGCGCGGCGCAGACCGCGGAAATTTTTGCCGGCGCGCTTAACTACGCCAAGCAGAAAATCCGGCGAACGGATTTGCTGCTGCCGGGCGCGGAGCCTTCGCTGCTCTTTCGGGAGCTTGCGAAGGACAAGCAGGCGTCCGCGGTTTTTCTTTTTGGGCATGCGCCGCAGCTCGACGACGTCATCGCCACGGCGCTGGGCTCGAAGAAACATCTGACGAGTTTGAAAAAAGCGGGAGTAGCTTTTGTGGAACTCAAGCGGCTCTCTCCTCCAATTGGCGAACTCGTGTGGCTCGCCACTCCGAAGTTGCTGCGGCGGGCAGGGAAGTAGTCCGATTATTCACAAGGCGTCGCCGATGGCTGGATCATGAATTCGCTCAATCGGAAGCAAGGACGGAGAACTCCGGAACCTGGCGCGGCGCAAGAGGAATGACCGTTCCTGGCTTTGCGGCAGCCTTTACGATTAAGGGCATACGCAAATACTCTTCCAGAAGATGCTTTGCCGCCGCGAGCCGCGCCGCAGTCTCGACGTCGCCGGCGAGGTCTGGCACCTGAAGGACAACAGCGTCCGTGGATTTTTCGGCGCGCAGACCCCCTCCGGTCGCCACGCCGCACTTGCGAAGCGCGCGCGCGACGCGCAAAACACCGGCCAGGGCGCGCACGTTGTTCTGCCGCTCCGCTGAAAGCTTGGAAAAAGACTTGTCTTTCGCGCGGGGTTCGGCGCCGCGATAGTAGCGCACCGCCAGAGCGAGCAACTCCCAATCTTCGTTGCTCCATCCGGGAGGGATAGCGAGACCCAGAAGGAATTTGCGCGCTGCTTTTTGCGGCGACTTGCGAGGCTCCGCGTCGCCCACGCCATGCAAGCGCGCCGCCGCAAGCAGTATCCGGTGGAGCGTTGCGTCATTGAACGCAGGCGCCGCGTCTGCGCGCTTGAAGGCCTCGAAAAGAGCGACGGCGATGCGCGAGATTTGCGAAGTCCGGCGCACATGGGGATCGACGGCGCGAGCGGTGGCACGCAAACGCGCCAGGGCGGCCGCTTCCACCCGGCCATTCGTGGGGAGTCCGGAGCGCCAGACGTTCCACAGGCTGGTCTTACCGAGTGTAAGCTGGCGATAGGTTTCGATGCGTTCGTGGCGCTCGCGCTCGATAATCTCCTGCCAGGTCTTAAGCGAGTCCTCGGTTTCGTGGAAGTCACCCTTCTTGACCGCTTCGGCCAGCACGTCGAGATCGTGAATCTCGCCAAGCAGGTCTTGGAGGCGCTTCAGGTTGTCGTTCCAGTTGGCGTAGTGCTCGGGCAGCAGGTTCTCGACGGTGTAGCGGAAGCGTTTGAGACCAATACGCAGGGCGTGCCAGGGTTTTGGTTTTTCGGTGCGCAGAGCCTTGGCGTGCAGTTCCCGGGCGTTTTCAAATCGCTCCAGCGCGAGGCACTCGGCGGCGAGACTGGCCGCGGGCACGAGGCGGGAGCGGTGGCTCAGCGTGCGCTCGAGGCGCTTCCAGGATTTTTGGTCGAACTTGGCGGACACGCGCAGCGCGTTTGCTCGCAGATTTGGTTCCTTCGATTCGAAGGTGGCTTGCAGGTGCGTGCGGACGACGTCGGATTCGCTGGCGAGCTTCTTGACCCACTCGTTCATCACTTGCGCGTCGCGAAGCGCGCCGAGCTCGCGGAACAGCCTGCGCGCGACTTTGCGCATGGCCGGCCAGGCGGGATCGGGGTCTACCTCTTCCATCACCGCCGCGACGGAGCGGCAGCGGCGAATGGCCACACGGAGATCGTGGACGGCGTCCGCGCCTGGAGACGAGCGCACGTTCTCCAACTCCAGGATGACGCGGTCCATCCAGAAAGAAAGACCGCGATGCTCCGGCTGCGCGCCGGAGGGAAGCGAAGTAACAGCAGCCATCTAAAAAGCCTCAGAAATCCGCTCGGATGTCTCTGCTGCAGCAGAAACCCCTGCCGAACGGAACGCCTAGGGTAGCGTCTGGGGGCCGCGGAGTCCAGCCGGGGCCTGTGGAAAAAATCTGGTTTCTGCGGGCTACGATACTTGTCGGCAAGTGATCTGCGAGCCGCTGCCAGGCGCGGCCTGTCTTGAGTGCAGGGCGCGGGCGTGCTATTTTGAATTGTTGCCCCGGAGTGGCGGAACTGGCAGACGCGCTGGACTCAAAATCCAGTGGTACTTAGTACCGTGTGGGTTCGACCCCCTCCTCCGGGACCATGGTTCTGCCTCCCCACTCCATTCAAAAACTGCGGCCTGACGTTGAAAGAGCGCCCGCGGTCCCACGATATTAGTTTAGTGACGATGGAAGAGTGCTACCCAAATTTACACGCGGCATCGAAGTTTTGACGCGGGCACGCGCCGATTCGTTGGAGACTCAAGTCTCTAAGGCATAGAGCCATCGCATGTTAGTAGAACGAGCGTTAGGCTTAGGAATTGCTTATCCGTAAACGGGGAAGGCTGCCCAGTTGAGTTCGCGGGGTTTGAGAGTCTCAGCAGTTTTAGTACTGATGTTTCGCTTCCGCGCCGATGGTCTCCCCGCAAATTTCCATTCCGTCCCCACACTGGGCCGCCAACAATACAAAGTTCAACTTCTTATGGGGGAGGCTCATGTGTATTCCAATCGAATGCGCCCTTTAAAAGCACGGCCAATTTTTTGTTTTCTACTAGGTCTGCTGATGGCTGTCGTAGCCGTAACCGTCGTAAGCTGCGGTGGCAATGTCTCCACGACGTTGGGCCCAAGCATGGGCACAGTGAACCTGTCATTGAGCGACCCTCCCTCTTGCGCAGCGGCCAACTCCAGCGCTACTTCCGTGTCTGTAGGAGGTACGGCTGCGCCCGGTGGCACATTTACCAGCGTTTTTGTGACCATTCGCTCGATTCAGGCGCATGTCAGCGCCACTGCGGACGCGAACTCTTCGGGCTGGCAGGAACTCGCGCCACAACTGGTTTCCGCCCCGGTGCAAGTCGATCTCTTGCATCTACCGGCCAATGGGCAATGCCTGCTCGAGCAGCTTGGCTCGGCCTCCCTGCCTTCGGGCGATTATCAGCAGATCCGTTTGATCTTGCTGGCAAACGCGGCGCCGAGTGGCCCGGCGCCGTCGACCGACAGCAACGCATGCTTCAAGCAGCTCGGCGGCGACGTTTTCAACTGCGTGTTGGATAGCAGCGGCACGCACACTCTGAATTTGAGCAGCGAGGCGAACACGGGGCTGAAAATCCCTCCCGGGCAAATCATGGGTGGGCCGATCCATGTTGCCGCGGGGCAGTCAGTAGATCTCAACATCGATTTCAACACCTGCGCTTCCATTCTCAAGGAAGGCAACGGAGATTTTCGCTTGAAGCCGGTGCTCACGGCCGGCGTGGTGAGCACGAACATGACGGGGATCAGCGGGCAGATCGTCGATAGCGTCACGTCGCAACCCATTGCCGGAGCGATTGTCACGCTGCAATTCGCGGACAAGTCCGGTATCGATCGCATCGCCATGCAGCAGCAGACAGATCTCGCCGGCCACTTCAGTTTTTGCCCGCTCGCCGTCGGCGCGGTGTTCGATGTTGTGTCGGACGCCCTCATAACTTCGGGCAAGGCGTACAACGTTACCGTGGTGCTGAACGTCGTTGGGGGGACGAACCTCGGGGCAGTCCCTCTCGTCGCGGAGATTCCAGCGACAGCCGGTGCTTCGACCGGGCCGGGAACGATCCAGGGGGAGATTACGGCGATGAATGGAACGACGGGAGCGAGCATCGCCGCGGACGTTTTCGCGCTGCAAACCGTGACGGTGTCGAGCACCAGCCACACGTTTACGGTTCCGCTGTTTCCGAAGTCGAATGCGGCGGACATTATGGTGACTTCGAGCACATCGTGCCCAACCGGAGCCCCTAAGCGCGCATTCTGCGGCAGTTATACAGTGGTTGTTCCGGCGGGCAATCTGGCCGTAGGCACAACCTCCGCGGGCAAGACCACCATCACGCCGCCGACGACAGGCGACGTTCTGTATTCGGTCGAAGTGGATGCGACAAACCCCACGTCCGGCGCCGCGATGTGCTCGCCGTCGACGCAAACCACAAGCAAGGATGCGACCGCCATGCCGCTGAAGGTTACCCCCGGAGCCGCCACGACTGCGGCGGAGGTGGACTTCACCGGTTGTTCCTGATGGGAAGAGCCAGCGGTGAGGCCGTGACGTGCCTCCGCGCGGCCTCACCGCGGCTCGCCTTCCCGCGAATCGATGAGTTTCTCTTGGAGCACTTGGGGACTCTCCGGTGTGCCTTTCCCCACTTCGAAAAAATGTTCAACTCTGGCATTGAAACGGTTTAATATCGGTGTCCGCCGGTTTTCCTGCAAGTGAACGCCGGTGATTGCCGTTTGAATCTTGACCCCATTGAGGACATCGATGCCACTTTCGCGGAATTTCTCGGCCCGGATGTTGCAAGGCATTTTCGTTTCCCTGGCGCTTCCGATGGCCGCCGCCGGTGCCACAGAAGGCCAGCCTGCCAGGACCTACCTGCACAAGAACTGGCAGATTCAATCGTCGTGCGGGTCGCAGACCACCGGCGCGCAAATCTCCACCGCGGGCTTCGACGCCAAGGGCTGGCACCAGGCGGAAATTCCGGCGACGGTGGTGGGCGCGCTGGTTACGGACAAGACTTATCCCGACCCAAACTATGGAACAAATTTGAAATCCTTTCCGGGGATGAATTACTCGGACAAGACTTTTTTTGCGAATCTGGAAATGCCAGAGGGGAGTCCATTTCGCTGCTCGTGGTGGTACCGCACGGAGTTCACACCGGCCGCGGGAGAAGGAAAGAAAACAGAGTGGCTGAATTTTCTTGGCATCAACTACCGCGCCAACATCTGGATCAATGGGCACAAGGTGGAAGATGCCAACGATGTGGCGGGCACGTACCGCTCGTTCGAGTTCGACGTAAGCAAGTTCTTGCAGCCGGGGAAGGCGAATGCTCTGGCGGTCGAGGTGTTTGCTCCTGCAAAAGACGACCTGGAGATCACGTGGGTGGATTGGAATCCCACTCCTCCCGACAAGAACATGGGAATCTGGAAGGAAGTCTTTCTGAGATCGAGCGGGGACGTTACGGTACGCAATCCCTTCGTCGCTAGCAAGCTGGATGCGGAGTACAAGACTGCCGAATTGACTGTCAGCGGGGAAGTGCACAACGTTTCAAGCGAGCCCGTGAAAGGCGTGTTTTTTGCCGAAGTCGACGGGATCAAGCTGCAACAGCCTGTAGATCTGAACGGCGGCGAATCGAAGATCGTGAAATTCGCACCGGAACAATTTGCGAAGCTGAAGCTGGCGCATCCGCGGCTATGGTGGCCCTATCAGATGGGAACGCCAAATCTGTACACCGCAAAGGTGACATTCGAGATCGGCAAGCAAGTCTCCGACTCGGCAAGCGTGACATTCGCAATTCGCGAGGTGACTTCGGAGCTGACGGAGAAGGGGCACCGGCTGTTCAAGGTCAATGGGAAAAAGGTATTGATCCGCGGGGCTGCTTGGGCGCCGGACCTGCTTTTCCGCTGGTCGTCGCCGAAGCTGGATGCGGATTTGGCCTACGTGCGCGACATGGGCATGAACACCATCCGCCTGGAAGGGCGGCTGGACCGCGACGAATTCTTCGAGAAGACGGACCGGCTGGGCATTCTGGTGATGCCCGGGTGGACATGCTGCGACGCGTGGGAGCGCTGGAAGGATTGGAAAGGCGATCAGAACGGAATTGCGGCAGCTTCACTGCGCGACCAGATTACCCGGCTGCGAAATCATCCGAGCGTCTTTGTGTGGCTGAACGGCAGCGACAATCCGCCGCCCGCGGACGTCGAGAAAATGTATTTGGACATCGAGAAAGAGTTGCAGTGGCCAAATCCGGTTGTCTCTTCGGCATCCGAACAGAAAGCGGGATTCAGCGGAGCGTCTGGCCTAAAAATGACCGGACCTTACGAATACGTGCCTCCGGTGTACTGGCTGGCGGACACGCAAGCAGGCGGCGCTTACGGCTACAACACGGAAACGAGTCCGGGGCCGGCGATTCCGTCGCGGGAATCCCTGGAGAAATTCATCCCCAAGGAGCATCTCTGGCCCGTCGATGACGTCTGGAATTATCACGCCGGCGGCGAGCGCTTCACGACCGTCAATGTTTTTACTGACGGTTTGAACCGGCGCTACGGGCCAGCGTCGTCGCTGGACGATTACGAGCGCAAAGCCCAAGCCATGACTTATGACGGCGAGCGCGCGATGTTCGAAGCCTACGCGCGAAACAAATACACTTCCACAGGCGTGATTCAGTGGATGCTGAACAACGCCTGGCCTTCGCTGATTTGGCATCTCTACGATTACTACCTGGTGCCCGCGGGCGGATATTTCGGGACGAAAAAAGCTTGCGAGCCGGTCCATGTGCAGTATTCGTACGACGACAATTCGGTCGCGGTGATCAATGGAACTTACGAAGCGCTCAAGGGCACGAAGGTAAGCGCGAAGATCTACAACATCGATGCAAAGGAAAAAGGTTCACGCGAGACAACGCTTGATTTGGCGGCGGACAGCAGCACCAAGGCGTTCGATCTTCCCAAGCCGGAAGGGCTGACGCCGACGTATTTCCTGAAGCTCGAGCTGCGCGGCGCGGCCGGAAAACTGGTAAGCGAGAATTTCTATTGGCTGTCGACAAAAGCGGACGAGCTCGACTGGGCCAAGAGGAGCGACACCGTCTACACGCCGCAGAAAGAATTCGCCGATCTCACCGGGCTGAACAACTTGCCGAAAGTAAGATTGGCGATCACCAAAACAGTGCACGGAAGCGGGAGCAACTCATCTGTCACGGTGGTCGCCGAGAACCGGAGTGACAGCGTGGCATTCATGGTCCATCCGCGGCTCACCCGTGGCAAAGGCGGCGATGACCTGACGCCCATCTTCTGGAGCGATAATTATTTTTCGCTGCTGCCGGGGGAGAAAAAGACGGTCACGGCGAGATTCGATTCCACTGCGCTTCATGGCGCGGCAGCCGAGTTGGTGGTCGAGGGCTGGAACGTGGAAACCGCCGCGCCCTAGCTGGGGAGCAATTCGAGCGCCAGCGCTTTTCCGATCTGGCGCGCCACTTCCGTTTGGACGTCGAGAGCGTTGTGCAAATCGTGGTCATAGGTGGCCGACCATAGATTCGACTGACCGCGCGCCTCGATCAACTGGCCGGTAATGCGCACGCGCTGGCCATTGCAGCGCACGCTTCCCTCGAGAACGCAATCGACGTGGAGCTCCGCGACCATTTCTCCAATGGATTTTTTCGTGGCCTTGTATTGGACAGCGGAGGTCCGTGCGATCACCCCCAGCTTCTTGGGGTTCAGTTGCCCGAGATGAGAGATGGTCTCCTCCGTCAATCCCTCCACAAAGTATTCCTGCTCGCAATCGCCGCATAAATTCTCAAAGGGAAGGACGAGCAGCATTTTTTTTGGGGCCATGCCGGTCTCCCCCACGGGGGCAATGAAGCGGTAGCCCACTCGGGGAAGGGTTTCGATGAAGCGTGGGCTTCGCGCGGAGTCTCCCAGCAGATCGCGGAGTTTGTTGACGGCGGTGTTCAACCCATGCTCGTAGCCGACAACCGTATCGGGCCAGAGTTTTTCGCGGAGCGTTCGTCGGCTTACGACGTGTCCGGCACGCTCCAATAGCAATTCTAGAATCTGGAACGGTTTTTCTTCCAGCCGAATTCGCATGCCATGCTTGCGAAGTTCGCGCGAGTCGAGGTTGACTTCAAAGGCGCCAAAACACACTACCGGGGCTTCGAATTGAACGTCGCTCATTGGTCCTCTTAATCAAGCGGCTTTCCCAGCCCCGACGCAGGGTTGCCTGCTGACTCTATTCCCTCGATTGATGTTTCCTCGTAAGTCTTATCGACCGAGTAGTCTGTACGTGGATAAAGACTTGTCCTTCCGCTGATTTATTCCCGGCGAACTTCCGGCATCTTAGCCAGAAGCGCATTCAGGCAATCGCCGTGTCGGCTGCCTTAACTCAAAGAGGAGCACCTTGCCATTATGAAGAGGTTCTGGACTTTCGTACTCGGGCTGGTTTGCATAAGCGCTTTGCCACTCCGGTCTGCCCGCGCGCAGACCAACAGCTACAAGCAAACCAATCTGGTATCCGATGCGGCGGGAATCGCGGCCAATATGGACGCTAAACTGGTGAATCCCTGGGGCATCGCATTTATCCCCGGCAGTCCCTTCTGGATTTCCGACAATAACAGCGGCTTTACAACGCTTTACAACCAGACCGGAGCGTTGAACGGCTATTTTACAGTCCCCCCGCCGAATGGCAGTTCCAATCCAGCGACGCCAACGGGAATTGTCGCGCCACCGACCGGTGCGATTTTTAGCGTGAGCGGCGCGACTGCGCAATTCATCTTTGACACGGAAGACGGGACGATCTCCGCCTGGACGGGCGGCAGCACCGTAACTTTGGTGGTGGACAATTCCATGATTCCATCCGCCGCTACCGGCGCGGTGTACAAAGGCCTAGCGCTGATCAAGAACACCACCGGCAGTTTTCTTCTGGCCACCAACTTCAGGTCCGGCAAGGTCGAAGTTTACGACACAACTTTCAAGCAAACGCAGGTGCTCGGTGCGGGAGCGTTCAATGACCCGGCGCTGCCTGCCGTCCCTGCTGGGTCGGGTTCGCCCGGGTATGCGCCGTTCGGCATCCACACCATCACTGTCAACAGCACTCCCATGGTCGTGCTCACGTACGCCTTGCAAGACACTCCCATGCACGATCCCTTGCATGTTGCCGGAGCTGGTTTTGTGGACCTCTTCGCCGCTGACGGCACGATGGTCCGTCGGATCACGAGCGACGCCCATCTCAACGCGCCCTGGGGCGCAGTCATTCCTCCGGCTACTTTCGGTTCGTTCGGCGCCAGCGGTAATCTGCTGGTCGGAAATTTTGGCGACGGCGTGATTAACGCGTACAACTTTGCCACCGGCGCCTTCGTCGGCCAGATGAAAGATCAGAACGGAACGGTCATCGCGAATGCTTCGCTCTGGGACATGGTTTTCGGCGGCGGCGGAGCTTCCGGCGATATCAACACTATGTACATCACGGCAGGCCTGGCCAATGAAGGACACGGTCTCTTTTCGGCGATCACCGCGAATAACACGCCGGCGGCCACGGCTGATTTCAGCATCGGCGCCTCGCCATCGAGCACGACGATTAGCGCGGGGCAAACCGCCACGTTTACCATGACGGTGGGCAGCCTCAACGGTTTCAACTCCGCAATCAGCCTTTCTTGTTCGGGGCAACCCATAAATTCCACTTGCAGCTTTTCACCCGCGTCCGTCACGCCTGCCAGCGGCGGGATGGCCACGTCCATGATGACCGTCAGCACCTCTTCAAATCCCTATATACACGCGGGACTCATAAACGGGAATCAAACTGCCGGACGCCACGCCATGATGCTTGCACTCTCCGCGCTGGTCTTACTGGCCACGTTTCTTGCCGGAAGCATCCGGAGAAGCCGTGCGCCGCGGAATACATGGGTCCCAAGTCTCGCGGGCAGCCTGGTTTTCTTGATTGTCACGGCCTCCTTGCTCGCTGCAAGCGGCTGCGGCTACAACTCGAACAGTGCGGGGAACGGGACTCAGCGTGGCATGGCCACGGTGATGGTTACCGGAACTTCGGGAAGTCTCACGCACTCAGCCTCCGTCACGCTCACTGTCCAATAACAAAAGAGAGGCCGGTGGTGGCACCCAGGCCTCTCTTTCTCCGCTGTGCAGCGGACTGACGCGTGATCGGAAGCGGCGTCAGTTGGACAAGCACCAATCCAAATACGGCCAGGGCCCGGGCTTCAGGTGATTTCAGAGAATTCCGCAGTTCGTTTCATCAGAACTGAACTCAAGAATCGAAAAGGGGAAAGAGCAATGAAGAAAGAAGCGAATATGTTCACGAAAGGAAGTAGCCGGCGTTCATTTTTGAAAAATGGAACAGTGGCAGGCGCGGCAACGGTGGGCGCCGGGCTGCTGTCAGGCAAAGCAGCGTTTGCGTTCGACCGTGAAGATGGCGACCGCGCGCCAATCACCAAGGGCGACATCGCTATTCTGACGTTTCTGAGCGCGTTGGAGCAGGTCGAGGCTGATTTGTGGATTCAGTACGCTGAACTCGGCGGCGCCACCAACCAGGGACTTTCGCCCATTGAGGTACAGCACTTGAAGGGCCAGACAATCACGCAGGGAAACGCCCCCGCCTACGTTGCTGCTCTTCGCGTACTCGACGGGGATATGCCGCAGTACATCTCTGACAACACCGACGATGAAATCAGCCACCACCGCTTCCTCAATAATTACCTGCAGTCGAAGGGAGCGAGTCCCATCGATCTCAGCGCGTTTGCTATTCTGCCGCCCAGTCCGGTGGCGGGTGTCCTGCAAGTCCCGCGGCTCACCAACTTGCAGCACTTGAAAGTGGACACCACTTGGTGGACGCGGTACCGCAGCGAAAAGCTAAACCCGGACTTTGGAAATCCCAAGTTCGAAAACGCGGTCCCCGATCTTGCCAGGAACCCGCACACGGCCATTCCCCTGACCAGTGACGATGCAACGTTAAACGGCAATATCACCAACCACCAGCAGGCCATTGCGAGCACTGCAGGCTTCCACTTTGGGTTCATCGAGCAAGGCGGCAGCAGTCTGTACCCGGCGCTGGCTCAAAAGGTGACCAACTTAGAGGTGTTGCGGGTTTTGCTGAGCATCGGCCCGAGCGAAACCATGCACTTCCAGGTCTGGCATGACAAGGCCGGCAACGCACCACAACTGACCGACGGCGATCTTTCGTTTCCGGTCCTTGACGGCAGTAACGATCCTAACGATCCCAACGCCAGCGGCCCCGACGTGGCCGACTCCTTCCAAGCCAACCTGATCATGCCCGAGCCAACCTTCTTCCTGAATGCGGATCTCGGGCCGGTCTCCATTATTCGTCCAACGTCCACGGCCCAGGGAGGCGCAGTGGCCTCCGTCCAGTCCTTCGTGGACGACGGGCTTTTCTTTGATCCCTCGACCAACAGTAACTCTGCCATCGTGGCCAAGCTCATGCGCCTTGCTGAAGAAGCGGATGAGGCGCGGCGCCGGTTCTAGGCCCAACCCCAAGCCGCTTACTTGCGTCATCCTAGCCGTTCTCTCGAAGCTTCCGGGCCCAAGCCTTCTCGGTTTGGGCCCGGAAGCTTTTTCCTTTGGAGTAGGGTTGCGATGATTCCAGGCAGCGCCCGGGAGCCGGGTTTGGAAAATAGGTCCAGGTGTCGGGCGCAACCATTCGCAACATCTCCGACATCCAATGCGGTAGATTATGAATGTGCCCTTGTGCGATAGAATGATGAGGACGCTCGTGGACCGGGGACGAATGGGGGAAACTGCGGGAATTGTGATTTCCAATCTTGAGAGGGAACCATGAACAAAGTGAATCGTTTCTTGGCGGCAATGGCGCTGACGCTGTTTTGCGTCGGCGCGGCCTCTGCCGACACCTTGGAGCTGAAGGACGGCCGGGTTTTGAAAGGGAAGTATTTGGGCGGCACGCAAACAGTGTTGCGCTTCGAGCTGAACGGTGAGGTTCAGACCTTTAATACGGCGGACATCGTGGCGCTGACCTTCACCGGGCACTCCGCTCCGGCAGCTGCCCCATCCGCGGCAATGGCTCCCGCTGCGGTCAGCATGGCGAACGCTGATCCTGGCGGGGCCGTGACTATACCGGCAGGGCAGTCGCTGCTGGTACGCATGATCGATGGCGTGGACTCGTCCAAGAACCACGTAGGTGACATATTCCACGCCAGCCTGGAGACCGATTTGACGGTGGGCAATTCCGTAGTGGCGCGCAAGGGCACCGACGTTTATGGGCGCTTGGCGGAGGCTAAGGAGGCCGGGCATATTTCCGGCAGCTCCGAACTCCAGTTGGAGCTCACGCGAATCGTGATTGACGGCAAGGATTACCCGGTTGTCAGCAGCGATTACACGCTGCAGGGCAAGGGACGCGGATCCAATACCGCCAAGAAGGTGGGCGGTGGCGCGGTAGCGGGCGCCATCATCGGGGCCATCGCCGGTGGTGGCAAAGGCGCGGCGATTGGCGCGGGCGTGGGCTCCGCAGCCGGTGCCGGCGTCCAGGTGCTCACGCGCGGTCAGCAGGTAAAAGTGCCGAGCGAGACCGTGCTGGAGTTCCGCTTGCAGCAACCGGCGACCGTTACGCCAACGCAAAGGTGAAGGCGGTTCCGGGAGTAACGCCCGGAAACCCGGAAACGTTTAGAAAAGGCGAGCCCCGGCTCGCCTTTTTCGTTCTGCTCGTGGTTTTTCAGGCCCACGCGCCTTTTTGGGGATTTCGTGCGCCAGTATCGGATTGGAAGCAACCGCCGGAAATTTCCCCTTGCCACTCCTGCTGTTAGTGAGTAAGCTACCCCCTCATGCGGAGAGACCATGCCGAAAGAAAAGCCAAGAGTAAACATCGGGGAAGTCATCAAGAGCTATCGGAGCCAGCGCAGCCTGTCGCAGGGCGACATCGAGCGCCGCACCGGGCTGCTGCGTTGTTATTTGTCGCGCGTCGAGAATGGCCACACCGTGCCTTCTCTCGAAACGCTCGCTAAAATCGCCGAAGCCATGGATATCTCGCTGGCGGATTTTTTCCCCGGCACGGAAACGCCGCGGGACCGCGAAACACAAAAAGCGCTGGGCGAGCTTTCGCAGGACGAAATTCGCTTCCTGGCGGAGATTAAGAAGTACAGCACCACGCTCTCCGATGGGGACAAGCGGCTGGTGCTGGCGATGATCCGCAAGATGGCAACCTTGATTCCACCTCCCGCGGCCAGGAAGTTGATCGTGCGCCGGCCTACGGTGTAACCGGACACGCGCGTCAAGCATCGAAATTATCGATGGCATTAACCCAAAAAGACGATTTGTGATTCGGGAGACTGTCGGGTATTCTAAGAACTGAAATGATTTCCGTCCAAATGACCGGCGTTTGTTGTTGTCCGCACCCAACGGTGACGGCCGCCGGATCTTGTTTGGATGGGAAGCCAGCTTTCTAACAGCTCTCTACTCCAAGATTGAAGCGAACCCACCGCCAGGAAGTATGGCAGGTGGGTTTTTTTGTTTTTGAGGACGTTCATGACCAACGCATCGGAAGTTTTGCTCTCTCAGCCGGAACTCGAATCCGGAACGCTGGCGGAAACGAGGACGCCTGCGGCGCAGCGCCTCAATCACCTGCAAGCTCTGGAAGCGGAGAGCATTTACATCCTGCGGGAAGCCGCAGCCGAATTTGCGCGCCCGGTGATGCTTTATTCGATTGGCAAGGACTCTTCGGTCATGCTGCGGCTGGCGCAAAAGGCTTTCCATCCGGGAAAGATTCCCTTTCCTTTGCTGCACGTGGACACCAGTTACAAATTCACCGAGATGATTGAGTTTCGCGACTCTTATCCGCGGCAAATCGGCGCGGAGCTGATCGTTCACAAGAATCAGGAAGCGCTGGACGCCGGCGCCAACCCCTTTGCGCTCGGCACGCAAAGATGCTGCGGGCTGCTGAAAACGAAGTCGCTGCTGGACGCCCTGGCCGAAGGCGGCTTCGACGCCGCGTTCGGCGGCGCCCGGCGCGACGAGGAGAAATCGCGCGCCAAGGAACGCATCTACTCGTTTCGCGATTCGCTGGGCCAATGGGACCCGAAAAACCAGCGGCCGGAATTGTGGAACATTTTTAACTCGCGCCTCGACAAGGGGGAAAGCATCCGCGTTTTTCCGCTTTCCAACTGGACCGAGCTGGACGTTTGGCTGTATATCCACGTAGAAAAAATTCCTATCGTGCCGCTGTATTTCGCGAAGGAACGCGACGTGGTCTTGCGCAACGGTTCGATTGTCGTGATCAATCATCCCGCGCAGCTTCTGCCGGGCGAGAAAACGCAGCGGCTGAAATGCAGGATGCGGTCTCTTGGATGTGTTCCCTGCACCGGCGCGATCCGCTCCGATGCCGACACCGTGCCGAAGATCATCAAAGAAATGGTTTCGTTCCGCCGTTCCGAGCGCGAAAACCGCGCCATCGATCACGATGAAGAAGGCTCGATGGAACTCAAGAAGCGGGAGGGATACTTCTGATGATCTCTTCCCTGAAGAACGGCCCACGCGACGCATTCCCTGCTTTTCTTGAGCTGGACCTGAACACCGAGCTTCTGCGCTTCACCACCGCCGGGAGCGTCGACGACGGCAAGTCCACGCTGATCGGACGCCTGCTGCACGATTCCAAAGCCGTCTATGAAGACCAGCTCGCCTCGGTGAAGAAGAGCCGCATCAACCGCTCCACCGGCCCCATCGATTTTTCGCTGCTCACCGATGGCCTGCGCGCCGAACGCGAGCAAGGCATCACCATCGACGTGGCGTATCGGTATTTCGCGACCTCGCGCCGCAAATTCATTATCGCCGACACGCCAGGGCACGAGCAGTACACGCGAAACATGGCCACCGGCGCGTCCACGGCGGACCTGGCGGTCATCCTGATTGATGGCGCGAAAGGGCTGCTCGCGCAAACGCGGCGCCACGCCTTTATTGCTTCGCTCCTGGGAATCACCAAAGTGCTGGCCACCGTGAACAAGATGGACCTGGTGGAGTATCGCGAAGATGTTTTTCTCAGGCTACAGGACGATTTCCTGACGCTCGCGGCGCAATTGGGAATCGCCAACGTGCAATGCGTGCCTATCAGCGCGCTGGAGGGAGACAACGTCGTCGACCGCAGCAAGCGCATGTCCTGGTATCAAGGCCCGACACTCCTGGAACACCTCGAAACTGTTCCGCTTCCGGAAAACGATTCCCTGCAAAGTTTTCGCTTCCCGGTGCAAACCGTGATTCGTCCGGATGCCACGTTTCGCGGCTTCGCCGGCCGCATCGCGAGCGGCCTCATTCATCCCGGCGATCCTGTTGTCGCGCTTCCATCGGGGCGAAAAACGCGCGTGCGCTCCATCGTTACCTACGATGGCGAACTTCCCCAGGCCTCCTCCTCAATGTCGGTGACTTTGCAGTTGGAGGAAGAGATCGACCTCAGCCGGGGCGACATGCTGGTATCGCCAGAGCCTCTGCCCACCGTCTCCCGCAAATTTCATGCCCGGGTTGTGTGGCTTCACGGCGCGCCCCTCGAATTGGGCCGAACGTACTTGGTCAAGCACACCGTTCGCCAGACAAAAATCCGGGCGCTGCACATTCGCCATCGCGTCAACATTAATACGCTGGCGAGCGAGCCGGCCACTCGTTTGGAGATGAACGAAATCGGCTCGGTGGAGTTCGAGACGCATGTCCCACTGTTTTTCGATTCCTATGCGAGTAACCGGACCACGGGCAGCTTTATTCTGATCGACGCGGCCACCAACGCTACCGTGGGCGCGGGAATGATTCAGGAGGACGCGCCAGCAACCGCAGTCGGGGCAGAAAAGGAATTTACTTCCCACGGCGCGCTCGAAACTCCCGTTGCGGCCAAGGAACGATACACCCGTCATGGCCATTATCCAGCCGTCCTTCTTCTCGAAGGCCGCCCGACTCTCGCTGTGAGGCTCGAACGCCTTCTCTTCGAGCGCGGATTCGAGGTCCTACACCTGAGCGGGCCCGAATTCTTCGGCGATACATTTGCCGAGACGGTCCGCGTGACGCAGCGAGCGGGAATCCTCGTACTTTATTCGGGCGCGGCTCTTATCGGAGAAACAAAACACCAACTCGCCGCGGAATTCTCCGAGCGTTTTTTTGACTTGAGCAGCGCGCCCGAACTCCAGGACAGCGAGGAACAAATTACGCGCCTTGTCCTGGCACGTGCGGAGTCTCTGTGGCTCGTTGATGAGCCCCGAAAGAATCGGGGAAGGGTGAACTGAATGAACGTCGAGAGGATCGCCGAAGTAGTGGAAGGTCTCGCGCCCGAGCAAGCCTTGGAAACCGTGCTCGCCGCCAACGAGAACGCACGTGTTTGCCTGACCAGCAGCTTCCAAGCCGAGGATATGGCCGTCCTGCACCTCTTGCGCCAGCGGATTCCGGAAGTGCCCGTATTGTTCCTGGATACGGGATATCACTTCTCGCAAACTTACGAATACCGCGACCGGATCGCCAAGGAATGGTCGCTGCGGCTCGTCAACGTCCTCCCAAAACAAACCGTCCCGGAACAGGAGTCTGCCTTCGGCATTCTCAACCGGACCGATCCGACACGCTGCTGCCAATTGCGCAAAGTCGAGCCGCTTCTTGGCGCGCTCGAGCCTTTCGACGTGTGGTTCACCGGATTACGGCGTGAACAGTCGCCGACGCGCAAGAACCTCAAGAAAGTCGAACTGCACCGTCTCCCCACCGGCAAGACCTTGTGGAAAGTGAGTCTCCTCGCGGATTGGAACTGGGAACGGGTTTGGCACTACGTGAACGCGAACGGCATCAGCCACCTGCCTCAATACGACGAGGGCTATCTCAGCATCGGATGCGAGCCATGCACCGCTCTGCCGATGGATCCCAACAATCCGAGATCCGGACGCTGGGGCGGAGCGAAGCTCGAATGCGGCATTCACACCTTTTCAAAGCGAGCCGAGCGATGAGCTTCTTTCTGGGATTCCTTATAGCTGTCGCCGTGGGTATGACCGGCGTCGGCGGCGGCAGCTTCACCGTTCCGGCTCTCGTCTTAATCGTTGGATTGACGGCCGGTGAAGCAGTGGGAACGGCGTTCGTATTCGCAGGCGTCTTGCGCCTGATCGCGGCCCCCTTCTATCTGCTGGGAAAAAACTTTCACGCGCGCTATCTCTGGCTTCTTTTGCTTGGAGCGGTCCCCGGCCTCCTGCTCGGCACGCTTGTGCTCCGGATGCTCGGAAATCAGAGAGGAAATCCAGTAGTCGTCATTCTGCTGGGAATTATGCTCGCCGTAACTTCCAGCGTGACGTTTGTTCCACGAGCGCAGAATCAGGGTTTCGCGCAGAAGAATTCCCGTTGGCTGCCCTGGCTCGCGCTCCCCATCGGCGTCGAATACGGTTTCTCTTCTGCCGGAGCCGGCGCGCTGGGGAGCGTTCTGCTCCTGAACTACTCGGAGATCACCACTCCCCAGGTGATAGGCACGGATCTGATTTTTGGACTGGTGCTGGCCGCGATCGGGGGAACATTTCATTGGAAGTTTGGCGCGATTAACGGACTGGTGCTGAGCCAGCTTCTGGCCGGCGGAGTGCCTGGGGTTGTGCTTGGATGCGCGCTGGCGCGGCATGTCCCCGCGCGAAAACTAAAATTGGTTGTCGCCATGATCGCCATTTTCGCCGGGGTTCAACTCGTCTGGAACGGCACGAGCACTCTGCTGGCAAATCGCGCCGCGGCGGTGGCCTTCAAGGTGGCGGCCCGACAGCATTGAGAAAACTGCGGCAACACGGACTTGCCGAAAGAATTGTCCTTAAAGAGATCCTAGCTGGACTGGCCGCGAAGGATGCGAATGGCGTCGGGCAGGGCGGCGTCGCCGCGGCCGTTTCCCGGGGACGCCAGTTCGGCGGCGTTTGGATCGTCGCTTTCGAGCGTGCTTTCCCCGGGTGCCAGGAAGAGGTTGGCTTCGACGGCGTGCTGCTTGGTGTAGAGGTCGTAGTAACGGCCGCCGAGCGCGTAGAGGGTTTCGTGTGTGCCACGCTCGATGACGCGGCCCGCCTCGACAACCAGAATCTGATCAGCGCGGCGAATCGTCGAGAGCCGGTGCGCGATCACGAAGGTCGTGCGGCCGCGCATCAAGTACCGCAGACCTTCCTGGATGAGCGCCTCCGACTCCGAGTCGAGGCTGGAAGTGGCTTCGTCAAGGATCAAGATGCGCGGGTCGGCCAGGATAGCGCGCGCGATCGACACCCGCTGCTTCTGCCCACCGGAAAGTTTCACCCCGCGTTCGCCCACCACCGTGTCGTACTTGTTCTCAAAAGACTCCGCGAATTCATCAACGCGCGCGATGTGGCAGGCAGCGAGAATCTCTTCTTCGGTGGCGTAAGGCCGCGCGAAAGCCACGTTCTCACGGATCGTGCCATCGAAAAGAAAAGTTTCCTGCAACACCACGCCGAGCTGCGTGCGATAGGAATTCAGTTTGACGGTTGCCAGGTTAACCCCATCCACCAGCACTCTGCCGCTCGACGGCACATAAAACGCCGCAATCAAGCCGATGATCGTCGACTTTCCCGCGCCTGAAGGACCGACGAGAGCCGTCACCGTTCCCGGCTCCGACCGGAAACCTACATCGTGCAAAACTTCCTTGCGCGTATCGTAGGCAAAGCTCACGTTCTCCATCTCGACCAGCCCGTTCACGCGATCGAGCGTCACGGTCCGGCCAGGCTCCTCATCTTCCAGCTTCTCATTCAGAATTTCGCGAGTGCGCTCCAGCCCGGTGATGGCCTCGGTGATTTGCGTCCCGATGGCCACGATCTGAAATACCGGCGCCACCAGCAGGCCCAGAAAAATGTTGAAAGCAAAAAAAGTTCCCAGCGTCATGGTATTGGCAAGAATCTTATGCGCGCCCAGCTCCATGATGATGGCGCTGACGATGCCCATCAAACCCGCGGCGGAAAGACTCATCAGCGAAGTGGCTGTGAGCGTTTTCAGGACGTTGTCCAGCAGGCGCTGCACGCCGCGCGCGAACACTCCTTCTTCCCGCTCCTCGGCGTGATAACCCTTTACGACGCGCACGCCGCTGAGCGATTCCGTGAGCCGCCCCGTGACTTCCGCGTTGATTTTCGGCCGCGCCCGGAAAATCGGCCGAATCGTCGTGAAAGCTTTGTTGATGCCGAATCCGAAAACCAGCAGGATAGAAAACGCGACGGCCGTCATGGTCAAGCTCGTATGAATCAGGTAGACGAGCGCAATGACCGCGGTCATCAGCCCGCCGACAAATTCCACCAGCCCCGTCCCGATCAGGTTGCGGACGCCTTCGACGTCGCTCATGATCCGTGAAACGAGCGCGCCGGTTTTGTTGGCGTCGTAAAACGAAACGGGAAGCCGCCCGATGTGTGCCTGCACCTGGCGGCGCAATTCGGCAATCATTTTCTGCGCGGACTTGGAAAGCAACTGCGTCAGCGTGAACGACGTCAATCCTTGGACCACCGTTGCCGCAAGAACGGCCAGCACGATCGGCGTCAGCAGCTGGATTTGCCGCCTACTGATCACATTGTCCACCAGGTATTTCGTGGAAGCGGGCAAGACCAATCCCGCCAGGCGGTTGATGGCCATCAGCACGAAGCCCAGCGCCAGCAGCCCGCGCCTCGGCTTCATCAGCGCCCAAACGTCGGGAAGATTCTTCCACGCGTTCTTGCGTTTTTCACTCTTGGCTGGTGGTTTGGCGGCGGTCTCGGTGGCCATGATTAGAGGGACGGACACTTCTCCAGAGATTAGATGCTGGCACTTTCGGAATAACTATATGGCGAAAACGGATCGGAAGGAGCAGATATCTTCAATCGCCCGCGGTTCCCGCCCGGGGCACGGCAGCTCTCGCGGGCCGATCGAGATTCAGCACGCTGGAAATAAGTTCGCTGATGGTGATTCCCAGGTGGCCCCACAGCCTCCGCTTCAAGCTGGTGTAATCCTGCGTGCCGCTGAAGAGATCGCCCATCAACTGCCGGAAAACCGGGCTGCGCCGCAGGAACTGCACCATGCGCGTGGTCACCGCGCTGCCCAGGAAAGACCCGCGATAGAAACGCCGCACGATGCGCGCCGCGAACTCCAGTTCGGCGCAGAACGTAGCCTTCACCCACGCCGGATATTTTTCTGGGCACCCTTCCGCAAGAGAGCGCCCCAGCAATTCGCCGGAGCGAATCGCATAGAATAGACCTTCGCCCGTGAGGGGATCGACCCACGCCGCCGCATCTCCGACAAGCGCCCAATTCTTGCCGATGACGTTTCGCTCGGAAAGCGTGCGCTCCCTCGGCGATGGAAGGACGTGGCTGTAAAACTTTGCGCCTTCCGTTTGTACGCCGTGCTTCTCCACGAACGTTTGCAAATGGCCGCGCAACTCCATGCTGGTATGCGACGACATGCTGCCGCAAATCCCCACGGAGAGATGATCGCATCGCGGGAACGACCAGATGTAGCCCTCAAAGTGTGGCAGGAATTTGATGGTAATGGAGTCGCTGGTCTGCGGCACGAAGTAACCCTGGGTCATCTCCAGCTCGTCGCGCTGCAATGCCCGTGTTTCCGGGAGCAGTTGGTTGCGCGCCCCCGCGGCCAGGACCAGAAAATCGGCTTCCTGCCATTCGCCTTCCACGCAGTAACGCGGCTTCGCGGTAGTGGTGTCCACGCTCATCACGCGGGAGCGTTGCACGTTGCAACCCGCATCGCGCGCGCGGTCCAGCAGCATGCCGTTGAGCACCGTTCGCGAATAGATAACGATCGGATGGGGCATGTCCAGCGTAGCGTGGTGCTCTTCGCTGCTGATCAGCTCTACGGAATTCACCAGCTTCTTGGGATAGGAATTGTCCAGCAGGAAAGGGAAGCACTCGATGGCCTTGTGCGTCAGTCCGCCGCCGCACGGTTTTTCCCACGCCAAGTGCTCGTCAAAAAGGTTGACCTTATGGCCCGCCCGCGCCAGTTGTTCGCCGCACATCGCGCCAGACGGTCCGCCGCCGACGATTGCTATCTGGGCCATGGTCGTATTTCGCTGAGCGCTTTCAATCCCGCCCCCGGGCGCGGAACCTCCGTCATGTGTTTCTTTGATGACGGGTCGTATGGTGATTGGCTATCAGGTGAGGGGAAAGATCACCAGGCAAAAGCCCGCCTGAAGTATAGCACCGAATAGCGCCGTCGCCGCCGCCGAACCGGTTTCATTTCGCACTATGTCCATGCCGCTCCGCTGTATCAAATTGAACACCCCCATATACAGCGCAAGGAGGCCCATCAGAATTTTTCCATTGTGTAGAATCAGGACTCCGCCCATAAGCGCTCCCCAGGTGATAAGCCTCAAGGTCACAGCGACCGCTAACCTGCGCCCTCTTTTTCCGTTCCCCACCGGACCGAGCAGCGTCTCCTCCGCGAAATGGTACGGGAGCAAAACCGCCACGAGAAACGGGAAACGTGCCCACTTTGCAGCAGTCAGCCAGGCTTCGTAAAACGTCAAGTCAAACCATGCCGTGATGAGCAGTAGCAGCACCATTCCGGCAAATCCCGCCGCCAGCAGGTGACGAGGGAAGTTCGAGAGCGCGAAACGCGCGCGGCTCCCATGTAACGCAAGCAGCAAAACCCCAAAGAGAAGCACGAAGCTGACAAGGTAGTCGCCCTGAAAAAGCCGGATGGCCTTCAGAGGAATCCAGATTCGCAAGACCAGCACGATCAGCAAAGATCCCGCTGCAAATTCCAGAAAAAGCCGCGGCACACTCATCGCGTCGCCCGTCGCTGCTATTTCTTCGTTTCTGTTCTTCCCAACCGCTTCCCGCAGAAACGGCCCCGCAATGAGCAGGATCCCCGCAAAGCCTGCCAGCGCGCCGTAGAGCGCGCGGCGAGAGGGCAACGCGGCGGCAGAAGGCAAATGCAGCACGCGCGCCGTCCACTCCTGCGAGGCGCGCATCGCGGCACGACTGAAAAGAATGCTGACGTGCGATGCGCCAGAAACCTCCACGAATTTCGCGGGTTCCTCGTTTCGCGAGGCCACCAAGTCAGCAGCGTTGCCGCGCATCGACTCAAGTTCAAGCGAACCAACCATCACCAGGGAATGCGAGGGCAGTTCCGGCGGATCGCTGAAAAGCAGTTTTTCCGCCGTGACTCCGTGCGCGGCACGCATCGGCGCCGGCGAGATGGCAATCAAGCCCGCGACCGGTACACGCGAAGCAATGCGCTCGGTGATCGCGCCGCCCATCGAATGCCCGGCCAGAATCGTGCGATTGGCATCGATCATCCCGCGCGAGAGCAGCTCGCGCAGCAGCGCCCCTCCGCACTGCTCCGCGCGCGCCGGAGAAAACGGCCCGGGCGTGCGCCCATGCCCCGGCAAATCGGGCACGTAGACGCGCAAGCCCTGCCCCGCAAAACCCAGCGCGAGGTACGACATGATTTTCTTGTTCGCCGAAATGCCGTGGAAAAGCAAAACCGATCCTTCCGAACCTCCTTCGCGCCTTTCCACGATGGTGGTCGCCAATCGGCAGCCCGCGGCATCGATGAGAAAGTTTCGTTCGCGATAGGGAGTCGGCACAGCGAGCCAGAACCCCGCGGCGCAAAGCAAAACTCCTGCACTGGCGCGAATGAATTTGCGTGATTTCATGATCGCTCGTCGGTAATAGATCAGTTTCCGGTTAGCGTTAATCAGGGTCTGAGTCCGTGGCCACCACAAAATACTCTAGCAGTTGAAGAACTGCAGGCTATAGACTTTATCTACTTTAACTTGTTATTTGAAAGGAGCTCCGATTTCTGTTTGAATAGCCCCACGGGAGCGATAATGAAAATATACAATTCCACAGGCTATTTGATTATTTTTTGCTACGTGCTGGCTTGTATTTATTCCGCTCCAGCTCATTTGGGACCTTGGATGGGAATGTTGATAGGAGGGGTTTATTTTATCTTTTGTTGGTTTCTTGGCGGGTTGTATTTGGCCGATGTGCTTCATTTGGGAATCGCTCATCGTTCACTCGACTACAGGGAATGGTTCATGAAAGCCGTCACTGTCGTGAATAACTCCTTCGGGCTTTATGTCGATCCAATCGCTTGGGTGAATCGCCATCGATTGCATCATAAGCATGCTGACCATCCCGGGGATCCCAATAAACTTTCCGGCGATGGCTTTTGGCGAACGCTATATCTCTGTGTAATGCCGTATCGATGCAAAGAAAATGTGGCTGGCGACGAGATTCTAAAGTCCCGGACTTTTCGGGTCGCTGCGAATCCGGTTTTTGCAATCCTTGCACAAGCCTTTAGTTTTTTTCTCTTCTGGAAGTTAGTTGGAGATCTGAAATTTGTGCTGGTGATGTGGTTTGGAATACGAATTTTTGCATTGTGGGTAAATATGATTCAAAACTATTGGACCCACACCCGAACATTTGGATACCGGCGGTATAGCGATGATGACGACAACGCCATGAACATTGGCGAGTGGCTCCCGGTAACGTCGACCTTCAGCGCTTGTTTGCAAAATAATCATCACCACTATCCCGGTCTTTTGCGGCTGAGCCACGACAAATCGGAATACGACTTCGGATTTTTGACCGTCAAACTTATGAAAAAGTTTGGCTTGGTGAAGGCAACCACAACGGGTGAAGAGATGCCCAAGGACGTTCCACTCGGCGCGCTCGATTTTTAAGGCGTTCTTTTTCTTCCTATAAATGGGTCAATCGTTTGTCCCAAAAAGTTAGGCGAAATTTCCTCGCCGTCCAGGCCGTAGTGGACCGGCCAGGTATCAGGGAAGTGGTGCGTTCCAAAAAGCTTATCAATCCACGGAAAATGAATAGCAAAGTTTTTGTCGATGCCCTCTTTTTGAGAGGTATGGTGCCAATGATGATATCTGGGCATAACCAGGAACTTTTCGAGCCATTTCGCGTTTGGACCGAAATTGCAATGAACCCAAGTGGCGTGAAGAGTGACAAAGATCAAATACGCAAGGGTGATCGATTGCGAAAATCCAAGCATGAGAGGAACAAGGACAAGTCCGCGGACCAGGGTGTCGTCCACAAAGTGGGAGCGTGAGCCGGCGATCCAATCCAGCGCCTTCGAAGAATGGTGAACGGCATGAAAACGCCATAGAAAAGGCACTTTGTGGAACGCCAAATGAACAAAATACTCCGTAACGTCCGCAGCCACGATGGCCAGGAAAAATTGCAAAAGCCAGGGGATTCGAGCAATAAATCCTTGAAGTGCAGGAACACCCAAATACTTAGTGGCTTGGATGGAGGGCAATAAAACCAGGAAAGATAAAATTTGTATAGGAAGATGTGTGGACATGAAATAAACCACATCCAAAGTCCACTCGTTCCGGAATGTTCCTTGTTTTGGATATTGCGGCCAGAGTCTTTCGAGCGGCACGTAGATGATTGCCATCAAAAGCATATCAAGCAAAAACCAGTCTAGGCCGATTCCGAGCCCACCTTGCAAATTATCGTTAATCCGTACGCTTGATCCGCCCAAAGCCGTCGCCGCGATGGCCAGCAACATTCCAGTCAATGCCAGAATCTTTTTCTTGCGCAGAATCGAAGAAATAATTCCAAATAAAACTGCCCCCACTATGAGGCATTGGATCAAAACGCGCATGGTGTGCATTGGATAATGTGGACGCAGTTCCGGAGAGCTTAGTAGCTGGGGAAAATGAAGGCACAAAACTCCTCCGAAGGAAAGAAATCCAAAAAAGGCCGATAATATCCCACTCCACCAACCCGTTCCAAAGCCAGTAGACTCAGCATCTCCAAAGAATTCATTAATTTTTTGCTCGATCACGATGTCTCTAGTTTACGTTCATCGACTGACGCAGGCTAGTAGCAAGATGGAGACATGGCGCTTACACGGAAATAATCGGACACTGACGGCGGGCGATGAAATCACGACAGGCGATCCGGGGCAGTTGCGGGAGTTCTACTTTGCGGTGCTGGCTTGTGGCTCGCGCGAGTAGTCGGTCAGTTTCCGATTTGCGCGTTTGTCAGGCATGTGGATTACTTCCGAGTAGCCCGTCATCCGTCCAGAATCAATGCCAAGCACGGAGATCAGTTCCGACAAGCCGACTTCCCATTACTGTTTCGGCGGAATCCCGTTTCGATTACTTCCGTGTTGCCGAACACCCTGAAGTTATGGCACGGTGTCTCGACGCGAAGTTTGGAGGCGCACGGTAGATGGGCCTTCCACCTAGGGACACGTTAGCATCCAATGCCGGGGCACTCTCAACATCCCCAAGAAAGGAAAAAGGAGAAAATCATATGAGCACGATTACAGTGAAAGATGGGACCACGATTTACTACAAAGATTGGGGATCCGGGCAGCCGATTGTTTTCTCTCACGGCTGGCCGCTCTCAGCAGACGACTGGGACACGCAGATGCTGTTCTTCCTCAGCCACGGCTATCGCGTCATAGCCCACGACCGGCGCGGACATGGCCGTTCCTCCCAGACCGGTGGCGGCCATGACATGGATCATTACGCCGACGACCTGGCGGCACTGACCGAACATCTCGACCTGAAGGAAGCGATCCATGTCGGTCACTCGACCGGCGGCGGCGAGGTGGTGCACTACATCGCCCGCCACGGCGAAAGCCGGGTGGCAAAAGCGGCGATCATGAGCGCGGTGCCGCCCTTGATGGTGAAAACGGCG
>Ga0210405_10001263_pt1 | contig 29740 bp, 20 predicted proteins | sample IncBWH11MmetaG_FD_155492 | JGI IMG/M metagenome (GOLD analysis project Ga0210405, IMG submission 155492) | Forest soil microbial communities from Barre Woods Harvard Forest LTER site, Petersham, Massachusetts, United States - Inc-BW-H-11-M | ecosystem: Environmental > Terrestrial > Soil >...
GCGTTGTAGCTCGCCTGCACCGGCGGGTGGACGGTCGGGTTGTTGGGGTCGTAGAGCCGGTCGGTGATCTTGTCGAGGAAGCCCGCCAGCATGCCGGCCGGCGAGCCCGCGGTCTTCGGCAGGAAGAGCTCGACGCTGCCGTCGAGGCCCTGCAGCTGCCAGCCCTGGGTGGTGGCGTTGAAAAAGAGCTTGCGGTACTCGTCGCTCGGCGTCACCGTCTGGTAGAGCCGCAGCCCGCTGCCCGCGGCGAGGCTGCCGAACTCGCGGAAGCTGCCGAACCGGGTCAGCAGCCAGACGTGGGTCTCGTCGGGGTCCATGACGATGCGCTCGGCGTAGTCGTGCGACCAGTAGCGGCCGAGGCTGGCGTTCCAGGGGTTTGCGGTGACCCCGGTCGAGCCCGGAAAGCCCGGCCCGCCGACGCCGCCACCCCCGTAGCGCAAATGGGCGCCCGAGGCCTTGAAGGCGCAGCTCGCGCCGCCGCCACCAAGGCTGAAGCCGCAGCCCGAAGCGCCGCCCGCCGCCGCGCCGCCGCCCCCGCCGCCGTCGCCCGCCGACGAGCCCAGCGACTTGCAGAGCTGGCAACCCCCACCGCCCCCACCGCCGCCGCCGCCCCCACCCGCGGCGCCGCTGTCCGGGCCGTTGCCCTTGCTGCCCGCGCCGGCCATCCGCTCGCCGCTGCCCCCGGCCCCGCCCGCGCCGCCCGGACTGCCCCCGGCCCCGCCGCCTTCCGAGCAGAAGTCCGGCGGCGGCGGCGGCGGCGCCGGGCAGCCGGCATTTCCGGTCAGGTCCAGCGGCACCGGCGTCGTCTTGGTGCAGAACGCCGGCACCGGCCCCGGTGGGCAGCTCGGGCAGTTCGCGCTCGGACAGCTGATCAGGTTCACCGTGTAGCTCGACGGCGTGCCGCACCGCACGCTGCCGGTCACCGTCACCGTCCCGAAATCCGCTTGCAGCTCCTCGCCGGCATAGCCGCACTCGCCCAGCAGCGAGTTGCCGCTGGTCAGCAGATCGACCTCCTCGAAGCTGTAGCCGAAGTTGAAGAAGGTCGAGTTGACGTGATTGCCTGGGAACTGCATGCCGATGGTGACGGTGATGCCGCAGGTCATCGTGGTGGGATTGCATCCGGGGTCGACCGCGTAGGTCGGTCCCGAGGTCACCACCGGCGTCTGACAGACGAAGCCAGAGCACTGCGCCGGGTTCGTGCCGTCGTTGCCGCCCGCACCGTAGTTGATGTTCGAGCCCTGGCACACCGCCCCCTGGGCGAGCAGGGCCGCCCCGCCGCCGAGCCAGCCGGCGCCGGCCGCCATCAGCACCCACCAGGCCAGGCCGGCGCGCCAAGCCTGACCGACGCCGCTACGCGCGATCGGCCGACGCCCACCCATCCAGCACTGACGGCGACGACCTCTTTGCCGGGTCCCGCCCAGGCTACCGCTCACTGGAAGTACCCGTTGACGTCGATCAGGAAGTGGACCGTGCCGGCCGGGCTCAGGACCGCCAGCACGTTGAGGCTGCCGTCGCCGTTGCGCGACAGGCCCAGCACCGCGTTGTTGGCGATGACCGCGCCGGCGGCGAAGCTGATGTAGTTGGTCGGCGGCGCTGCCGCGTCGCCCGGATAGGCCACCAGCCCGCCGGCGCCCCCCGGCACCACCGCCGTGGCGTTGATCGACAGCGCCTTGGCGGTCTCCGGCACGCCGCAGGCCGAGGCCAGCAGCGGGAAGTTGCGCACCCTGCCGCTCGCCAGGGCCGGGCCGCCAAACGGACCGGCGGCGTTGCGGGTATCGACCATGCGGCAGGGGAAGACGCTGTAGAACTCGAGCGCCGGCAGCGTCGCCGCCCGGGCGGTGATCACCGCCGCGTCCGCGGCCGGCGTCTGGCTCTGCCAGGCCATCAGCAGGCTGCCACCGGCGCTCAGCCCGACGCCGGCCAGCGACTGATCACCCGCCACGGTCGTGTTGAGCTGCACCTTGCCGCCCTGCGGCTGCTCGAGGGCGTTGAACTGCTGGGCGAGGACCGCGGCGCCGCTGCCGTCCTGGCTCAGGCTGTCCCACACCACCACGAACTCGCCCAGCGCATTGGTCGCCACCGCCGGGTCGTGCTGGGGGCCGGTCGGCGAGGCGTCGACCGCCTGCTGTCCCGACAGCGCCGTGCCGGCGGCGTTGAACCGCCGGGCCAGCACCGCGCTGCCGCCGGCGGTCAGGTTCTCCCACGCCACCACGAAATTGCCGGACGGATCGCTCGCGATCCGCGGCTGGGCGTGGGCGCCGGTCGCCGGTGCGTTGATCGCCAACTCGGCCGACAGCGCGTTGCCGGCGCCGTCGAAGGCGCGGCCCTCGATCCCCGAGGCGCCGGTACCAGCGCCGTCCTGGCCCTCGCTCTGCCAGACCACCTCGAAGCGCTCCGCCGCCTCTGCCGCCGAGGGCGGCAGGTAGGCCACCGCCGGCGAGTGCTGCGCCCCGGCGGTCGTCTGGTTGATCCCGACCACGCCGCTCGCCGCGGCGCCGCCGGCCGCGAAGGGCCGGCCGAGCACGCCCCAGCTGCCGCCGTCCTCGCCGCCGTTCTGCCAGACCACGAAGAACCGGCCGTCCGGCGCCATCGCCACCGCCGGCGCCTGGTCGTCGCTGGCGCTCGGGCTGTTGACCTGGAAGACCGCCCCCTCGGGCTGGCCGGCGCTGGTGAAGAGCTGGCCGAAGATGCCGTGGACACCGCCGCTCTCCTCGTTGCTCTGCCAGACGATCACGAAGTCGCCCGCGGCGTCGGCCGCCGCCGCCGGGAACTGCCGGCAAAAGGCGCTGCTCGGGCCGCTGACCTGCAGGAGCGGCCCGACCGCGGCGCCGCCGGCCTGATAGCGCTGGGCCAGGACGTCCCAGCCGCCGGTCGTGGCGGACTGCTCCTGCCAGGCCACCACATAGTCGCCGGCCGGCAGCCAGGCCACCACCGGCGCTCCCTGGTAGGCCGAAGCGGTCGTCGTCGTGGTGACCGCGATCTCCGCACCGGCCGGCGTGATCTGCGCCAGACCCCCGGCAGCGCCGAACCAGGCGCCACCCAGGATCACCCACCCCAGCCGCTTCGGAAAAGCCCGCATCCGCACGACCTCCCATGACCCGCCCGGACCCGTGCCCCAAGCTGCGATGATGCTGAACAAGACTATATCGCAGTGCTTGCGCGAGAATACGCAAGGCAAGGGCCGCTCCGCCCCGGCACCTCCCGCCTCTCCCACCCTCCCGCCGCTTGCCAGTCTGTTTTTATCTACGTAGACGGTGGGCTTCCCGCCCATGAAAGGCCGCCGCGCCCCGCGGCCGCCGCATGGCGCGGTCGGTCAGCTTTGCGTCGGGCGTGCGCGACGCGAGCCCGGCCGGGATGATCCGAGTCAAGAGCTGCGGAAAAGGCCGCAGCGCACGACCTCCCGGGGATCTGCCTGATGCTTGGTGATCACAGCTCTTGCGCGAGCATGAGCGCGCCGCGGCGACTGGTAGGGTGCCAGCGCCGGGCATGCCGGCCAGCTGCCCGTCTAGGAGGCTGGCGCGCTCTTCGATCTGGCGACGATGTCGTATACCGGCTTGTTGTCCGCGTAAACGCGCCACTCCTTCACCAGGCCGCCCTCCACCACCGCTCGCCACGCTGCCGGGATCCGCCACCGGTTCTCGGTCGGGAGCTTGCCGGCCGCGGCGATAGTTCCGCCCGCCGCGCCGAAGATCGCCACCACGTTGCCGTCTTGCAGGATCCCTTCGTGCGCGATCCAGTAGTCAGGGCAAAACGCGAAATAGGCTCGCCAACCGCCGCGCATGGCTTCTCGGCCGCGCACGGCCTGACCAAGGGAGTCCACGAAAACATGGTCCTCGGTCATCAACTCGGCGAGATCGTCGGCGTCCCGTCGGTTGATGCGGTTCATGAAATCGAGCACCGTTGCCGCAGGATCCATAGGGGCACTCCGGAGGTGGCGACGGGCCAAGAGGCCGGGAGAAGGCGGGAGCGGAACGACTGTCCGCCCCCGAAGAAGAATCGCTTGAGTTTAGCAGGCTGGGACCGGCGTGGAGCCGGCCGGCCAGCCGAGCCCAGCCGGTCCCGGATCGGCACGCCGGCCGCCTCGGGCTGGAGGCGTCGCGGGCCGCGACCGCAAACCCTCGATGCAACCAGTGTCCGGCTTGGGCCTAGCTGCCGCCGCTTGGATCGAGGCCACCGCCGGTGTCGACCGACGAGCCCGGTGCTGGCTTGACGCTGGAGGTGCCGCCGCTGGGGTCGAGGCCTGGGCCGGTCAGGGGCAAGACCTGGCTCAGGGCACGGCGAAGCCAGTCGAACGACCAGACGCTCGTGGTAACGAGTGGCTTGGCGGCTTGCTTGACGGCGGCGGGTCGGGAAGCCGGCAGGCCTGAGGCGTGGAGCGAGGCAGGTACTGCGAGAACGGCCATCAGAAGAGCGGCCGCAGGGACGCGCGCGAGCTTGGTCATGATACGGCTCCTTTCATGTCATGGCGGCTGCGCCTCGGGAGCCATGACGGTCGCGAGCGAGCCGCCCAAGATTGGATGTGCACCGAAGTAGCACTTCGTTGTCGATTTGGGAAAAATTGTGCTGCCAAAGGCTCGGTGAGGACGGCAAGCTCGATATGCCCAGGGACCCGCCACCCTGGACCTGACCGGTCGAGCGGGGCCGGCGGTGCTCACTCCGTAGCGGCCGATCCTCGCCGGATCGTCGAGCCGCGCGGCCGCTCCCGCTCGAGCAGGGAGACGAGGTGCCGAGCGAGCTCGACCGTGAGCCGTTCCTCCTGGCAGGCCTGTTGGAAGAGAAGGAGAGTGGCCATGGCCTCGCGGTGCACCTCCCGCGAGGAGAAGACCGGCAGGATGTCGAGCGCCAGTTGCTTGAGCTCCGGGATGCAGCCCTCGTGCGCGTAGAGGACGGCCAGGTCCAGCGACACCAGGGCGGCGTCGTAGCCCATGTCGCGCTCCAGGAACTCCCGCTGGACCTCTTTGAAGGCGCCTTCCGCAGGGCCGCGCCGACCGAGTCCGAATTCCACCCGTCCTTCGGCCCAGCGCAGCCGCACCAGATCGAGGTCGTTGCCGAGGCGCTCCGCCAGCTCCTTGACTTCCGGGAGAAACTGTTCCGCCTCTTGGCTCCGTCCAGCCGCGGATAGAAAGCAAACAAGGTTGTGTTTCAGGCAGAGGATCAGGCGCGGATCTCGATTTTCGACGATCAGAGGCGCCGCCTCGCGTAGCAGTGGAATGGCTTGCTCGACGTCGCCCCTCTGCTCCAGCGTGTAAGCCTTCTTGAGCAGCGCCTGGCCGGCGAGATGGAGGTCCCGAACCTCCGGATCCTCGCTGGTGTAGGTCGCCACGACTCGATCCAGCAGCTCCAGCGCCGTACCAAACCGACGCTCGGCCTGCCGCAACGAAGCTTCGAGCTGCAGCACCTCCGCCTCGATCCGCTGATTCCCGGTGCCGCTTCGGCGCAGGTGGGAGTGCGCCTCGTGGAAGGCGTCATCGGCGCTCTGCAGCTCGCCGAGCACGCGGCGGGCATTGCCGAGGTAGGCAAATGCCAGCGCGCGCAGGTCCATCACCCAGTCGCGATGGTAGGTGTCGCCGAGGTGGAGGGCGATCTTCACCGCCAGGAAGGCCAGCTGCATGGCCAGATCGGGCCGGTGGTAGGTCGATTCCAGGCTCTTGCGCAGCAGCAGACGGCAGAGCGCCCAGGTCTGCAACTCGCCGTCTTCCTCCACCTGTCGCAGCTGCTGGTCGTAGGGGAGCGGTTGCAGCCGCTGCCAGAGGTCCGGCGCGTCGAGCCCCTCCAGGACGACGACCATCTCGTCCCAGTGGCCGACCTCCTGCTTCAACCGCTGCAACTCCTGATGGATCTCCCGGCAGCCGGCGCACACCGCCACCACATGAGGGATGACCACCTGCTGCATCTCCTCGACCCCGATCCGGCCGGTGGCCAACCTCGCCAGCGTGACCAGCGACAGGTGGCGATCCTCCATCTGCATCTCCTCCCATGCGATCAGAACGGGCCGCCCAACTCGCTCGCGATGCGGATGCGCACCAGACAAGCGCTGGACGACGGGGGCGGACCCTTACCTCCACTGTTCCATCGACGGCCTATTTCGTGACACATGCAAGCAAAAAATTGCTGATTCTGCTCCCGCCAGATGATCCGCACAGGAGGAGCTCGACCAGCTAAGTTCCGTCTTTACGGAACATGATAAGGGAGAATCTACGAAGATACAAACAGTGGCTCCCGACGAACCGGACGGCGCCCGCCGGCGAGCGTTACACTGCCGCCGGCCCGCCGACGGGCCGGAGCGCGCCGGCGCGGCGCGGGAGACCGCCATGCAAAGCCTCTGGAACGACGCCGAAGCCGGCCGCTACCGCGGCGATCTCGCCCTGCGCGTGTACTCCTCGCGGCTGCTCGGGCGCGACCGCTCGCTGGTGCTGCACGGCGGCGGCAACACCTCGGTCAAGCTGCGCCAGGCGAACCTGTTCGGCGAGGAGGAGGAGGTCCTCTGGGTCAAGGGCAGCGGTTGGGACCTCGAGACCATCGAGGAGGCCGGCTTCACTCCCGTGCGCCTGGCGGCGGCGCGGCGCCTGGCCGAGCTGCCGGCGCTCGGCGACCCCGAGATGGTCGAGCAGCTGGCGATCCACACCCTGCGCGCCGGCGCGCCGCCGCCCTCGGTCGAGGCCATCCTGCACGCCATCCTGCCGCACCGCTTCGTGGACCACACCCATGCCGACGCGGTGGTGACCGTCACCGACACCGCGGATGCCGCCGAGCGGGTGCGGGAGATCTACGGCGACGCGGTGATGGTGGTCCCCTACGTGATGCCCGGCTTCGAGCTCGCCCGCGCCGTTTTCGAGCTGCTGGGCGCCGCCAGCGGCGCTCCGCCGGGGGACTCGATCCAGGGCCTGGTGCTGCTCAAGCACGGCATCTTTTCCTTCGGCGACACGGCGCGGCAGTCCTACGAACGCATGATCCACCTCGTCGGCCTCGCCGAGGACTACCTGCGCGCCCGCGGTGCCTGGGTCCTCGCTCCGGGCAGCGCCGCGGGCGCCGCCGGCGCGCCGCCTGCCGGCGGCTCGGACATCCGGTTGGCGGAGCCGGCCGCGGCCGCCATCGCCGGCCTGCGCCGCGAGCTGAGCGCCGCCGCCAGCCGGCCGCTGGTCGTCACCAGCCGCCGCGACCCCCGCTCCCTGCGCTTCGTGCGCCGCCCCGACCTGGCGGAGCTGGCGCTGCAGGGGCCCGCCACTCCCGATCACGTGCTGCGCACCCGCCGCCTGCCGCTGCTCGGCCGCGGCGCCGCCGCCATCGACGCCCCCCCGGTCCCCGCCGCCGCCGTCGCCGCTGACACCACTGCCGGCACCAATTGGACCGCTGCCGTTGCCGCCTACGTCGAGGCCTACCGCCGCTATTTCGCCGAGCATGCCGCCGCCGCGCCCGAGCCGAAGACCATGCTCGACCCGGCGCCGCGCATCGTCCTCGATCCGGAGCTGGGGCTGCTGGCCGCCGGGCGAACCGCCGCCGAGGCGGCGATCGCCGCGGAGATCTACCAGCACACCATGGACGTCATCGAGCGCGCCGACCGCCTGGGGGGCTATCGCGTGCTGCCGGCGGCGCGGCTGTTCGAGGTCGAATACTGGGACCTCGAGCAGGCCAAGCTGCGGCGCGCCGGCGAGCCGCCGCCGCTGGCCGGAGAGGTGGCGCTGGTCACCGGCGCCGCCTCGGGCATCGGCAAGGCCTGCGTCGAGGCGCTGCTGGCGCGCGGCGCGGCGGTCGTCGGCCTCGACGTCGAGCCGCGGATCGCCGATCTCTTCCCGCGCCCGGCCGCCCTCGGCCTGCGCTGCGACGTCACGGTCGAGGACGAGGTCGCCGGCGCCCTCGCCGCGGCCGTCGCCACCTTCGGCGGCCTCGATCTGCTGATCCTCAACGCCGGCATCTTCCCGGCCAGCCGTGACATCGCCGCCCTCGGGCTGGACGAATGGCGGCGGGTGATGGCGGTGAACCTCGACGCCAACCTGATCCTGATGCGGCGGTGCCACCCGCTGCTGCGCCTGGCGCCCCGCGGCGGCCGGGTGGCGGTGATCGGCTCGAAGAACGTCCCCGCTCCCGGCCCCGGCGTCGCCGCCTATTCCGCCTCCAAGGCCGCCCTGCAGCAGCTGGCCCGCGTCGCCGCCCTGGAATGGGGCGGCGACGGCATCCGGGTCAACATCGTGCACCCCAACGCCGTCTTCGACACCGCTCTCTGGACGGAGGAGCGCATCGCCGACCGCGCCGCGGCCTATGGCCTCGACGTCGCGGCCTATCGCAGGTCGAACGTCCTCGGCGTCGAGGTCCGCAGCCGCGACGTCGCGGAGGTGGCAGTCGAGCTCTGCGGCCCGCGGTTCTCGCGCACCACCGGCGCCCAGGTCCCGGTGGACGGCGGCAACGATCGCGTCATTTGAGCCGCGGCCGGGCGGTCGCGGCGAGGACGGCGAGAGCGGCGACCTGCGCCGCGGGGATGAGCAGCAGGTCGACGAGATCGGAGCGGCCGAACAGGGGCTGGCCGGTCAGCGCCCGGCAGACGACCAGGGCGCCGGCGTAGACCGCGGTGAGCAGCAGCCAGACAGCGAGCCAGCGGCGAGGATTTGAAGAACGCTGCTGCCGCCTCGCCATGGCCAGCGTCTGGATCGGCGTGAGCGGGCTGGTCCGGCAGGCTGGCGAGGCTCTCTTGCGACCTGGCTCGGAGGTATCAGTGGAGCGCGACTTCCGGCCGGATCCGGTGCTCCACCAGTTCGAGCGGCGCGCGGCCCTCGTTGACGAAGGCGTACTGGATGCCGTGCGGGATGGTGAGCAGGCCGTTGGCGGACAGCGGCAGGCTGGGCGGGGTGGGCCGCCGCATCTCGGCGGCGGTGCCCATCAGCACGCGGCCCTCGCCGGCGCGCACGTAGAGGGCGGCGGCGCGGCAGGGGTCGGCGCCGATCTCGGTCTCGCCGCGCGGCTCGACGCGGATCTGGGTGGCGACGACGAAGCCGTCGGCGAGCAGGGTCCGGCTGCCGCCGGCAACCGGGCGCGGCATCAGCTCCATGCTTGCCGCGGGCTCGGCGCCGGCGCCCGGCCGCGGGCCCGCCACCAGCCGGCTGGCGGCGGGGGAGCGGATTTCCCGCAGGCGCTCGGCGGCATAGGCGCGGTCGAAGCCGGCCGGGATCGGCTTGCCCTGGTTCTGGTCGTGCAGCCGGTCTACCATGTCGGTCGAGATGGTCGCGAACTCCTCGAGGATGCAGCCGATCACGGTGTGGACGATCCCCAGCCGATCGAGCACGAACACGTCTCCGGGGCGGGCCGGGAAGCGGTAGCGCTCGTACTCCGGGTCGGAGCGGTCGCCGGCCAGCCAGGCGGCGAAGCGCTCGCGGTCGTAGCAGCGCCGCCACTCGTCCGAGGTGCAGAGAAAGACGAACCCCCCGGGATGGACGTCGAGGATGTGGAAGACCTCGGTCTTGTGGGTGAGGTGGCGCTGGAAGCTGAACCCCTCGCCGGGGTTCTGCAGGAAGATCGAGTAGCCCAGCGGGCTGCTCGCCTTGATGGCGTAGCTCTTGTACTTGAGCAGCAGGCCGACCTGCCGCTGGAAGGCGGCAAGGGTGCGGGCGCCCTCGCCCGACACCTCGCCCGCCAGCTCCCGCCGCATGACCGCCTTCCACACCGCTTCGTAACCTTCCAGCACGGCGATCGGCAGATCGCTGGCCAGGTAGGCCGCGAGCGCCGGCAGCACCTCCAGGCCATGGCCGGCGAGGCGCTCGCGCAGCGCGCCGTCGTCGGGCCGGCTGCCGAGGTCGCGCAGGTCGCGATCGAGATGGGACGTCGGCGTCAGCATGATGGAGCCCGAACGTGATGGAGCCCGAACGGAGTGCGGGATCCTACCACGCCAGCCGTCGCCGCCGACGGCGGCGAGCCGCGGCGGGTCCGATCCGGGGACCTGGCGCGGCCTCAGGCCTTGGCGAGGCCGGCCTGGCGGGAGACGGTGGCGTGGCTGGCGGGCTCCAAGGCCCCGGGGCGGGCGCCTGGATGCAATCGGGCCGCGGCGCTCGACGGGCCGGCGGGCCCCGCGGTCAGGGCGCCGAGGGCGGCGGCCCGCGCCAGCAGCGCGACCGTGCGGTTGCGGGCGATGCCGGTGCCACCTGCCAGGCCGGCCGACATGCGGGATCTGGCCATGGCGACGGCGCGGCTCGGCTTGGCGCCGCGGACCGGTCCCGTCTGGGCGGCGGGACCGCCGGCCGGGCGGCCGCGCTGCAATCGCGCCCGCCGCGCCAGCTCGCTCTCGGCGGCAACGATCATGCGCGCGATCTCGGCCCGCAGCCGCATGGCCCGGATCCTGGTGCGCGCGGCGGGGCGGAGGCGCGCCAGGACCTCGCCGACCCTGCGCGCGGTCGGCTCGACACCGTTTTCGGCGAGATGACCGGCGCTGTCGAGCGAGAGGAAGGAGAGCGCCGCCGCGTCGTCGAGCAGCGCCTGCTCGGCGGTCGCCGCTGGCGAGCTCCCGGCAGCCGCGGCCGGCGAGCGCTCGTGGCCGGCGATCAACCGGTAGACACGCACCCGGGTCACCAGGTCGACGCCCAGGTCGGCGAGCAATTCGTCGGTGGTCAGAGCGCCGCGGCGCAAGCCGTCCTCCGGGGAGGCCGGGCAGGCCGGCGTGGCGAGGACGCCGGCCAAAGCGGCCGGCGGGACCGCTCGACAGAACAGGCCCGCGAGCTGCACCGCGAGGCTCGCCTCGGGGTCGAGGCGTAGCAGCCACTGCCAGGTGTCGAGGGTGCGGGCAAGGCTTGCCGCCGCCAGTGGATCCGCGCGGTGGTGGAGGTCGCGATGGGCGCCGAGGACGCGATCGAACAGCTCGCACGCCGAGGCGGCGTTGCGGCGTTCGGCCAGGCGCTGGCAGCGGCTGCCCACCTGGGCCGCGCCCGCTTCCAGCCGGCGTTCCTCGCCGCTCAAGCGGATCTCGAATGGGCCGCCGCGGGCGGCGCCGGCCAGCGCCTCGACGCGCCGGTCGAAGGCATGGCAGGGGAAGTCATCCGCCTCCCAATCGGCGAGCGCGAGATCGAGCCCCGGCAGCTCACCGCCGCCGCCGTCGTTGCCGCCGCCGCCGATCGCCGCCTGCCGGCGGCCGGATAGGAACCTGATCTTCAGGACTGCCGGCGCGTCGCTCGTGGGCACAGAACCTCCTTGTTCAAGGAGGCGACGTGCAAGCTGCGAGCCAGCCGCGCGGCGCGCCGGCGCCGCGGCTCACTTCATCCATTCATAGAGGGCGTAGTGCTCGTGGGTCATGCCGAGGCGCTCGTAGACGCCGCGGGCGCGGCGGTTGCGATGATCGACGTAGAGCCGGATGCCCTTGAGATCGGGGGCGGCCTCGACGCGACGGCGCAGGTGCTGGTGGAGCGCCCGGTAGACGCCGCGGCCGCGCCACTCTGGCAGGACGTAGACCGACTGGATCCACAGCACGGTGCCGTCGCGCCAGTCGCTCCACTCGCGCGTCGCCAGCAGGCAGCCGGCGACCTTGCCGTCGACCTCGGCGACCCAGTACTCGCCGAGGCCGGGGTCGTCGAACACGGCGCGCACGCCGCGCCCGAGGACCGCGGGATCGAGCTCGATGCCCTCGGTCTCGTGGGCCAGCCGCAGCTGCCAGTCGATGAGCAGGCCGGCCTCGTCCGGCCGGGCCGGCCGGATGTGCGGCGGCAGGACGCCGGCGGCGGCGCCAGCAGCGGTGGGCCGGCTCATCGCAGGTTCGCCGACAGCAGCCGGTAGATCCGCCGGTACTCGTCGAGCCAGCTGCTCGGCCGCGTGAAGCCGTGCGATTCGACCGGGAAGGGCGCGAGCTGGAAGTCCTGCTTGCCGAGCTCGATCAGCCGCTGCACCAGGCGCACGGAGTCCTGGAAGAAGACGTTGTCGTCCACCATGCCGTGGCAGATCAGCAGCGGCTTCGCGAGACCGGCGGCGAACTCGATGGGCGAGCTGCGCTCGAAGGCCTCGGGGTCGACCTCGGGCGTGTTCAGGATGGCGCTGGTGTAATCCTGGTTGTAGTCGGCCCAATCGGTCACCGGCCGCAGGGCGGCGCCGGCGGCGAACAGATCGGGCTGGCGGAACAGCGCCATCAGCGTCAGGAAGCCGCCGTAGGAGCCGCCATAGACGCCGACCCTGGCGCGGTCCACGGCCTTGGTGCGCACCAGCCAGTCGACGCCGTCCGCCAGGTCCTCCAGCTCGGGATGGCCCATCTGGCGATAGATCGAGGTGCGCCAGTCGCGGCCGTAGCCGGCCGACGCCCGGTAGTCCATGTCGAGCACCACGTAGCCGCGCCGGGTGAGGAAGGTGTGGAACATGAACTCATGGAAGTAGAAGGACCAACCGTAGTGGGCATCCTGCAGGTAGCCGGCGCCGTGGATGAAGACCACCGCCGGGTGCTTGCCGCCCTGGCCGCTCGCGTTGCCCGCGGTGTCCGCGGAGTAGACGCGCGAGTAGATCACGCCGGCGCCGTGGGTCGACGGGATCGGCACGATCTCGGGCAGGGTCCAGCGCTCGGCGCGGAAGGCGGCAGAGACGGTATCGGTGAGGCGGCGGGCTTCGGCGCCGGGCCGGTTGGCCTGGACGTAGAGCTCGTCGTGGCGGGCGAGGCTCGAATGGACGATCAGCAGCTGGCGCTCGTCGAACGACGGCCAGAACCCGGTGAGACCGCCCAGGCGGGTGAGCTGTTCGGACCTGCCGGTGGCGGTGTCGACCCGCCAGACGTCGTAGTTGCCGGGGTGCGCGGCATTGGCGACGTAATAGAGAGTGTGGCCGTCGAAGCTCGGCTCGGGCGAGCTCACCTCGTACTTGCCGCTGGTCAGCTGCCGGGTCCTGCCGTCGCGGGCGTCGAGCGCATAGAGCTGGTTGTAACCGCTCTCCTCGGAGTCGAAGTAGAGCGTCTGGTCGTCGGGCAGCCAGCCGATGGTGTTGAAACCCCAATTGATCCAGGCGCTGTCGGTCTCCCGGTGCCGGGGCACGAGGCGGGCGCCGTCGAAGTCGAGGGTGGCGATCCAGCGGTCCTTGTGGTCGTGTGCGACGAGCTCGACGGCGGCGCGGCGGCCGTCGCCGGTCCAGGCAATCTGCAGCACGTCCACCGGTCGCACCGCCGGCGGCTTGGCGGCGGTGGCGGCGGCGGTCAGCTCGGCGGCGCCGGCAGAGGTGGCAGTGCCGGCGGTGTTGGAGATGAGGGCGGCGCCGGAGGTGCCGGAGCCAAGGGCGGCGCCGGCTGCCGCCGTGGCGCTCGCCTTGCCGCGCGCGGCGGCGGCTTCGCGCAGCGCCGCCAGCGGGTCGTCCTTGATGCCCGGCAACGTCGCGAGGTCGAGGTCGTGGCGCTGGTGGTAACGCAGGTCGAGCAGGATCAGGCTCTGCCCCGCGCCGCTCTCGGTCCCGACCAGCGGCCGGCCTTCCTCGGGGTCGACGTAGGCGCTGTCGGTGACGAAGTGCGGCACCACTCCTTTCCTGCCTTCCTTGGCGTCTTTCGGATGAGTGACCAGCAGCATCCAGTCGCCGTTCGGCGACAGCGAGACGTCGTCGATCTTGAGCTTGTCGCCCAGGTACCAGGGCAGCGGCGGGCGTGTCGGGTCGGCGCGCTGGGCGGCCTGGGCGCGCTCGCGCTCGGCCTGCTTGTGATCGCGGTCTTCGCGCAGCGTCGAGAACAGGCGCAGCTGCTCGCTCTTCAGGAAATCGCCGGGCTCCTGCTCGGCCGGGTCCTTGGCCAGACGCAGGTCGGCGGCCTGGCCGATCAGGCCCGAGCGCAGGTCGTAGACGAAGACCGCCTCCTTGACGCGGAAGGCGACACGGTCGCCGCCGGCCATGAACTTCGGATCGCTCTTGGCCTCGGCGGTGCGGGTCAGCTGGCGAATGGCGCCGGTCGCCAGCTCCTCGATGAAGAGATCGCCGTCGCGCGCATAGACCCGCCGGCGCCGATCGCGCGAGACGTCGCCATCCGCGGCGCCGGCCCTGCCGCGCTCGGCGTCGCCGACCAGGCGCGGCTGGCGCTCGCCCAGCTGCAACCGGTAGAGGTCGCGCAGCGGGCTGCCCTGGCGTTTCTGCTCGAAGTACACCGCGCGCCCGTCGCCGGACCAGTAGGGCCTCTCCGGCGGGTTCCCGATCCAGTCGGGGTCGGCCATGATCTGCTCGAGCGTCAGCTCGCCCGGCGCGTCCTCCGGCGACGTCGCCTGCGGCAGGGGTGCCGCGGCGGCCGGGGCGCCGGCGGGCCAGCCGACGAGGACCAGCAGCAGGGCGGCGGCGGGCGCGACGGCTCGCGAGCGGCGCGCCAGGCGCCGGGACCGCGAGTGGCGCCAGGGCAGGTCGGTCATGCGTCTCCTTTCGGGTCTTCTGGGTCTGCTAGCGGGCGTCCGCGGCATCGTCGAGCTGCCCGGCGCGGCGCAGACGGGTGAGGTGGGCGAGGATCTGGCGCGCGGCGAGCGGGTGGGCCTCGCGGGGAACGTCGTCGTAGACCGCCGGCAGCATCGCCTCGGGGTCGCGGCGGCCCTCCCGCCAGGCGGCGAGCACCCGCCGCTCCCGCCAGAGGCGGTGCTCGATGTACTCGCGCAGCTTGGGCACGGCGTTCTTGACCGCCGGTCCATGCCCCGGGAACAGCACGCGCGGGGCCAGGGCGACGAGCTTGGCAAGCGATGCCAGGTAGTCGTCCATGTCGCCCTCCGGCGGATCGACGACGATGGTGCCCAGCCCGGCCACCATGTCGCCCGCCAGCAGCGAGCGCTGGCCGAGCTCGAGGAAACAGAGGTGTCCGCGGGCATGGCCGGGGGTGTGGACGATCTGCACCAGCATGTCCGGCGCTTCCGGCAGGCCCTGGCCGGCGAGGGTCACCTGCTGGCCGTCCTCGAGCGTGCCGTCGAGGGTGCCGTGCGCGGCGAGGCGCTCGGCGGTCGCCGGATGAGCCAGCACGGGGACCCCCAGGCGCCGGCGCAACGCGGGCACGCCGGCGACGTGGTCGGGATGGTGATGCGTCAGCCAGATGGCGGTGACCCGCCGTCCCAGCCGCTCGCGGGCGGCGGCGAGCGCCGCCACCAGGCGGTCGAGCTCGGCGGCGTCGCCGGCTCCGGGATCGACCAGCACCGCCTCGCCGAAGCCGAGGAGGTAGGCGTTGGTGGTGAGCGCCGGCGGCAGGGTGCGGGTGGCGAGCGGGAACATCAACACGCCCGGCCGCAGCTCGACCCGCCGCACCGGTCCGAGATCGGCTTCGACCGGGTGGCGCAGCCGCGGCAGGCCGGCGGCCGGTCCGTCCTCGGCCAGCACCTGCAGCAGGTGCAGGATCGGCGGCGCCGCCAGCGCCTCGCCGCGGTGCCAGCTCTGCCAGGCGGCCGCGGGCTCGACCCAGGCGCCCGACTCGAGCTCGCCGGCAAGCACCTCCGGCTGCACCGCCTCGGCCGGCGGCCATTCGAGCAGGAAGAACCGGTTGTCGAAGCGCAGCGGTGCGAACGGCGGCGTCTGCCAGCGGCCGGCGTACACCAGGCGCGAGGCATCGGCGACCAGGCCGAGGTCCTGTAACACGTCGGCGAATGGGCGCCCGTCGAGCAGCGCGCGGCGGGCCGCGGCGAGCGCAGCGGCGCCGGCGGCCGCCGGCCGGGCGAGCAGGATGCCGGTCTCCTCGAAGAGCTCGCGGATGGCGCAAACCAGGATCCCGGGCGCCAGGTCGGCGGCGGCCGGCGCCGCTTCTGCAGAGGTAGGGGTGGCCGGGGCGGCGTCGGGGGGCGCCCCCAGCACCGAGATCCCGGCGTCGGTCCGCGCCAGGCCGCCGCCGGGAAAGGCGTGCCAGCCGCCCATGAACGCCAGCGCCTCGCCGCGCTTCACCCAGTACACCTCGAGGCCGCCGCCGGTGCCGCTGTCACTGCCGCCGCCGGACGCCGCGGCCGCCGTGCGCCGCCAGGGGACCACCGCCGCCGAGGCCCGCAGCGGCGGCAGGTGGACCGCGCCGCTGCCGGCGGGCGCCGCCGCCAGCCCGGCGAGCACCGACTCGTACAGGTTGCCCCCCGCCGCTTCACTCATAGGCGGCTTATATCAGGTGGCGGCATCCGGCGGGAGGCCGGCGGGCTGACCCGGGCAGGCCGGTCGCTGCGGGTGAGCGTTCGAGTATGCTGAGGCACGCTCATGACGCTCTCGGAACGCATCGCGCGATGACGCCAGGGGCTTCCCCCGGCGAGCCGGATGGCCAGGCAGACCCGGCTGCCGATGCGGTCGCGGCGGCCGCCAAGATGTGGGGAGATACGGCGGTCGCGCGCAGCGGTGGGCCAGCGCACAGGGGCTGGCTCGATTCGCCGCTGGTGCTGCGCGAATGCGTCCAACCGCGGCTCAGCGGCAACGTCGACGAGAACTGGCTCGCGGGCCTGGTGCGGCGCCTGGGAATCCCGCCGTCGGGCCACTGGCTGAGCCTGGGATGCGGCGGCGCCGGGACCGAGATCGGCGCCGCCCGGCGTGGCCTGTTCGGCTCGATGCTGGCGCTCGACCTGGCCGAGCCGGCGATCGCGGAGGCGCGCCGAGCGGCCGCCGCCCGCGGCGTCGACCGCATCGAGTTCGGCCTCGTCGACTTCAACCGCCTCGAACTGGCGCCGGCGGCCTTCGACGTGGTGCTGATGTGCATGTCGCTGCACCACGTGGCGGCGCTCGAAAAGGTGCTGCGCGCGGTGCGCGCGGCGCTCAAGCCGGGCGGCTATTTCCTGATCAACGAGTTCGTCGGCCCGCGCCAGTTCCAGTTCCCGGACCGGCAGCTCGCGGTGGTGCGCGAGCTGCTCGACGCCCTTCCGGAGCGCCTGCGCATCGATTCGACCACGGGACGGGTGAAAGCGGAGTACGTCCGGCAATCGGTGGCGCATTGGAATCGCTGGGATCCCTCGGAGGCGGTGCGCTCCGACGAGATCGTGCCCTTGCTGCGCCGCACCTTCGACGTGGCGGTGGAGCTGCCCTACGGCGGCACCGTCCTGAACCTGCTGCTCGAGCACGTCGTGCAGAACTGGGACCTCCGGGAGCCCCGCGACGTCGAGCTGTTCCGGCTGCTGGCGCGAGCGGAGGATCTCCTGCTCCGCACCGGCGTGCTGGCCAACGACTTCACCGTCATGGCGATGCGCCGCCCGACCTGGAGGAGCCGCCTGCGGGCTTGGCGGCAGCGCCGGGCTCCACACGGCCGCTTGCCGCTGTGAGCGGCGGCTCCCGGGGACCGGGCAGGCGGTCGGCCGCCACCACCTCGACCGGCCAGACGGCAGGCGCCGCGCCGTCGACGGCGAAGCGATGCCAGCTGTCGCCGAGGAACTGCGCCGGCTGCACGACGAGGCGATAGCGGCCGGGTTGTCGCGGCGCGTCGACCCGGATCCGCCGCTCGCAGGTCCCTCCCGGCAGCAGGCGCCAGGCGAGCCAATAGTCGGACGGCGGCGCCGCGCCGGCTGCCGGCGCCGCGGCCGCAGCGCCGCCCGCCGGCTCCCATTCGACCAGCAGGCGGACGGCGAAGAAGCCGTGGATGCCGCCGAGCGAGGACCAGCGGGCCGGGCTCCGGTTGGCGACGGCGAGCGCCAGCCGCCGCGTCGAGCCGGCCTGCCAGGTCACGGCGGGGGGCTCGCGCCACCGCGTCTCGCCCAGCGTCTGTGCGGGGGCGAGCGGCGCCGTCACCGTCAGCGCCGGCGCCAGGATGCTGAGGTATTGCGGCGAGACCGGTCCATTGCGCAGCGCCAGCGCCGGCAAGGAGCGGGTGAGGTTCCACAGGCCGTTTTCCTGGGCGGTGGTGTAGCCGGCCGGGAACGCGAAGGCGCCGATCGCCTGCAGACCGACCGCGAAGGCGACGCCGGTCGCGAACAGCGCCCGCGCCGGCCGTCCCAACCGCTCCCAGGCGTCCGCCAGCAGCACGAACAGGATGGGAAGGCCGTCGGTGAGGTAGCGGGGACCGTAGCAGGTGCCGCCGTCGGAGCCGGGGAAGCAGGAATAGAACAGCGCGGTGGCCAGGCAGGCCGCGCCCAGCGCCCAGCGCTCGGCGGCGGCGCCGGCGAGACGCGAGCCGCGCACCGCGACCAGCGCCAGCAGGAAGGGGCTGAAGACGAAGAGGCCGCGGTTGCTCACCAGCAGGGCGGCGAATTCCTGGAGGTGCGGCCAATGCGCCACCTCCATCACGTGCTCGCCGCCGGCCAGCCGGATGCGGCCGTAACCGCCCACGAGGTTGCCGAAGACGTGCTCGTTGTAGGCGACGAGCAGCAGCGCCACGCCGCCGCCGGTGGCGAGCAGCGGCCACGCCGCGCGGCCGGAGCGGCGCAGCGCGATCCAGGCGATCGCCGCGGCGTAGAAGACGTCGTTGGGGCGATTGGCGACGATCGCGCCGCAGGCGAGGCCGAGCAGCGCCGCATGCCATCCTTGCGGTCGGGGTTCGAGCAAGAGGTACAGCGCGCAGGCGACCAGCAGCTCGCCGGGGCCATGCTGCCAGAGGCCCTGGCTCGAGATCATCCAGGTCGAGGTCGCGAAGGCGTAGGCCAGCGCCAGCCAGAGCGCCGTCGCCTCCCGCGCCACCCGCCGCAGGGTGAGATAGAGCACCAGCACCGAGAGCGCCGCCACCGACGAGGCCGCTAGCTTTTCCATCCCCTGCCGCTCGCGCTCCCGCGGCGGCTCGCCATGGCGCAGGTGCACCGCGGCCAGGGTGGGGAGGTAGAGGGGCGTCACCAGCAGCGGCGTGAAGAGGGGATAGACCGAGACCCAGTGCCCGTCGCGCGCCTGGATCAGCGAGTAGCCGATCTCGTGCGGCAGGCTGCCGTAATGGTCGAGCGTCAGGCCGCCGCCGCGCACCAGCTGGAAGGGGAGCAGGCTCGCGGCCAGGCTGTCGAAGCTCGCGATGGTGCGCAGGTTGGCGTTATAGACCACCAGGCAGAGCAGGAAGATCCCGGCGAGGCGCCAGCGCGGCGCTACGGTGGCGGCGGTTCCGGCGGGGTTGCCCGGCAAGCTACTGGAAGTAGCCGTTGACGTCGACCAGGAGGTGGGCGGTGCCCGTCGACTGGTTGAGCTGGAAGGAGGCGGTGCCCGTGACCAGCGACAGCACGACGTTGTTGGCGAGCACCTGGCCGGTGCTGTAGTTGATCAGGCTGGTCGCCGGCGGCGCGCCGGTTCCGGGATAGGCGGTGAGGAAGCCGCTGGCGCTGGGCGAGACGATGGTGACGTTGGCGGACACCGCCGCGGCGCCCGCCGGCACGCCGCACTGGCCGCCGAGCGTGAACGCCCTGGTGCTGCCGCCGGCCAGCGCCGGCCCGCCGTAGGGGCCGGCGGCGTTGCGGGTATCGACGATGCGGCAGGGGGCGAGGGTGAAGAACTTCGTCGGCGTGCCGGAGCCGGTCGGGGTGCCGGGCACCACGCCGGTGTGCTGCGGGTTCTGGTGAAAGGTCCCCCAGGGCCAGGTGGTGGGAGGCTTCGGGTTCCAGACGTAGACCTTGGTGTCGGAGGTGTCGGAGGTGCCGAGCGCCGACACCGCGGCGACCTCCACCAGGCTGTTGTCGGTCTCCCAATCGACGACGTTGGCGGCGTGCAGCGCTTCCTCGGTGTAATAGGAGAAGCTGCCGGCAAAATGGGTGCCGTTGTCGGTCAGCTGATTGCCGTTGCGGTCGAGCACGGCGATCTCGGTGTTGACCGGCACCAGGATCTCGAGATGACTGTCGCCGGTGACGTCGGCGATCACCGGGTCGGAGATCTGCGGGGTGGTGCCGAAGAAGCTCTTCGGCACGGTCTTCCACAGCTGCGTGCCGTCGCCCCTGAAGGCGTAGACGTGGAACGTGTTGCTGGGCGGCTCGTTGTTGTCGGTGACGATCACCTCGGGGTTGCCGTCGCCGTTGATGTCGGCGAGCGCCGGGGCGGTCGCGACCTCGCCGTCGACCGGCACCGGCCAACCGGCCGCCTGGGTGCCGTCGGGCTCGAAGGCGTAGACCACGTGAGTGGCGCCGGACTCGTAGGCCGGGAGCGAGCCGGTCCCGACCACGATCTCGGGCTTGCCGTCGCCGTTGATGTCGCCGATCGCCGGCGCGCTCCAGATCACCTGATTGATGCAGCGCGGGAAACCCGTCAGCTCGGCGCCGCTGGGGTGCAGGACGTGCAGGCAGCCGCCGTTGGGGGTGTTGAACGGCGGCCCCTCCATGTGCGCGTCGACGCCGATGATCACCTCGAGATTGCCGTCGCCGTCGATGTCGAAGAGCGCCGGCGACGAGAAGATGGTGTCGCGCACGAACACCGGCCAGCCCGGCTTGTCGAGGCCGGTGCTGCCGTCGACCAGGTAGACGTGGGCGTCGAGCGAGCCCCAGGCGACCTCGGTCGTGCCGTCGTGGTCGACGTCGGCGATGGCCGGCGCGCCGACCACCCCGTCGGCCACGCCGTCGCCGTCGAAGTCGCCGGAGGCTCGGTTCCAGAGCTGGTGGCCGTGGACGTCGTAGGCGGCCACCCCGCCCGGGCTCACCGGCGAGAACGAGCCGTAGGGAACGACGATGACGGTCTCGTTGAAGCCGCCGGCGCCCTGGACGTTGCCGATCGCCACCGTGCCCGTGCAGCGTCCCGGCAGGGTCGGGGGCGGGTTGAAGGCCGGCGCCATGGTGCCGTCATAGTTGAGGACGATGAGCTTCTTGGCGGTGGTGCAGAAGACGATCGACTTGTGGCCCGAGGTAAGACCGAGGTCGGCGACCGTCGGGTGTCCGCCCACCATGATGCCGCCGCCCGAGATCGTCACCGGGAAGCCGGGCTTGAGCGGTGGCGGCATCGGCGACTGCGCCAGGGCGGTGCCTGGAGCCAGCGTCGACAAGGTCGCCAGCGTCGCCAAGGCGGCGAGCGCCGCCAGCACAGCCGGGGCGGCCGGGAGATGGTACTGCGATCGTTGCCGCAAGAGGCGTTGGTGCCGGAAGGAGGAGAGGATCAGCCGGGCCTCACATGAAGTAGCCGGTGACGTCGATCAGCACGTGCGTGGTGCCGGTGCCGCCGCCCATGAACACCGAGAGGTCGTCGGTGGAGCTCGACAGCGGCACGATCGCGCCGTTGGCCAGCGAGGTGTCGGTCGCGGCGAAATCGATGGTCGAAACCACCGGCTGGCTGCCGCCAGAAGGCCAGAGGGTGAGGAAGCCGGAGCTGCTCGGCTGCACGATGGTGACGTTGATGGTGACCGCCTTGGCCCCGACCGGCACGCCGCAGACTCCCTGGATCTGGAAGTTCCGGGCCGGCTGGTTGGCGCCGATCTTGGGGCCGCCGTCGGTGCCGGCGGCGTTGCGGGTGTCCACCGCCCGGCAAGGCGTCACGGCAAAGTACTGAAAAGGCCCGCCGGTCTGAGCCGCGGCCGGAGCGGGAGCGAACGCCGCGGCGCAACCCAGCAGCACGACGACGGCGAGCACGAAACGGACGGTGGATCTGGACATGATGAAGGCCTCCTCCCAAGCGTATCTGCGCTTGAACAAAATAACCTCCCCGAGGCCAGCCTGTCAATGCAGTACGTCACACCTGTAAGCCCTAGAGAGAGCCGGAGAGCGCCCGGGGAGAGCCGGAGAGCGACCGGGGAGAGCCGGAGAGCGACGCCGCTGCCGCGCCCGGTGTTGGAGTCGGGGGAGTCGGGGGGTTGGGGAGTCGGGGGGTTGGGAGATCGGGGGGCTGGGGGATCGGGGAGGCGAGGAGCAGACCTGGCATCGACCTTGGTATCCTTGGGTATTCTTGCCGTTGCCAAACCCGCCGTCCAGGAGGCTAACTCATCGCCGCGCTTTCCTCCGCTGCCGCCGACGCCTCTCGACCGCTCACCGGCGATCCGGTGTCACCGCCGGCGGGCCGCTCGGCGGCGGTCCCGGCGCCGGCGCCGCGCCGCCGGCGCCTTTGGGCCGCGGCCGGCCTCTGCCTGTTGCTGGCGGCCGGCGCCGCCTTGCGGCTGCTGCAGGCGTTTCCCAGCTACAAGTATGCCAACGACGCCGACAGCGCCCTGAGCGCCCTCTGCGCCTTCAAGGTGCTGCGCGGCCACCACCCGGTGTTCGTCTCCGAGGTGCGCATCGGGTCGCTGGTCGGATTCGAGACCGCGGCGCTGTTCGGGGTCTTCGGCATCTCGCGCGACAGCTTCGCGCTCGAGGCGCCGCTCGTCGGCATGCTGCTCCTCGCCGCCTGGTACCTCTTCCTGCGCGAGACCCTGGGACCGCGCCTGGCGCGGCTCGGCCTGCTGTTCGCGGCGATCCCCGCGCCCGCCTTCGCCTTCTGGACCTCGCTGCCCACCGGCTATCCCGAGACCGTGATGCTGTGCGCGGCGGCCTTCTGGCTGGCCGCCCGCCTGGCGGTGGGCGAAGGCGGCCTGGCCTCGGCCGCCGGCCTCGGCCTGGTGGTCGGCCTCGGCTGGTGGAACTCCTTGCAGACGCTGGGCTGCACCGTGCCCGCCCTGCTCTGGATGGGGTGGCGCCGTCCGGCGCTGCTGCGCCGCCGCGGCCTGCTGCCGCTGCTGGCCGGTGGCTTCCTGGCCGGCGCCTTTCCCTGGATCGCCTACAACCTCCACCATCCCCTGGCGAGCTTCCAGGGCAACTTCACCGTCGAACCGGTCAATAGCGTCGCCGCGGCGGTCGACAACGCCCGCGTCTTCTTCGTCTACGACCTGCCGGAGCTGGTGGCGGGCGTCGGTCCGTTGCTGGAGGTGCCGCAGCGGCCGCCGTGGCCATGGCTGCGCCTCCCGGTGGTGGCGACGATCGCGGCGGCGGCCCTCTTCTTTTTCGCCCGACGGGCGCCGGTGCGCCGGCGGCCGCCGCCGGCGGCGGCGGCGGGGACGGGGACGGCGGCGGGGACGGGGACGACGGGGACGGTGGTGGCGGTGGCGGCGGGGACGGCGGAGGCGGTGGGGGCGGTGGGGGCGGTAGGGGCGGCGGCGGATGGCGACGACGCCAGCCGCGGGCAGCGTGCCGTCTGGCCGCTGTGCCTGCTCACCGTGCTGGCGGTGCTGGGGCTGCTGGTCGTTTCGGCAGCCGGCGCGCGGCGCGGCTTGACGGCGCGCTACGTGCTGCCGCTGTACCTGCTCGTCCCGGTCGTCATGGCGGTGTTCCTCGCCGCTTGCGCCAGGCGCTCGCGGCTGCTGGCCGGCGTGCTGGCGGCGCTGGTCCTGGCCTTCAACCTGCGCGGCGTCTTCTGGCCGTGGACTCCTGCCCGGCAGGGATGGGCAAGCGACGCGCGCGCCGAGGAGCAGCTGCTCGCCACCTTGCAGCGCCTGGGGATCGGCGCCGTCTGCGGCTCGTACTGGGATACCTACGCGCTCAATTTCCTCTCCCGGGAGCGGATCCGCGGCGTCCCCCTGGAACCGGAGACCGACCAGTACTGGGAGGGGAACCGGCTTCCCCCAAGCCCCGTCCGCTTGGCGCTGGTCGATCGCTTGCCGCAGCCGCTCGCCGCCTGGGCGGCGCGCGCCTGCCTCGCCGGCACGACCCTCGAGATCCCCTCCCGCCTGCCGCGCTACGCGCTCTTCCTGCCGGCGGTCAATCCGCCGCCGGGCGAGACTCCCCACCGGATGATCGACCGCCTGCGGCGCGCTTTCTTCCGGATCGGCGGACCCTGTGGGCAGCCGTAGGGCCGCGGCGACACCATGACGGCGAGGCGGAGGCGCCGCCGGCAAGGTAGAGCCGCGACCGGCCGCCCCGGGCACGGCTCGGGCAAGCCCGGGTCAACCCTCGCGGCCCTGGCGACGCGGCTGCGCGGGTCCTGGCCGCCGTGGGTCGTCGCACTGCTGCTGACCTGCCTGGCCTTCGGGGTCTACTGCAGCAACCGCCGGACGATGCCCACCGGAGACACAATTCCCGCGGCGCTCACGCCGATCGTGCTGATCACCCACGGCACTCTGGCCATGGATGAGTATCGCGACTATTACCTCCAGCACGGGGTGATACCGCATTTCTTCATCACGACCCGGCATGGCGTCCTCTCCTCCTACCCGATCCTCACCGGCCTGGTCCTGACGCCGCTGTACGTGGTGCCGGTGCTGATCTACCAACGCGCTCAGCCGCGGGTCGAGGATTGGGTGCAATTCGCGCTCGACGCCGGCAAGCTCTCGGCGGCGCTGATCACCGCCGCCGGGAGCGCCGTGTTCTACCTGCTGGCGCTGCGGCTGGGAGCCGGCCGCCGCTGGGCGGTGGCGCTGACCCTGGCTCAGGCCTTCGCCACCGAGGCCTGGTCGACCAGCTCGCAGGCGCTCTGGCAACACGCGCTGAGCGTGCTGGCGATCCTGGTCGCGACCCTCCTGGCGCTGCGCCAGGCCGCGGGCGCGACGGTCGCCCGGGCTGGCGCTTTCGGCGCCGCCTGCGCCCTCGCGGTCGCCGCCCGTCCGACCAACCTGGTGTTCGCGCTGCCCATCTTCGCCTGGACCGTGCTGTGGCCGGCACCGCGCCGCGCCGCCATCTTGGTGGCCAGCGCGGCGGCGCCGGTGGCGATCGGCGGCGCCCTGGTCGCCTACAACCTGCTGCTGCTGCACGGTCTGGGCGGCGGTTACCGCTGGGCGTGGTCGCCGGCGCCGCTGCGCGGCCTGGCGGGCCTGCTGTGGAGCCCGGGCCGAGGGCTGTTGCTCTACTTTCCACTGGCGCTGCTCGGGGTCGCCGGCATGGTGAAGGCGCTGCGGGCCGGCGCCTTCTGGCGCTCCGTATATCTGCCGCTGGCGGTGTTCGTCGTGGCGCACCTGCTGCTCGTCGCGAGCTTTTCCACCTGGTGGGGAGGTTACTGCTTCGGGCCGCGTCAGCTCTCCGAGATCCAGCCCATCCTGCTGCTGCTGGCGGTGCCGCTGCTGCAGGTGGCGCCGGTGGCGGTCGCCGGCGCGGGGCTGGCCGACATACCGGGAGCGGGCCGCCCGGTGCAGGTGGTCTTCTGGGTCTTTCTGGTATGGAGCGTGGCGCTGCAGGCGGTCGGCGCCTTCCTCTACACCGGCTACTGGAACGCCGCACCGGTCTCGGTGGATGCGGCTCCCGAACGGCTGTGGGACTGGCGCGACAACCCGGTGACGCGCGACCTTTCGCTGCGCAGCTGGCACACCGCGGCGGCGCCGCCGAAACCGCTCGAACAATGGAGCGCCTCCTATCGGCCGCCGCCGGAGGCCAGCCTGCGCGCTGGCGAGGTCGGCAGCATCGAGGTGCAGGTCACCAACCTGAGCACCGAGGCCTGGGTCGACGATGCCGAGCAGACCGGCTATGGGACCGTGCTGCTGTCGTATCGCCTGCATGGTCCGCAGGGCACGCTGGTCGCCGGCGAACGGCCCCGGAGCCGGCTCGGCCAAACCGTCGGGCCGGGCGAGTCGGTGCGCGTGCAGGCGAGGGTCGAAGCGCCGGCCGAGCCCGGGCGCTACCTGGTGGCGTTCACCCTGCTGCAGGAAGGGGTGGACTGGTTCGATGCGCGCGGCGTGGGGCCCGGCCACATGGAGCTGAAGGTGCTGCCGGCGCCGGCCGCGCGGGTGCCCCGATGAACCAGGGCGTGCCGCCGGGTTCCCCCGCGGCCTGCGACCCCGCCGCGGCCTCCGGCGCCGCCGCGGTATCCGGCGCTGCCGTGGTCTCGGGCGCCGCGCCGGCCTCCGGCGCTGCCGGGGCCCTTGCCGGCGAGGGCGTTCTCTATGCGCTGCTGACCTTGCTGGTCTGGGGCCTGACGGCGCCGCTGCAGGGCCTGTGGCAGGACGACGTCTCGCTGCTGTCGCTCGCGCTCAGGCGCCGGGGCATGGGGCTGGCGGGCCTCCTCGCGCCGGCCGGCAGCCCGCTGCGCCGGCTCTACCTGCTGCCGTTCCAACTCGCTCTGGCGACCCCGCATCCGGTACTGGCCCTGCAGGTGCTGTATGGCGTCTGCTGGGTGGGGCAAGCCCTGCTGGCAGGCTGGATCGCCGGCATGCTGCTGCCGCGGCGGCCCCTCGTCCGCCTGCTGGTGGTGGCGCTGACCCTCACGGCGAGCAGCGACTACCTTACCGGCAACCTCACGGCCGTCGGCTATGAGTTCGCCGTGCTGACGCTGCTCCTGGCCGTCGCTTGCGGGCTGCGCTTCCTGCAGTCGGGCGGCGCGGGCTGGCTGGTGGCCGCGGTCGCGGCGCTGGGCGCCAGCCTGTGGACGATCGACGTCGGGGTGACGGCGCTGGTCTTCCTGCCGGCGCTGGTTGCCTGGCAAGCGGGAGTCCGGCCGCGGTTCCGGCCGGTGACGCTGGTGCTGGGCTGGGCGGCGGTCGCGGCGCCCGTCGCGCTGCTCGAGTGGCGTTTCCTGCACGACCCGCGGAGCTATGCCGCCGTGGCCACGATGCCGATGCCGGCAGGCGAGCGGGCCGGCCGCGCGTTGCTCCTCTGGGGCGAGAACTTCATGCCCTGGCGCTGGGCGTTCGCCCGCCCGGTCTGGTACCCCAGGCCAGCCGTGGCGATCCCGGCCGGCGCCATGGCGGTCGCGGCGGCGATCGCGGTGGCCGGCTTGGCGCTGCGCATCCGGCGGACGCCGGCCGTGCTGCCGGCAGCGCCGCCGATGCCGCCGGCGAGGGTGCTCGGCCTGGCGGCCCTGCTGGCGCTGATGGCTCTGGCCGCCAACGCCGCCTATGCCAACCTGAGCTTCGCCGACGTCCACTACCGCACGCACCTGCTGTCGCGGATCTGGATATCGCTGGCGCTGGGGGTGCTTGCCGGCTGGGCGGCGGCGAGATGGCCGCGGGCGCGGTTCGGCGTGCTCGCGGTGCCGGCGCTGTTCGTCGGCCTGGGGATCTGGGGAGGCCTCGAACGGCAGGATTTCTTTCTCGCCACCTGGCGCCAGCACCAGCGCGAGCTGCTGTCGATCGTCACCAGCGCGCCGGCGCTGCGCCCCGGCGCCGAGGTGATCCTGCGCAGCGGCGCCCTGACTCACACCTATCACGCGACCGAGGCAGACTACCTGACGCACTCCTGGTTGACCCTGATCTATGACCAGCCGGACCTCCACACCTTGCGGCTGTCGGTGCATCGCGGCACCGGCTGCCGGCCGACGCCGCGGGGGCTCGAGTGCTGGCACGAGGGAGAGGCGGCCTGTGTCGCCGCGGGTCGCTGCGCGCCGGATGCTTTCGCCTACGACCGGCTGGTGCTACTGGACTTCGACGCCGCCGCGGGGGTGTACAGGCTGCGCCCCTCGCTGGCCGGCGACCCGCTCGCCGAGGGTGCGGCGGCGGCGGCCGCCGCCTACCGCCCGGAAGCGCAGATCCTGCGGCGTCCGCTGTCGACCGCGCAGCGCCGGCTGCTGCTGCTGCACGGTCGCTGAAGGCGGCGCATCGCGCGCATGCTAAAATTGACGGGCTAGCGACCGCTCGCAGTCGATCACCATGGCGATTTCCGATCCCGGGCCGCGGCCGCGGCCGAGCCGGCCCGAGCTTTCGGTGGTGGTGCTTTGCTACCGCGCCGGCGAACAGGCGCGTCCGGTCGCCGCCGCCATCGCCGCGGCGCTGGTGGAAAACGGCATCACCGATTACCAGCTGGTGCTGGTGGGCAACTACATCGAAGGCGTGCGCGACGTGACGCCCGAGGTGGTGCGGGATCTCGCGGCGCACGATCCGCGCATCGTCTGCTCGGCAGCGGCCAAGCGGGGCATGATGGGCTGGGACATGCGCAGCGGCCTGGCGCTCGGGGAAGGCGACTGCCTGGCGGTCACCGACGGCGACGGCCAGGTGCGCGCCGAGGACCTGGCGCGTGCCTACCGGGAGCTCCAGCGCGGCGGCTACGACCTGGTGAAGGCGGCCCGGGTGCGCCGCGGCGACGGCCTGACGCGCAAGGTGATCTCGCTGGTTTTCAATGCCTTGTTCCACCTCCTGTTCCCGGGATTGAGGGTGCGCGACGTCAACGCCAAACCCAAGGTCCTGACCCGCGCCGCCTACGAGCGTCTCGAGCTCGAGTCGGACGACTGGTTCATCGATGCCGAGATCATGATCGAGGCGCGGCGCCTGGGGCTGCGGATCGGCGAGGTCGAGACCGAGTTCCTGGCGCTCACCGGCAGGCGCTCGTTCATCGACCTGCGGACGCTGCTCGGGTTCCTCGTCAACCTGGTGCGTTATCGGCTGCGGGAGCTCCGGCGCCGCGGGCGGGAGTGAAGCCGCCGGCAACGGACCTCGAGTCAGACAGAACCTCCTGAGCCGTACTCGCGGTAACACAACTCGACGACGATCTCATCCCGCCCCCCGGGCCAGAAATACTGGTGACAGGCCGAATCACTCTCAAGGACTGGATCGACCTTCTCCGCCCATTCGAGCCAATAGCAAGTGGTGTCGGACCATCGGAGGACGGGTCCGCTCGATGTCTGGTACTCGATGGCAAGGGCTCGAGAAGGGCGTCGGCGCGCAGAGCAGAGGATCAACGCGCGGATTCCCTCCAGGTTGCACTGGATAACCGCGCCAAGCTCTGCTTCCTGGATCTCGCCCGACGCGAGCTTGCCAAAGAGCCGTCTGATGACGGCAACGTCCTCCTGCAACTGCACGGCGATTCTTAACGTGGGTACATCGGCATCGGGATAGTAGGCAAGCAGCGGCTGAATGTTCATGGGACCAGAGGTATCAGGATAGGGCATATCGACGACGTGTCATGGTCTCATGAACCGCCCCCGTCCAAGACATCGAGTCCCAGACGTCCGGCGAAGCCCGCGCATTCGGTTTCGGTGAGGCAGATCACCGGCTCGCTCTTTGCCGGCCTGGTGGGCTGTGTCGAAGGGGCGATGGTTTACGGGCGACGAATCCGTTGTCACTCTGCGTGATGTCCCGAAAGCCATATTCTGACAAGGCATGAACGGCAGGAGTGGATGCAGGAGCGCCGACAACCTCGATCTCGTCGACCGGAGGATGATGGAAATACTCCCCGTGGTGCACCTCAATCGCCTCGATCAGGCTCATCCAGTCCGCATGGGTCTCCAGCCGGGGCGGACTTGAGAAGAGTGTTGCCCCGCGCTCCAAATCAAAGGCTGAGCCTGTGCCCCAAAGGCTTTGGATAACTGGACGATTGTCACGGTTATCCAAGACCCAGACATGCATCCTTTTCGCCATGCCGAGTATCACCTCTCGTGGCGTGTGAGTCGTGATGATGCCGACGCGATAGGGCATTAGGGTACCTCGGGTAAATGCCTCAGAAGGCAGCGGCTGCTGCGGCGGCCGCGCAGCATTCTGGGCAAGCGACACAAAATAGAATTGCGCCGGCACCAGCTATCGGTATCACCCATGGCGACATTGGCCCAAGCGTCGGGAATTGCCATGGTGCATCGTTGAGGGGGCAGAACTGCTTGTTCGGATCTTGCGGCTTCGGCCGCGGATTGGATTCTGGTCTGGACGGTTTGCGCTCAGGTCGCCCGTCTTTGGTCCAGTCCCAGTTGTGGGCATGTGGATCGCCATGGCCATGATCGTGACCGTAGTCGTGATCTTGCTTGGCTCTGCCGTTGGGGTCCCATTCCCCCGGGGGGCCATTGACGGGAGTTCTGGGCTGGTCTCCGAGCGGATCGATGAGGTCCACTGGATCGTTTGCGGCATAGCCGTATAAATTGCTGTCACCCGAGTGTTCGAATGGGTCGCGACTCTCCCACCGCCCGAGATCTGGATCATAGGCACGATAGGGCATGAGATCTAGCCCAGATGGCGAGTGGTAATAGGATCCTCCGAACCCGAACCTTGGCGGTGAGCCCTGGTTGATGGTCAGCCTACCGTAGGGATCGTAGTCGTAGCGGCTGACGACGTTGCCGCTGACGTCGGTCACCTCGCGCACGCTGCCGAGGTGGTCGTAGGAGAAGTAGAAACTGGCCCCGCCGGACTGCATGCCTCCTGGGAAGAAACGGCTGA
>Ga0210405_10001265_pt1 | contig 29720 bp, 29 predicted proteins | sample IncBWH11MmetaG_FD_155492 | JGI IMG/M metagenome (GOLD analysis project Ga0210405, IMG submission 155492) | Forest soil microbial communities from Barre Woods Harvard Forest LTER site, Petersham, Massachusetts, United States - Inc-BW-H-11-M | ecosystem: Environmental > Terrestrial > Soil >...
CTGCCGGCAAGGCGCCGGTTGCTGAGCGGGCAAGGCGGCAGGATTGGATCAGCTCGCCAACGCTATCGAGCCGTTGTCCTCGGCGGTTCGCTCAAGACCGTGCTCGGCAACGGCGTTGCGGCCCCGACGTTTGGCGGCATAAAGGCTCGCGTCGGCGGCTTCGATCAGATCGCCAGGGTGCTGGTTGTCGTTCGGCCTGGCGCAAGCTACGCCAACGCTGACGGTAACGCGCTGATGGCTGGAGGTGGCGTGGGGCATCGCGAGATTCTGGACAGCCACGCGCGCCATCTCGCCGATCTCCAGCGCCCGACTTACGCCGGTGTCGGGCAGCAGCAGGCAGAATTCCTCGCCGCCGTAACGCCCGGCAAAGCCCGCGGTTTCGGCCGCAATGCCGGCGAGCGTTTCGCCGAGCCGGGAGAGACAGGCGTCGCCTTCCGGGTGACCGTAGGTGTCATTGAACAGCTTGAAATGATCGACGTCGATCATCAAGAGCGACAATTCGCCGTTGTATTGCCGAGCCTTCATCCATTCGAAATCAAGCCGGCTCTGGAATCCGCGCCGGTTGGCGAGGCCGGAGAGCATGTCGATCGATGCCATCACGGTCAGCCGGTCATTGCTGGCGATCAGCTCACGCTCGCGCTCGGCAAGCTGGGCTGCCATCGCGTTGAACGCGCAAGCCAGCGGAGCAAATTCAGCCGGCAGCCGTCTGTGCGCCGCGCGTACCGACCATTCGCCGTGGCCGAAGCGTTTCGCGATCGCCACCATCATGTCGATCGGCTCGATGATGAGCTTCTGCGCGGCGAACAAGGCACCGAGCAGCACGAACAGGCAGACAAGCCCGAGTTGCAGATAAGCGGTACGGATCTCGCGGTTGATGTCGGCGGCCACCACCGCTTCATCGACGCTGACGATCAGGCGCGATTGGGTGCCGGGGATGCGTGCAAAGGTGACCGTGCGCCTGGAGCCATCCTCAGTGACGAATTCAGGCGATCCTGCCGCCTGGTCCGGACCGATCGCCCTTGTTGCGATCGCCGACAATGGCGGCACGTTGTCCAGCGGGCGGCCGATAATGTTGTTCTGACCGGCGGCCGCCGCGAGCACGATGCCGGCGCCGTCGACCAGGACCGCCAAAATACCGGGCCGATCGTCGAGGTCGCTCATGATCTTCGACATCCAGGCGAGATTGACGCCGGCAACGATGACCGAATCCGACTTGGCATCGATGGCAGATACCGGATAGGCCGCGCTCATGATCGGCTCATTGTCGGACTTGGCGAGCAGAAAATCGCTGAAGACGATGTCGAGGGCTTGCTGCGCCTGCTTGAAATAGGCGCGATCGCTCAGGTCGAGGCCGCCAAGTGTGTCATGCGTCGCGCATTGGACCCGGCCATCCTTGCCGGCAATCATCAGGTTGCGAATCCACGGCACATTGACCGGAAGGCTTGCGCGCAGGAGGTCGCAATTGCGACCGGCGCCTTCCCTCGAAGCGTGGATATAGGCCGCGGATTTCAACACCGTTTCGACCGATGAAATGACTTCGCGCTGGCCGTCGGCGCTGTGCTGCGCGATCCTCGAGAATTCCGCGTAGGCAAGCGCGATCTGCTTGTTGCCGGCGTCCTCGAGCGAGCGGGCGCGTTCCAGCATCAGTGGCGCCACGAGGATCAACCCAAGCAAGGCCAGCCGCGCGCGGATTCCGAGAAGCTTCTTGAGTTTGACTCTTTTGCGGTTGAAACTAGCGCCGAACATCTCAAACCCCGGACCCCTCCGGAGGGTATGAAAAAGGATTCAAGAAGCTTTTCTCGAACTCGGTAAAATTGGAACTATCCCACAAGTTGCGAATCGGCAGATAACATGGTGCCTGAAAACTCGGCTTCGCTAACTGCGCATTTACCAACCGGGCTTTCCGCGGTTGAGCAAGAGATTGCGCGCGCCTGCAAGGAGGCGCGCCGGGATCGCGCATCCGTCACACTGGTCGCCGTCTCCAAGACTTTCAATGCCGACGCGATCGCACCGGTGATTGAGGCCGGACAGCAGGTGTTCGGCGAGAATCGCGTTCAGGAGGCCAAGGCAAAATGGCCGGGGTTAATGTCGGCCTACCCCGGCATCGCGCTGCATCTGATCGGGCCGCTGCAATCCAACAAGGCGAAGGAGGCCGTGGCGCTGTTCGATGCCATCCATTCGATCGATCGCCCGAGCATTTGCGAGGCCCTGGCCAGGGAATTCGCTTCTCAAGAACGGCGGCCCCAATTGTTCGTCCAGCTCAACACCGGCGAGGAGCCGCAAAAGGCCGGGGTCGCGCCATCGGAGGCGGACAGCTTTATCGCGAGCTGCCGCGAGAAATACCAGCTGCCGATTTCCGGATTGATGTGCATTCCCCCGCTCAACGACCCGGCGGCGCCGCACTTCGCGCTGACCGCGAAGATCGCCGCCCGCAATGGACTGAAGAACCTGTCGATGGGCATGAGCGCCGATTTCGCGACCGCGATTGCGCTCGGCGCCACCCATGTGCGCGTCGGTTCGGCGATTTTCGGGAAGCGGTGAGCCGCAGGTTGACCAGCTTGCGCCCGCTGTGACCACTCGGCGCGCACCCTATCCGATCACAATCTTCGTCCGCGGTCCGAGCCGCCGCAGCAGCCGAAGCATCGCCGCCTTCGTCATCGAAACGCATCCTGCCGTCGGCGAAAAATTCTCGCGCGCCAGATGCAGGAATACCGCACTGCCCCGCCCCGCAATGCGGGGTGAGGTGTTGTGATCGATCTCGACAATGAAATCGTAGAGGTGGTCGTCGCGCTTGAGTCGGTCGCCGCCTTGATCGCGATCCAGCCGCACCGGCCGGTTGTAATGGCGGCTATCGGGGTCCTCGCACCAGGCATCCTCAGGCCGAATGGCGCGAATCGGCAGCAAGGTGTGCGGTCGGGGGTGACGGTCGGCCCGCCACCACAATTGCCGCGGCCGGAAGGTGCCTTTTGGGGTGCCGCCGTCGCCCTCACGCTTGTTGGCGGTGATTCCGCCGCCGCCCAGGGCGACCGGGATCGTTTGCCCGCCGGCGGTAAGCCAGCCCCGGCGGCGATTGCCGGCGGCGGCGCGGATCCTGATCGCCGGCAGTGGCCGATCACAGCGTTTTGTTCGGTAAGTAATTGAAATACCGGAATTATCCATGCAACCCGAGGGTCTCCAGATTGCCGCATATAGAACCTCGATTTGGCGGCATTACAGGACATTCATCTAAATCCATCCGAAATCTAGAGTAGACTGCGATTTGGCTTGTGAATCCGTAACAGCGGCTTACCTCAAGACGAACAAGTTCTGCCGACCCTTGATTTTGACCAACCAAGACCCGGCCCAAGCCGCCGCCTCCAAAGGATTGTACCCATGGCCAACGCCCGCAAGATCCTGATCGTGGACGACGACACCGATCTGCGCGACACCCTGGTGGAGCAATTATCGCTACACGACGAATTCGAAGCCTCCGCCGTCGACACTGGCGCCAAGGGCGCTACCGCCGCCAAGGCCGACGCTCCCGATCTGGTGCTGATGGATGTCGGGCTGCCGGATACTGACGGCCGCGAGGTCGTGCGTTCCTTGCGCAAGGGCGGCTTCAAGGCTCCCATTATCATGCTGACCGGGCACGACACCGATTCGGACACCATCCTCGGGCTCGAATCCGGCGCCAATGATTATGTCGCCAAACCGTTCCGCTTCGCGGTGCTGCTCGCTCGGATTCGGGCGCAGCTTCGTCAGCATGAGGCCAGCGAAGATGCGGTGTTTTCGGTCGGCCCCTATAGTTTTCGGCCTGGCTCGAAAATGCTGACCGGCGCCAATGCCCGGAAAGTGCGCCTGACCGAAAAGGAAACCGCGATCCTGCGGTTCCTGTACCGCGCCGGCCAGCTGCCGGTATCGCGCGAGACGCTGCTGCAGGAAGTCTGGGGCTATAATTCGGGTGTCACCACACACACCCTGGAAACCCATATCTATCGTCTGCGCCAAAAGATCGAGAAAGACGCGGCCAATCCCGAGATATTGGTGACGGAAGCCGGTGGCTACAAGCTGGTGCCGTGATACGATTCTTACGATTCGTCATCGCCCAACTGGCCTTTCATGTCGATCGAAGATGATGTTGCCTTGCTCGAGCGTGTCCCGACCCTGCGGCTGCTGGGGACGGCGGCCTTGCGTATGCTGGCGATCGGCTCCGAGCAACGCGATGTCGCGCGCGGCGACGCGCTCTTCCATGCGGGCGATGATGCCGATGCCGGATTTATCGTCCAGCTTGGCGCGCTTCGAATCGAGGACGGCGGCGGCGCGGCGATCGTCGCCGGTCCGGGCGCACTGATCGGCGAGCTCGCACTCATCACCGCGATGCAGCGGCCGTCCACTGCGATCGCACTTGAGCATTCATCGGTGATCCGGATCGCGCGCAGCCTGTTTCAACGGGTGCTGGAGAGCGATCCCGCAGCGGCGCGCCGGCTGCGCGATGAAATTGCCAGCCGCACCAGCCAGATCGCCAGCGATATCCTGATGGCAGGTGCAAAGCTGAGTATTTGACGTTCCGTCGGGCAGTGGCGCTCACACCTCCAGCGTCACCGTCACGGGGACGTGGTCGGACGGCCGCTCCCAGCCGCGCGCGTCGCGCGCAATGCGGAAATCACTGACGCGATCCTCAAGGGCGCGTGAAATCCAGATGTGATCGAGCCTTCGGCCGCGATCGGCCAGTGTCCAGTCCGCGGCGCGGTAGCTCCACCAGGTATAGACTTTTTCAGACAGCGGGATGCGGTGCCGCGCGACGTCGATCCACTCCCCCTGTATCTGCGCCGCCAGGAGTTTCTCGCATTCGATTGGGGTATGCGACACGACTTTCAACAATTGCTTGTGCGACCAGACGTCGTTCTCATGCGGCGCGACATTGAGATCGCCGACCAGGATGTGACGATCGCCGCCGCGCGGATGCAGCGGCTCGCACGCCCTCATCTCATCGAGAAAGCGAAGCTTGTGCTCGAACTTCGGATTGAGCGCGGGATCGGGAATATCGCCGCCGGCCGGCACGTAGAAATTATGCAGCACCAGCGGCTTTGACAGCTGGGCCCTGTCGCCGAACTCGACCGAGATGTGACGCGAATCGATCTTTTCGCAGAAGGTGCGGATGTCGGTCTTCTCGAACGGCAAGTTCGAGATGATGGCGACGCCGTGATAGCCCTTCTGTCCGTTCAGCGCGACGTGTTCATAGCCAAGACGCCTGAAACGCTTCAGCGGAAACGCATCGTCGATGCATTTGGTTTCCTGCAGGCACAAAACATCCGGCCTCGCCAATTTGATGAATTTCGCGATGAGATTGATGCGCAGGCGCACCGAATTGATGTTCCAGGTTGTCAGGGAAAAGCGCATGGAGACCGGCGATGCAGGAAGGCGTGCGGTGATGACGCACGTCCCGGTGCCGCAATCAAGAATGATTTTCCAGATCATGGTCCACAGAAGTGGAAAACCGGTTTTCCGAAAGGACCATGCGCCGGCAAGAAACAGCTTAGCGCCGATTAAGCTCTGTTGAATTCGACTCTAACCCGGCGGCATCGGCACCGAATGATCGGTGAAGTCGATCTTGAACAGGCCGGGATCGACCTTCCTGGAGGTATCCAGATTGTAGACCGCGACCGTGGTGTCATAGCCTTGCGGGTCGGTCACCGTCCACTGCTTGAGCTGGCCATCCTTGGCGCCGACCATCAGCATCAGGCGGCTGGTGCCGATCAGCAACTGCTTTTCCTCGATGGTGACACTGATGAAAACGTCGTCCGCGGTCACGCTCACGACGTTGGTGTCCTTCAAGAGGTCGATGCGGTCCGACAGCAGATATCGCAGCGGCGTTTGCGACAGCGGATAGATGTCCTGGGTTGCAAGCTTGCGGTCGCGCACCGCCAGCATCGATCCGTCGGCGATGATCGCGATCGGGCTCGGCGGATCGTATTCGAATCGCACCTTGCCGGGCTTCTGGATGTAGAAATCGCCCTTGACCTTGCTGCCGTCGGGCCCGACCTGCACGAAGTTTCCGGACACCGTCTGCAGCGATGACAAATAGTTGCTCACCCTGGCGGCCTGCGCTTTTTGCTTGTCATCGAAGCTCGCAAAAAGACTGGCGGGGACATTCCGGCGCGGATCGGGAATGATCGGATTAGGCGCCTGCGTTGCCCCGGTCGTCATGGGTCCGTTCATCGGCGCGTCGCGGCCCTTTGGCGCGGGCTTGGGAATCGGAATCGCCTGTGCATTTGGAATGGTCTGTGCAAAAGACGGCGTCGCGATGCCCCCGACCGACGTCGCGATCAGAACCGCCAAGACGGTCCGCGTGGCACGGATCGGGAATAGTTTGGCCATCCGAGGTTTCTGATCTCTAGTCACGCGGCTTCCTGCCTGGCATTCGGGCCTTTTATCGCGCTTTGTGCAAAAGGAAATATCGTTTTTCCGTGAAAAGATATTGGCAATTCCTGGGTTTCCCGGGCTCGAAGGCGGTCCTCAAAAGCCGCTTTCTTCCTCTTCGACCAGAATTTCGCGCTTCCCGGCATGATTGGCCTGTCCGACGATGCCCTCAAGTTCCATCCGTTCCATCAGCGAGGCGGCCCGGTTATATCCGATCTGCAGCCGACGCTGAATATAGCTGGTGGAGGCCTTGCGGTCGCGCTTGACGATCGCCACCGCCTGCGAGAACAGGTCGCCGGCGCCGTCGCCACCCATGCCGGTGGAATCGAACACCGCGCCGTCCTCGTCGGTCGGCTCCTCCGCGGTCACTGCTTCGAGATATTCCGGCGAGCCTTGCGACTTGAGATGGCGCACCACCTTCTCAACTTCCTCATCGGAGACGAAGGGGCCGTGCACGCGGCTGATGCGTCCGCCGCCGGCCATATAGAGCATGTCGCCCTGCCCAAGCAGCTGCTCGGCGCCCATTTCGCCGAGGATGGTGCGGCTGTCGATTTTCGACGTGACCTGAAACGAGATTCGGGTCGGGAAGTTTGCCTTGATGGTGCCGGTGATCACGTCCACCGACGGCCGTTGTGTCGCGAGAATCACATGCAGGCCGGCGGCGCGCGCCATTTGGGCCAGCCGCTGCACCGCGCCCTCGATGTCCTTGCCGGCGACCATCATCAGGTCGGCCATTTCGTCAACGATGATGACGATGTAGGGCAGCGGCTCGAGATCGAGCTTCTCGTCCTCATAGATGGCCTTGCCGGTTTCCTTGTCGAAACCGGTATGCACGGTGCGCGTCAGCTCCTCGCCCCTGGATTTTGCCTCCGCCAGGCGTTGATTGTAGCCGTCGATGTTGCGCACGCCGAGCTTGGACATCCGCTTGTAGCGCTCTTCCATCTCGCGCACGGCCCATTTCAGCGCGACCACGGCTTTCTTGGGATCTGTCACGACCGGCGTCAGCAGATGCGGGATGCCGTCATAGACCGAGAGTTCGAGCATCTTGGGATCGACCATCATCAGCCGGCATTGGTCCGGCCGCAGCCGATAGACGAGGCTGAGGATCATGGTGTTGATGGCGACCGATTTGCCGGAGCCGGTGGTGCCGGCGATCAAGAGATGCGGCATGCGCGCCAGATCGACGATGATCGATTCGCCGCCGATGTTCTTGCCGAGACAGAGCGGCAGCTTGGCAATCGACTCGTTGCCGTCCTTCACCGAGAGCAATTCGCGCAGGTAAACCTTTTCGCGGTGCGCGTTCGGCAATTCGATGCCGATGGCGTTGCGGCCGGGAACCACGGCGACGCGTGCCGAGAGCGCGCTCATCGAGCGCGCGATGTCGTCGGCCAATCCAATCACGCGCGATGATTTGATGCCAGGCGCGGGCTCGAGCTCGTACAGCGTCACCACCGGGCCGGGATGGGCCTTGACGATTTCTCCGCGGACGCCGAAATCGCCGAGCACGCCTTCCAGCGCGCGCGAATTGGAATCGAGTTCCGACTTGCTAAGCGGCTGGCGGTCGGAGGCTCGCGGTGCAGTCAAAACCGATACCGATGGCAGCTCGAACCGGTCGGATGATCTGCGCGCGGGGACGCGAGCGGCGGCCTTCTTGCGCGGGGGGCGGCGAATGTCCTCGTCTTCTTCGTCGTCCAAATCTTCTTCGGTCCGCGGCGCCGGCGAGGGACCCGCGCGGCCGCCAAGGACAGGCTCCTGGCGTTCGAACGAGGATGCGCGTTGCGGCGGCGCGCTTGCGACCAGCGAGCGGTAAGCGAGGCTCGCCAGCCACGACAGCCGCGCCTTCGCGCTCATCAGGGCGTGCACTACCCGCCCGAGCGAGACCGAGCCGCTGTCGTCTTCCTCGACGAAGGGTGCTTCGTCGTCCTCGATCGGCGTCAACTCCTCGTGTTGCCGGCGCGAGCCCATGCCGCTTGCGACGAGGAGCGTCACGGCCGTGGCGGCGCCGAGAATGGTCCCGAGCGTCAGGTGATAGACGATGCCGGGTGGGCCGAACACGACGGCCGGCGCGCGCACCAACGCATCGCCGACCACGCCGCCAAGTCCGGTTGGTAGCGGCCATGCCCCGCCACGCGGCCAGCAACTTGCAAAGCCTGCCGCCAATACCGTGCACAATATCCACGAGCTGAACCGCAGCGCTTCGCGGTCGAAGGTGCGATGGGTCAGCATGCGCCAACCCCAAACCGCGATCGGCAGGATCAGCATGATCGCGCCGAGCCCGAGAATCTGCATCAGGAGATCGGCGCCGATGGCGCCGGGATAGCCGACAATGTTGCGAATTGGGCGCGATGTCGCGTGGCTGAGGCTCGGATCCTGCACCGACCAGGTCATCAGCGCCGCTGCCGCGCCGCCGGAAAGTGTCAGCAAGCCCAGACCGGCAAGCTCGCGCAGGCGCCGCGCCAGCGCTTCGCGGATCGCCGCCGGCAACTGGCCGACGAGGGGAATGACACGTTCGATCGCTGGCATGCTCATATGGCCTTCGCGACTAGATTGTGATGCGATTGACTGGCATCACAATCGCATCTTCCTGTTTGCGCATGATCTCTTCGGAAAACCGGTTCCCACTTTTCCCCATCATGCTTCAGCCCAGAATTTCGACCAGCCGGTGCAAGGCCTCGGCCGTTGTTTCACTGTCCGCCACCAGCGCCAGGCGAATATAGTCGGCACCGGGATTGCTGCCGTCCGGCTGTTGCCGCGCCAGGTAACTCCCGGGCACCACGCGGACGCCGCCGTCCCTGTAGAGCCTCACGGTTGCGGCTTCGTCGCCACCCTTGGCCGATACATTGAGCCATACGCAAAAGCCGCCGGCCGGGCGCCGATAGCCATAGCGGTTGCCGAGAATCTGGTCCGCGAGATCGAACTTGATCCGGTAAAGCCTGCGGTTTTCCTCGACATGCGCCTCGTCGTCGTAAGCCGCGACCGCGACATGCTGCAGCGGCACCGGCACCTGGGGGGCGGCGACATTGCGCAGTTCGTGAAACAGGTGGAGAAATCTTTTATCACCGGCGGCGAAGCCAACCCGCATGCCGGGCAGGTTCGATCGCTTCGAGAGCGACTGGAACGCCACCACGTTGGTAAAGTCGGCGCCTGCGCATTCCAGCATGCTGCCGGGCGCCTCCTGGGTATAGATTTCCGAATAGCATTCGTCGCTCAGGATCATGAAGCCGAAGCGATCGGCGAGCTTTTTCAGGCGGCCGAAATATTCGGGTGTCGCCACCGCGCCCTGTGGATTAGCCGGCGAGGCAATGTAGATCGCAACCGTCCGGGCCAGCGTAGCGTCATCGAGCGTGTCGAGGTCTGGCAGGAATCCATTCGCAGGCGTGGTCGGCAGGTAGATCTGCTCGCAGCCGGCGGCGCGGGCGCCGGCGCCATAGGCCGGATAAAACGGATTGGGCATCAGGATCGCGGGCCTGCCCCTGCGCTCACCGACATAGCGGGCGGCGGCAAGGGCTGCGAAAAACAGGCCCTCGCGGCTGCCGTTGAGCACCAAAAGCTCGGACTCGGGATCGATCGCCCGCGGCAGGTCGAATCGCCGGGAAAGCCAGTTCGCCGCAGCTTTCCGAAAAGGCTCGATGCCCCTGGCGATCGGATAGCGGCCGAAATCGGCGACGTGCTTGGCCAGCACCGGGCCCACGAAGTCGGGCAACGGGTGCTGCGGCTCCCCCAAAGATAATGTTATCAATGGCTTAGCTGGATGATGCGGGGCCAGCAATTCGGTCAGCCGCGCAAAGGGCGAGCGTTCGCTGTCCTGACTTCCGGCGCCCTGCGGCGCTCGGGATGAAGCGGTCATGGCCATACTTGTCGCGCTAGCACTCTTGAGGCCTCCGGTCGCGTTTTGAGACCGGTGGGATACAGATCAAATCACCATAGATACGGCGAGGTTAAGACGCGATTAACCATCGGGTTTTTCGGATCGGGTTGCAGCCCTTAAGCCGGACTTCTGTCACCCAAATTCGCCCCCGGCAACCTGACCTCGCTATCGAACATTTCGAGAGCGGATTTGCCTCGGATTTCGAGGCGGCCGGCTTCCGCCAAAGCGCCGATGCGAGCCCTCAGCACCATGTCGTCAACCAGACGGATATCATCATCCATCCCGGAGGTCATTGCGTTGCCGACGATGCGCGTCACTTTCTGCCAATTGTCGGTCACACAGGACATCAATAGCGAATCGAAAAACGAGAGCGGCGCCGAGACAAGCTCGTCGCCATCGATCACGCGCAACGGCGCGTTCTCGATACGAAGCTGCCGCCAAAGATCGCGATAGCGGCCGCGCGCATTGATTTGCAAGGGCTCAGCCAAGTCCCAGAGATTGTTGTTACGTATCGTATCGTGATGAAGCATGCCAAGACTCACCGCCAAACGGGCTGGCGCGGGCGGACCATGCTCCGGGAAGTAAGTGACCATGACTTCGCTCAGATCAACCACATCACACGGCGCGTCCCCTAAGCGCCACAACCAATCGAGGAAGCCCGCGTATTCCTTCGCTGATCGCCGCGTCAGCCAGGCGACCTTTCGATTGTCCGGGAAACGCGCCTCGTCCCACACGCGCTCTGAGCTTGTGGGAGGCCTGTTCCAGTCTTTCTCGCCGAGTTCACGCTCAACCCATTTCGCCCGTGACGAGGCATCACAGGGATTAATTGGTCCGAAGCTCAGGTCATCGGAGGGAGCAATGACCTGATCGTCTCGGCCGGCCTTCCTTAGCGCCTGAACCAGGCAGCCCGCGCCCGAAGCCGTGAAAACGAAGTGAAGCACGGTCTGTGTCATCGCTGGTCCCCGACGGAGCAACCTCTGATGGCATCTTCAAAATCCGCTGTCCACTCAAGCTGGAGTGAAATCGCAGTCGCGGTCTCCCAAAAAAAGAAGGGGCCCCAACTTGCGCTGGAGCCCCTCGACGGTCCGGGCATTGCCGGGTATGTGCCCAAACCGTAGTTCTGGGCGTGACCCCCGAAGGGATCACGCCCTCGGGAGAACTCACATATTGTATGCCCGCTCGGTGTGCTCGGTGATGTCGAGGCCCTCGCGTTCGCTTTCGACATTGGTGCGCAGGCCGACAATGACATCGACGATCTTGTAGAGAACCGCTGAACCCACCCCCGACCACACCAGCGTGGTGCAAACGCCCCAGAGCTGTGAAGTCATCTGCGCGCCGAACTCGTACTCCGCAATCTTGCCGGCGGTGTAGTCCATGATGCCGGTGCCGCCGAGCGCTGGATTGACCAGAATGCCGGTGCCGAGAGCGCCGATGATTCCGCCGATGCAGTGGACGCCGAAGACGTCGAGCGAGTCGTCATAGCCGAGTGCATTCTTCACCACGGTGACGAAGAACAGGCAGACCACCCCGACAACGAGGCCGAGCACGAGCGCTCCCATCGGACCCGAGTAGCCGGCCGCCGGCGTGACCGCTACAAGTCCCGCCACCGCGCCGGAAATGGCGCCGAGCACGGAAGGGTGACCCTTGATCATCCACTCCGCGAACATCCAGGATAGCGCCGCTGCTGCTGTTGCAACGAACGAATTGGTCATGGCGAGCGCGGCGCCGCCGGTGGCTTCGAGATTCGATCCGGCGTTAAATCCGAACCAGCCCACCCAGAGCAGCGAAGCGCCGATCATCGACATGGTCAGCGAATGCGGGGCCATCAGATCCTTGCCGTAGCCGATCCGCTTGCCGATCAGCAGCGCGCCGACGAGACCGGCGATGCCGGCGTTGATGTGCACCACGGTGCCGCCGGCGAAGTCGATCGCGCCCTTTTTGTAGATCCAGCCGGCGTCGGCGGTGACATCAGCAAGCTTGGCCTCGGCCGCGGCCTTCGCCGTCGCGTCGCTTCCAGCCGCCGCAATCGCCTTGACCGCATCCGAAATCGCGTCCGGTCCAGCCCAGTACCAGACCATGTGCGCGATCGGGAAATAGATCACCGTCACCCAGAGCGGGATGAACAGGGCTACCGCCGAGAACTTCATGCGTTCGGCGAAAGCGCCGACAATGAGGGCAGGTGTGATGGCCGCGAAGGTCATCTGGAAGCAAACATATACCAGCTCCGAAATATTGGCGTCGACGCTGTACGTCGAGGCCTTGGAGTCCGGGGTCACGCCCATCAGGAAGGCCTTCGAAAAGCCGCCGATGAAGTCGGATCCGCCGGTGAAGGCAAGGCTGTAGCCGTAAAGCGCCCAGACGATGGTCACGATGCATACGGTGTAGAAAACCTGCATCAGCACCGAGAGCATGTTCTTGGAACGAACGAGGCCACCGTAGAATAGTGCAAGGCCAGGGATGGTCATCAACAGCACCAGCACCGTCGAGGTCAGCATCCACGCGTTGTCGCCCTTGTTGACAGTCGGCTCCGCACAGGCAGCGGTCGCGGCGAACAGGCCGACTGCGAGGGCCGCCAATCCCGCGCTATAGGGACGCTTGAACGTCATTTGGTTTACTCCCGATTGGAAAAGGATGAGCGCGAGATCAGAGTGCCGCGGCATCTGCCTCGCCGGTCCGAATGCGAACCGCATGGTCGAGGTTGATGACGAAGATCTTGCCGTCGCCGATTTGTCCGGTTTTTGCGGCCGATGTGATTGCCTCGATGGTTTTCTCAACCTGATCCGTGGCGATCGCGACCTCGATCTTGATCTTGGGCAGGAAGCTCACCGCATATTCAGCGCCGCGATAGATTTCCGTGTGGCCTTTCTGGCGACCATATCCCTTGACTTCCGTCACCGTTAGACCGTGAACGCCGATGGCAGTCAGGGCGTCACGGACCTCTTCGAGCTTGAATGGCTTGATGATCGCCATAACAATTTTCATGGATCCTGTCCCCGCTAGGGCTCGGTCCAGACACGACCGGGCATTCTCGACTGAGGTTCACCACGCGGAGAAGTTCACTACGCGGGCACAGCCGCGCCGATAGAATCAAATGCCGTGCCAGATCGGCCGCACTCTCTAACGGACTACGAACGCGGACCTTTTCGGGGTTTCCGGGATCTGGCGGGAACTGCAATATTCGGTCGCGCCCAAACCCTAGGCAGGCCGGCCCATATCGTAGGCAAGAGCGACTCTCGACATATTTGTGCCTACGGCAACGGCAGAAAAACGGTGTCCCGGTAGGGTGCGCCTACTGCAGTGCCTCGCCGTGCTGCGAAATATCGAGGCCCTCAAGTTCCTGCTGCTGGGAAACGCGGATTGGCACAAAGGCGCTGACCAGTTTGAGCAGCACGTAAGTCACTCCACCAGACCAGCCCAGCGTGACCGCGATCCCGTAAAGCTGGATCAGCAGCAGTTGCGGATTTCCCTCGACGAGGCCCGAGGTCCCGCCGATCGAGGCCGTCGCGAATACCCCTGCCAGCAGGATGCCGGTCATTCCGCCGATGCCGTGAACACCGAACACGTCGAGGGAATCATCATACTTGAAACGGCGCTTGAGCCAGGTGCAGGCCCAGAAACAGACCAGGCCGGCGACGACGCCGATCAGGACGCCATGCCATGGCGCCACGTATCCGGAGGCTGGCGTAATCGTTCCCAATCCCGCCACCGCGCCCGAGATCATGCCGAGCACTGACGGCTTGCGCTGGATCGACCATTCGACCGCGCCCCAGGTCAGCGCGCCGGCGCAGGCGGCGAGATGGGTTGCAGCAATCGCCATCACCGCGCGCGAGTTCGCGCCAAGCGCCGATCCGCCATTGAAGCCGAACCAGCCCACCCACAACAGTCCAGTACCCATCACGGCAAGCGACAGATCGAACGGAGACAGATTTTCGGTGCCGTACCCATAGCGCCGGCCTGTTACCTTTGCCGCGACCAGGCCGCCGATGCCGGCGCTGAGGTGCACGACCAGGCCGCCGGCAAAATCAAGGACACCGGCGGTGCCGAGGAAACCGCCGCCCCAGACCCAGTGCGCGAGCGGTACGTAGACAAACAAGAACCAGCCAATGGAGAACAGGAGAAAGGCCGAGAACCGCATCCGGTCGGCGACGGAGCCTGCCACCAGCGCCACGGTGATGATCGCGAACGTCATCTGGTAGAGCATGAACAGGCTTTCGGGAATCGTCTTCGCCAAGGGGTTGACGCTGTCCATGGTCATCCCTGCGAGAAACCAGCGGTCGAGCGTGCCAATCCATGGACCGCCGCCGACGAACACCAGCGAATAGCCGAACGCCACCCACAGGATGGAAATAATGGCAACGGCTGCGAGACTTTGCGCCATCGTCGCCAGCACGTTCTTCTTCCGCACCATGCCGGAATAAAACAGCGCCAGCCCCGGTATCGTCATCATCAGCACCAGCGCGGTAGCAACGATCATCCATGCCGTGTCGGCGGCGCTGATTTCGGGCGTCCCGGCAAAGGCCGGCGCCGCAAACGAGATGATGGTCACAAGACTTATCGGCGCAGCCAGCTTCGCTGCACGACACGAGAGTGCCCCCATTTGGTATTTCCCCACCCAGATATGTTTTTATCGCAGGCCCGGCGCCACTGCCGGCCGCGACGAAGTTTCGTTAGCCTAGAGTGCGTCGCTGTCGGTTTCGCCGGTCCGGATACGCAACGCATGATCGATCGGCGTCACAAATATCTTGCCGTCGCCGATCTGGCCGGTGCGCGCGCTGGAGGTAATGACCTCGACCGCCTTGTCGGCGAGATCCGAAGCGACGGCGATTTCGATCCGCAGCTTCGGCAGGAAATTCACCACATATTCCGCGCCGCGATAGATCTCCGTATGGCCCTTCTGGCGGCCGTAACCCTTGACCTCGGTCACGGTCATGCCGTGGACGCCGATAGCAGTCAGCGCCTGGCGGACTTCGTCAAGCTTGAAGGGTTTGATAATGGCGACAACGAGCTTCATGTTCAGGCCTTCATTTCTCAGATTCTGAAATTCCGGTCGCGGCTTGATTTTGCGTCCCGCACAAGTCTGGCATCTTTCTGTGCGAATGGCACAAAAAGATTGCAAGCGGTAGCGAAAAACAATCGCCGGAGCCGGCCCTCCGCCCCGTAGCCCGCCTCGACCGGCGCAGGGATAGTCCGCCAAGGCGGTTCTGGTAGACGCTGCCGGCCGTGGCGGCGGGTCGCTTTCCCGCCGCGTTGTTCGGAGGAACCCCGCACGCAACCCTTATGTTCACTTGCGCTCGCGGAGCGAGCCTTCCTGCGCGACCGATGCGACCAGCGTGCCGTCCTGCTTGAAGATCATGCCGCGGGTCAGGCCACGCCCGCCTCGCGCGCTCGGCGAGTCCTGGGCATAAAGCAGCCATTCGTCGGCACGAAACGGCCGGTGAAACCACATCGCGTGATCGAGGCTCGCCGGCATCATACGCCGGTCGAACAGCGTCCGGCCGTAGCGCGCCATCGCCGCATCGAGCAGCGAGAAGTCCGAGGCATAGGCCAGCGCGCACATGTGCAGCGCCGGATCGTCCGGCAGTTTCGACGCGGTGCGGATCCAGACATGAATGCGGCCGTCCTCGATCTTCTGGCCGAAATAGCGGCCGAGTTCGACCGGCCGCAGCTCGATCGGGCGGTCGGACTCATAGTAGCGGCGGATGAATTCCGGCATATCACGGAACATCGGCTGCTTGGCCACTTCCTCAGCGGTGAGTTTTTCCGGCGGCGGTACCTCCGGCATCTTGTCCTGGTGGTCGAACGCGCCGGGTTCCTCGACATGAAACGACACCATGATCGAGAAGATCGCGTTGCCGTGCTGGATCGCGGTCACCCGCCGGGTCGAATAGCTCTTGCCGTCGCGCAGGCGTTCGACCTCATAGATGATGGGAATCTGCGGATCGCCCGGCAGGATGAAATAGCAATGCAGCGAGTGCGGCAGCCGGCCTTCGACGGTGCGGCATGCCGCCACCATCGCCTGTCCGATCACCTGCCCGCCGAATACCCGCTGCCAGCTCGTCTTGGGGCTGTTGCCGCGAAACAGGTTCACCTCGATCGGTTCGAGATCGAGAATGGAAATCAGGTCGATCAGACTTTTGGACATTGAAGCGCTTTCAATTTCCTCGTCATTCCTGGGGAGGCGAGGGCTCGAACCCGGAATCTGGAGGCGAGAACCACGAAATTCGCCTTCGCGCCAAGCGCGCGTGCCCCGGAATGACTGCTTGAGGGCAAAAAGACCCCTTGTTTGGTCCATCTGTTTCGCCCAGCTATACTCAAGTAGCAAGGGTGTGAGTAAGCAGGTCCAATATGTCGGTACAGCGAAGCATTGTCATCGGCGGCGGCGGGTTTGCAGGGCTGGCACTGGCACTGGCGCTGCGCCAGGGCCTTGGCACCGATCTTCCCATCATCGTCGCCGATCCAGCGCTTGCGGCGAGGCCGAGCCGCGATCCGCGCGCTACCGCCATCGTCGCCGCCTGCCGCCGGTTGTTCGATGCGATCGGCGTATGGGACCAGGTCGCGGCGCGCGCGCAGCCGATTTTGGACATGGTCGTCACCGATTCCAGGCTGGAGGATGCGACCCGCCCGGTGTTCCTGACGTTCGCAGGTAATGTCGAGCCAGGCGAACCGTTCGCCCATATGGTTGAAAACCGTCATCTGATCGATGCGCTGGTCGAGCGCGCTGCAGCCGATGGCGTCGACCTGCGTGCTACTGCGGTGACGGATTTTGCCTCGCGCAGCGACGGCGTCGATGTCACGCTGGCCGACGGCAGCGTGATCGAGGCGAGCCTGTTGGTGGCGGCCGATGGTGCGCGCTCGAAATTGCGCGAGCGAGCCGGGATCGTCACCCACGGCTGGGATTACGATCAATCCGGCATTGTGGTCACTGTCGGCCATGAGCGCGATCATCAGGGCCGCGCCGAGGAGCATTTCCTCCCCTCAGGCCCGTTCGCGATCCTGCCGCTGACCGGAAAGCGCTCGTCGCTGGTATGGACCGAGAAACGTGCCGAGGCAGCGCGCATCATAGCGCTCGGCGAAGAGGCGTTTCACGGCGAGCTCGAGCAGCGCTTCGGTCTTCATCTCGGCGAGATCAAGGCGCTGGACAAGCCGCGCGCATTTCCGCTCGGCTATTTCGTCGCGCGTTCGTTCATCGGCGAGCGGCTGGCATTGGTCGGCGACGCCGCGCATGTGATTCATCCGATCGCGGGACAGGGGCTCAATATGGGCCTGAGGGACGTCGCAGCACTTGCCGAGGTGGTCGTCGACGCTGCGCGGCTCGGCATCGATCTTGGTCAGGCCGACGTGCTCGATCACTATCAACGCTGGCGGCGATTCGACACCATGGCGATGGGGCTTGCCACCAACTCGCTCAACCTCCTGTTCTCGAACAGATCGACGCTGCTTCGCACGGTGCGCGATATCGGCCTCGGCCTGGTCGATCGGGCGCCGCCGCTGAAAAGCATGTTCATCCGCCAGGCTGCGGGGTTGGTGGGCGAAGTGCCGCGGCTTCTCAAGGGCGAAGCGCTGTAAGCATCCACAGCGCCGCCTCCGCGCTCGTGCAAACGATCAGCGCGGGTCGTTGGCGAGGATGAAAGCCGCGATCGAATCGATAAGGGCAATGTCGAGGGCGCGTTCGGACTGGGTGTAGGCGGCCAGATTGTCGTCGTCATCACCGACATCGACCAGAACGTGGTTCATTTCCGGAAGCCAAAGTGTTTTCGCCAGCGGCGCCGCGGCGGCAAGCGCCATGAAATCCAGCCGGGCCACCTGCAAGTCGCGGCCGCCGCCGACAATCAGCGTCGGCCGTTCGACCAGTTTCAAGGGGTCGATCGGGTCCTCGGTGAAGGCCGAGGCGATCCCGGGCTGCATCGACGGCGCGATCGCCAGGCCCGGCGGCGGCGGATCGACGATCTGCCCGGACATGATGGTGTCGATCGCCTTCATGATCGGTTGAAGCACGTCGGCAGGAATCTGCTTCCGTTCCAGTTGAGCCTTCAGGAGATCACCCTGCCGCCGGGCTGCGGTGGCCAGCAAAACCAGGCGATCGACCGGGACCCGCCGCGCGGTCAGGATCGCGACCAGGCCGCCCTCGCTGTGTCCGACCAGAACCAGGCGCGGAAAATTTCCGCTGCTGCGCAGATAGCCCACAAGCTCGGCCGCATCGTCGACATAGTCCTTGAAGCGAAAATCCTCCGGCCGCCCGAATTCCGGCTTCCATCCACCGGCGCCGCGCTTGTCATAGCGAAGGGTGGCGATCTTGCGCGCGGTCAGTTGCTCGGCGAGTTTTTTCAGGGTCGCGGGTTTGATCTGCGGTCCGTTGCCATCACGGTCGGTCGTTCCCGAGCCCGCGATCAGAACTGCGACGGGCGGCCGTTCGACACCTGGCGGCATCGTCAGCACGGCGTCGATATTGCCGACGCGAATTTTGGTTTCTTCGCCGGCGGCGCTCGCCACGGCGCCGCAAAAGCTGACCATTGCGATCGCGCCAATGAGCATGCAGGCGCGCATGCTACTCTATCTTCCTTGCCTCTTCCGGCAGCATGATCGGAATGCCGTCGCGGATCGGGTAGGCCAGCTTCGCCGCGCGCGAGATCAGCTCCTGCCGCACCGAATCGAATTCGAGCGGACCCTTGGTCACCGGGCAGACCAGAATTTCCAGCAGTTTGGGATCGACGGTGCCTTCAAGGCGTTCGGGCGAGGATGTCATGTCGGGTCTCCGGCGCGGTCATGCGACGCTGTAGCATATTCGTTGGGAACGTGTAGCGGCGCGGTTTCGTGGCAGGGCCGGCCGGAGCCATTCGTGAGGCCCACCAATGTATCGCGGGCCGGCGATGACGCCTGGTCCGTGGGGAAATCCTCAAAAAGGCCAATCAGCTGCAAAGACGACAACGGAAATCCGGGCCTAAGGCGTAAGCCAGCGTTAAAGTATGAAGGTAAAAAACCATTTCCTCATTTCGGATAGTTGCGGAATGGAGGTCTGCCACCGGATTTCCACGGGCATTTTCGACCATTCACGGCCGTTTTGGGCAGGCCCCAGGAACGAGGTAAAAGGATTTCAAAAAGAACAGATACATTGCGAGCGGTCCTGCTAGGCAGATTCCAATAATTCCTCTGTATGACGGCTGGAGCGCGCCGGATGAGCGATAATCGGAACGGGTGAAGGATCGACATGCTAGCCAATCGACGTCAAAGCGAACGCCGCCTGTGCAGAAGTTTCGCGAAGATCCAGTTCGGGACCGGTTCGTTGCCGCGCGACTGCACCATCACGGACATATCGGCCGGCGGCGTGAAGGTCATCGCCGAGCATCTCGACGTTCCTGCCGAATTCACGATCATCTTGTCCGAAGGCCGCCCCCGCCAATGTCGGCTGGCATGGCGGATCGGTTACGAATTCGGCGCCCAGTTCGTCGACTGAAGCGTTTTCGGGCGAACGCCCGCCCCTGACTTGATCCGGGGTGGATACCGGTTCGCGTAAAGAAAACGCGTCAAATAACAGATTGAAACTTCGGTTCTGGTCAGCCGGAACCGATCAGGCACTGATCGAAAAAAGCCCGTCAAAACATCCAGGCGGCCCCCCGCTGGTCCATACGCGCGAGTTCGATACCCGCCGGCGCGCCCAGGTTGTGTGGCCCCAACAAGCAGGTCACGCCGCCGGCTTAACCGTAATTTAGGGTTAACCTGTGAGCATTTCTGGCCAGTCGCCGATCACAGGTCAGGGAAATGCCGCCACAATCGCTCCAGCACCACGGCTTCGCGAGATTTCTCGCCTCTACCGCATCATTGGCGATTCTGGTGCTGGGGCTTTGCAGCTGCCAGACCGATGGGATGTCGGACATTACGGGGTCGCTCGGCGAGAAAACCGAGAAGAGCCGCGGCGGCGAACCCGTGCGCGGGGTGGAATTCTATCGTGATCGCGCTCGCGCCAATCCCGAGGACGCCGACGCGGCGTTACAATACGGAAAGGCGCTCCGCGCCTCAGGACAGCGGTCGCAGGCGGTCGCCGTGCTCGAACAGGCCACTCTCGCTCACCCGAGCGACAAGGCCCTCATTGCCGGTTATGGGCGCGCGCTAGCCGATAATGGCAATTTCCAGCAAGCCTTCGACGTGCTGAGCCGCGCCCATAGCCCCGACGATCCCGATTGGCGGATCCTCTCGGCTCAAGGAGCCGTGCTCGATCAGCTCGGCCGCGGCGAGGAAGCGCGGCAATACTATGCGAGTGCGCTGAGAATCTCCCCTGACGAGCCCTCGGTGCTGTCTAATCTCGGACTTTCATACGTCCTTTCCAAGGACCTGCCCAAGGCGGAGGAAACCCTGCGCCGCGCCTATGGTCACGCCGATGCAGATTCGCGCGTGCGGCAGAATCTCGCATTGGTGGTTGGCCTACGGGGCCATGTCGCCGAGGCTGAAAACATTTTGAAGGCCAACCGGCCGCCCGAGGAAGCGTCGGCGGATATCGCTTATCTGAAACGCATGCTGTCCCGGAAATCGAGTGCGCGGAGCGATGCCGACAACACTCCGGCGATAGGCGTCGGGCGACCTGATTGAGGCAGCGGCCTTCGTGAGCCGCGGTTGTGGTTCACGAAACGTTGCGGTGCGCCTGGGCCAGGCTTCATTTCCTTGTTCGAGCATGATCCTTTCGGAAAGCCGGTACCCACTCCCGGATCAAGTCCGAGGGCACGCTTTTCCGGATCATGCGCGCAACTTCCTGATGATCGGCGCCAGGAGCGAACCTCGCGGCTTTTTGGTTTCGCCGCGGCCGGTCAGCTGTTGCGCGATCTGCACGAACATCTTGCTGATGCGATGATTGGCGGAGATTTCCGCGATCATCTGGCCGTTGTTGGCGGCCGTGCCGAACGTTCGCGGGTCAAACGGAATAGAAGCGATCGGCTGGCTCTCAATGGCCTTGGCGAATTCGCGCGGGGTGATTTCCGGGCGCCTGGACATGCCGACCTGGCTGAGGCAATAAAGCGGCGGCCGGTCGTTGGGCCGCGCCGATTTCAGCAAATTCAGCATGTTCTTGGCATTGCGCAGGTTGGCGAGGTCCGGCTCCGCGACGATCAGGATGTCGTCGGCGCCGACCAGAGCGCGCCTGGTCCATCCCGACCATTGGTGAGGAATGTCGAGGACAATGCACGGCGTTGTCATGCGCAATGTATCGAAAACCGCGTCGAAGGCGTCGGCGCCGAAGTCATAGACCCGATCGAGCGCGGCGGGCGCGGCCAGCAAGCTGAGATGATCGTTGCACTTCGCCAGCAAGCGTTCGATGAATGCGGTATCGGGCCGCTCGGGCGAGAACACCGCGTTTGCGATTCCCTGCAATGGATCCTTGTTGTAGTCGAGCGAGGCAGTGCCGAACGCGAGATCGAGATCGATCACGACGGAATCCAGCGCCAGGTCGTGCGCGATGGCCCAGGCCACGTTGTGCGCGACGGTGGAAGCGCCGACGCCGCCCTTTGCGCCGACGATGGCGATGATGCGGCCGACCGCGACCGCCTCCGACGCCGAGAACAGGCCGCAGATCGAGCGCACCACATCCAGGGTTTCGACCGGTCCGATCACGTAATCGCTGACGCCGCGGCGCACCAGTTCGCGGTAGGGTGCGACATCATCTTCATTGCCGATCACGACGACACGCGTTCCGGCGTCGCACACGGTTGCGAGCTGATCGAGGCCGGCAAGGATGTCGCTGCTGCCTTCGGTTTCCAGGATGATCACGTTCGGCGTCGGCACGGTATGGTAGGTTTCGATGGCGGCCTCCATACCTCCCATCTTGATCGTCAGATGAGCCTTGGCGAGGCGCCGGTCCAGGCCAGCCGACTGAATGGCCTCGGCGGTCTTGGCGGTTTCGCAGAACGCCTGCACCGACACACGCGGGGCCGGAGCGATGTAATCGTCCGCCGGCGGCGGCGGGGCATCCGGCTCTTCTTCGGAATCTTGATGTGCGAAGCTGATCATTTGCCTGTATCGCTGAGTTTGGCCTTTTCGGATTCCGGATAATCGGTCGCTGTCGTGGAGCCCTTGCGATACTTCTCAAAGCCTTCCGTGCGCCGGATCAAATAGGCTGGGGTCTCGGGACGCGGCTGAACGAGGTCCGACGGATTGTCGATCATCGCCGCCATATTGCGTTGATAGGCGCAGCCGAAATTGTAGTACGGCTTGTTGTCGAAATAGCCTCGATTGTTGACGGAGGGCCCGAGGTCCTCGGGCCACTGTCCGCACGGTCCGGCCACCGCCATGATCTTCGGATAGCTCAGCCGGATCGTCGCCAGCGTTCGAGGGTCGTCAGGATGGTAGTGATGCAACCTGATTCCGCGTGCAGGCACGCCGCCCGAGGCGAGGAGTGCCTGGATTTCGCGGAACGCGCTCGCCGCAGCCCGCGCGTTGGGCGTATCGACCGGCACGTCGGCGTCGATCGCGCCGGTCCCTTCGCTAACCCATATCCGGGCAAGGCCAATCACGTCGGCGCGTTGCTCGGCTGACAGGCCGCCGCGGCCGTGACCGACGAAGATCACGACGGAGCGTTCGGCTTCCTGGATCGCGATCGGATGCCGCTGGCGGTAATCGTCGGGAATGCGCGCCGTCACGACTTCCCTGGTGGTATCCGTGCAAGCACCGAGCGCCACCGAGAGGCCAAACAGCGCGCCGAGCAGGCGCAGCGTCCGATGCCGATCGAGCGATGTTCTGATTGTCATCGTTTTCGTCCCCGTCCCGCCGTCTCAGTCGATGATGAAGCCAAAGTTGGCCTGATAGCTTCCAACCGGCTCGACGCGACCGGGGATGCCGTAGATCCGGGTGATCTGGGCCAACAGCGTGGATTGGGAATCGGACGCGGGCGCGAACCCGTCATCGGGGCGTGACAATTCTTTCTGCGCGACCGCCCGAACCACATAGGGCGTCACGATGACCATCAGCTCGGTCTGGTTGTTGACAAAGTCCTGGCTCCTGAAGAGCTGGCCAAGAATCGGCAGTTGGTCGATGCCGGGCAATCCGTTGACGGCCTGCTTGGTTTGCTCCTGGATCAGGCCTGCCATCGCCATCGAGCCGCCCGACGGAATCTCGAGCGTGGTTTCCGCGCGCCGGGTCTTGATCGAGGGAATCGTCGTTCCGCCCGCGCCGCCGGTCAAAGAGTTTTCCTGCGAGACTTCCGACACTTCGGTCATCACCCGCAGGCTGATCCGTCCTTCGGTCAGCACCACCGGCGTGAAGTTGAGCGAGATGCCGAATTTCTTGAAACTGACCGTCTGCACGCATTGTCCGATCGCGCCCGCCGTCGTCGTTTGGCAGGTGACGCCGGTCGGAATCGGAAATTCACCGCCTGAAATAAACGTTGCGGACTCACCCGAGATTGCCGTGAGATTCGGCTCTGCCAGCGTCCGCACCACACCGGCGCTTTCCATCGCCCGCAGGGTAGCGGTGACGGTGGGCAGACCCGCTTTGTTCAGGGCCGCGGCGGTCAAGCCGTTGCCGGGGACCAGCGGCGAATTGTTTGCGGTGAACGGGGTGACATTGTTGAAATTGACCACCGCGGTGCCGTAATTCATGCTGGCACTGAGGTCGATGCCCAATTGCTTGATGATGTCCCGCCGCACTTCCGCGACGCTGACCTTCAACATCACCTGATCGCGGCTGCGAACCACGATGGAGTTGACGACCTTGTCGGCGCCGCCGACCAGGCGCGCGGCGACATCGCCAGCCTGCTGCGCCTCGATCGGGCTGGATACCGAGCCGGTCAGCATGACGCTGTCGCCGATGCCTTCGGCCTGGATTCCGCCCGCGGGCAGCATTTGCCGCAACGCGGCGCGCACGCCGTTGAGGTCGCGTTTGACGGCGATGTCATAGGCCGCAATCTGCTGGCCATCGGAATCGAAGAACACGACGTTGGTTTGACCGACCGCCGCGCCGATAATGTAGGCGCGCTGCGGCGAGCGGATGACGGCGTTGGCGATCTTCGGGTCGGCGACCAGCACATCCTTGACGTCGCGCGGCAAGTCGATAATCACGGATTTGCCGATGCCGAGCGCGAGAAAGCGAATCTTCGTTGGTGCGCTGGCAGTCGGCGCCGCGATGCTGCTCTCTGCCGCTACGGCCGGGACTATTGCCGGATTGAGGACCATCGCAACGACGGCCGAAAACGACAGGGCGCGGATCAGAACGGTTCCGATCGACAGCCGGCTTCCCCTGCATTCCATATCGTGCGTCCTTCTGGTCACTTCTGTACCGTGGTCGGATTTGCGACGCCGTAGCGAACGACATTGATGCTGCCGGCGCGCTGGCGAGCCCGATCGTCACCGATGTCGACCTGGTTGAGGTCGGCAATGCTGCGCAGCGCCAGCGACAGTGTGCCGGCCTGGCGCGCGGCGGCGAGAATCGCCGTTTGCTCGGGCTTCAACCCAAGCGTCGCCGTCCTGCCGACGACCGAATTCTGGCCGTCCTTTTCCTTCGGCGCCTGGTCGATCGCGAGCACGCGGATATTCGACAGGATGATTTCCGAGACCACGATATCGGTTGCATTGCTGCGATCCGGGTTCTTTTCCCGCTTGGAAAGAATGACGTCGACGCGGTCGTTGGGCAGAATGAAGCCGCCGGCGCCGGTCTCAGGCGAAATCTCGGCCGAGACGGCGCGCATGCCGGTGGGCAGGATCGCCGCCATGAAGCCCGAGCCATCGGCCTTCACCAGCTTGGCTTCCCGGATCGGCTCGCCGGCGATAAAGGGTGCGCGTGCGATCGAGCCGGCGATCTGGGTGGTCGCATCCGGACGTTCGCTGCGGCGAATGAACGTGTTGCTCGCCGTTGACGCCGGCCAGCTCTGCCACTGCACGTCGTTGGGTGTGACCTTCTGGCCAAGGCCGATGTCGGTTTTGGCGACCAGAACATCGGCGGTCGGCAGTTGCACGACCGGCTCCGCCGGAGGCGGCTTGCTGTCCGAACCGCTCGCAAGATATGCGGCGACGCCGCCGGCACTGAGAGCGATGGTCAGGACGACGATGCGGGCGATATTCATACGCTATCTACTGTTACGCAGGGATACTGAATTCTGTCTCGGCTGCAGCCTCTTCGCTAAGGATGACTAAGCGGTAAAGGTGTAAGCGGCCTTGAGAGCCGAAAAGTTTGCGCACAGGGGCCGGGGGATTTGTCCTCATGGTGAACGGAAGGTTATCGTTCGAAAAGTTCGGAGAGCTCGCCGGGCGGCGAGGTCCGGATCCACGACCAAACCCTTGGTTTGGGCAGCAGAGTCGCAGAGGGAATCGAAGCTAGGCTCGTTGCGGTCGCCGGCGACAAGCCCCCTTCCGACGCCACCGCGCCGAGGCCTAAGGATTCACCATGCGAGCAAAAGGTGCGAGCAGGGCGCCTCGCTCCCGCCCCGGTGCTCTATCGCGAGGCCATCCGGAGCATTTCCTCCAGCACCGCCTGCTGTTGATCCCGCGGCAAGGACCCCGACAGGGCAAAGCCGAGAAATGCCCAATAGAGAATTTGCGCGCGGGCGCGTGCGACCTCGGGCAAAAGCCCGGAAGCCTGGAACAGGCTTTCAACATAGGTAAGGCGGCGCCGGTCGATGGCTTGCACGGCTGCTCTGGCCGCCGGGTCAACCGTCGCCCAGGTGCGGACCGCATTCTCCAGCGCCAGCCTTTCGCCGAACACCCGGCGCAGCAAGACCTGCAACGGGTTGTCGTCGCCGGTGGCGGCTTCGACATCGGCGATGATCCGTTCCGCGGCGACCTCGCGCCAATGCTCGAGGATGGCCGCGTGGAAGGCCTCGACGTCGGCGAAATGCCAGTAGAAGCTGCCACGCGACACGCCCAGGGTCTTTGCCAGCGGTTCGGCTTTCAGCGCCGTGAAGCCGCGCTTCGCCAAGGCCCTCAGTCCCTCGTCGAGCCAGTCCTTTGCGGAGAGTTGATCGGCCATATTCGTCCTGCGACAATCCACCATACACCACTGTATTGACAGGCGCCAACATCTCCGTCAAAGTCACCATACAGTTGTGTATGGAGGCCCACCCGATGCGCGACCTGTTCTTGCAGTGTTCGGGAGTGGCCGCGATCGCGGTCGCCCTTATCCATGGCATCCTCGGCGAAACCAAAGTATTTGCCCGCGCCACCATCGAGCCGCCGCGGCTGCGCAACCTGATCCGGCTGTGCTGGCAGATCGGCACGGTCGGCTGGATCTGCGGTGGCGTGCTGCTGATCGCAGCGCCCTCGATGGCCTCAGTGCCGGCCCGGCACTGGATCGTCATCACGATGTCGTTGATGTATGGCTTCGGAGTGATCGGCAATGCCTGGTTTTTTCGCGGCCGGCATTTTGGGTGGATGGCGCTTGGCGCGGTCACCGCGATGGCGGTCGCGGGCTACTAGCCGCCGAATCCGCCGCGACACCGCCGTTGATCCGCCGCAACAACTTAGAAGCCCTCTAGTTTTGGAAGAGCGGCTTTGCCCTTGCGGCAACAAGCGCCTGCGCCGACTTAAAATCCCTCTAAGGTAATTGGCGGCCGGGACCGTCACGCTTGACCTTGCTGCCCGCGGCTGGAAATACACAGCATGACCACAAACAAACAGACCGATGCGCGCCAGCAGATACCTCTGGGATTGGCCAAGCGCGGCTATTCGGGCGTGATCCATCGCCTCGCCGCCGACCAAGCCAACTCCGCGCTTTCAGCGATCGAACTCGAAAGCCGCCTGATCGAACTCGGCTTCGTCGAAGGCGCCAAGGTCGAGGTGCTGCACGAAGGCATTGTCGGGCGCGACCCGATCGCTGTCCGCATCGAGAACGTCACGATCGCGGTGCGCCGGCGCGAGGCGATGGCGGTCATTGTCGCCTGACGAAACGGTGCAGCACCATGGAAGCCCCGTTATTGCATCTCGCTTTGGTGGGCACACCCAATAGCGGCAAAACCTCGCTGTTCAATGCGCTGACCGGCAGCCGCCAAAAGGTCGCGAACTATCCGGGCGTCACGGTGGAGCGCAAGGAAGGCTTCTTCGTCACCCCGCTCGGGCGTCAGGTGTCGGTGGTCGATCTGCCCGGCACCTATTCGCTGCGCGGCCGCAGCCCTGATGAAGAAATCACCCGCGATATCGTACTCGGGCGCAGCGTCGGCGAATCCGTGCCTGATCTCGTCCTCTGCGTGGCCGATTCGACCAACCTGCGGCTAACCATTCGTCTGGTGCTCGAACTCAAGCGTACCGGCCGGCCGCTGATGCTGGTGCTCAACATGTTCGACATCGCCACAAGACGCGGCGTCACCGTCGACGTCGCGCGCCTGTCCGGGATGTTGGGCGTTCCGGTGGTGACATCGATCGCGGTGCGCAAGGGAGGTATCTCCGATCTCTTGCGGAAAACCGATGAGATCGCCAGCCAGGCGCCGATCGCCTTGCAGCAGAATCTCTGGCGGCCACTGTCGGTCGCCGAGCTGCGCGCCACCCAGCGCGAGGCCGACCGGATCATTGCCGCGACCATCAGCCTGCCGGCAAGACCCGACACCTGGACGGCGCGGATCGATGCCGTGGTGCTGCACCCGGTGGCGGGCCTCGCCATCCTGGCGCTGGTCCTGTTCGTCATGTTCCAGGCGGTGTTCGCCTGGGCGCAGCCGCTGATGGAGCTTCTATCGTCCGCCTTCGCCGCCTTGGGTCAGCTGGTGCATGACACCTTGCCCGCGGGCCTGCTGCAAAGCTTCCTGCAGAATGGCGTGATTTCCGGCGTCGGCAGCGTCGTCGTGTTCCTGCCTCAGATCGTGATCATCTTCCTGTTCATCCTGCTGCTGGAAGATTTCGGATACATGGCGCGGGCGGCGTTCCTGATGGATCGCATCATGGGCGGTGCTGGCCTGCACGGCCGGGCTTTCATTCCGCTGCTTTCAAGTTTCGCCTGCGCCATCCCCGGCATCATGGCGACGCGCGTCATCGACAATCGCCGCGACCGGCTGACCACGATCCTGATCGCGCCGCTGATGACCTGTTCGGCGCGCATCCCGGTCTACACGCTGATCATTTCCGCCTTCATCCCGGCCGAACAAGTTTGGGGCTGGGTCAATCTGCGAGGCCTGGTGATGTTCGGCCTTTATGCCGCCGGCATTACCAGCGCATTGGGCGTCTCGTTCCTGATCAAATTCTTGATGTGGCGCGACTACGCCCCGGCGCCGTTCATGCTGGAATTGCCTGACTACAAACTGCCTCGCGCCCGTAGTATCGCCATCGGCGTCTATACGCGGGCCAAAATGTTCCTGCAGCGCGCCGGCACCACGATTTTCTCGATGATGGTGCTGATCTGGTTCCTGGCGTCGTTTCCCTCCGCCCCCGCCGGCGCCGACGGCCCCGCTATCAACTACAGCCTGGCCGCCATGATCGGCAAGGCGCTGGAGCCGTTGTTCGCTCCGCTCGGCTTCAACTGGCAGATCGTGGTGGCGCTGATCCCCGGCATGGCGGCGCGGGAGGTCGCGGTCGCCGCTCTCGGCACGGTCTATGCGATCGAGGGCGGCAAGGAAGCCGCCGATCAGATCGGGCAGGTGCTTGCCACCAAATGGAGTCTGGCGACGGCGCTGTCGCTGCTCGCCTGGTACATCTTCGCCCCGCAATGCGCCTCCACGCTGGCGGTGATCCGGCGCGAGACCGGAAGCTGGAAATGGATGGCGATTACCTTCGCCCATATGTTTGCGCTCGCCTATGCCGCGAGCCTTGCGACCTACAACGTCGCCGTCGCGCTCGGCGCCGGCTAGTCACCCGCAATGACGCGCCGATGCGTGGCGCGGCTACATCTGCTTCATCACAAGTTAGAACGTCTCCAGTTTAGAAGGAGTCTCTTTGCCGACCCAGCCGTAAGCCGCTAGCTGATAGCTTCAAACTCAAATGCAACGTACAAGAAAGTGAAGCAGGGTGGCGGTAAAGTCTGGACGGGATCACGCTGTTGCGCTTTGCGTGGCCGCTGGCTTTCTCTTGGGGGGCAGCGGGGCGCGCGCCGAGGATCCAAGCTCATGGCGAGAGATCGAAACCAAATACATTTTTGGATTTACCCTCGGTTCAGGCATCGGCCTCGAGGGTGAGAAGGAAGTTACAGTCGACAGTATCGGCCGGTTCGGCAAGCGCGACGGGCACTACGCGGCATCGGAAACCAAGTACGAGTACGAGTTCACGCCGTCGCAGTTCATCCAGATTGAATTTGGCGCACTCGGATCGACCCACAACATAGGCGGCGTGACCGGTCTCGACGACCGGAGCCAGATCGCCTTGGGCGGCGCCTTTGCGGAATTGCGCTACCTTGCGATCGAGCGCACCTCGAATAATCCGTTGGCGGTAACGCTGGCAGTGGAGCCGACCATACGGCGGATCGATGAAACCGTCGGCGAGCGCGTACAAAATTTCGAGTTCGAAACCGCCGTTAACGCCGATCTCGAACTGCTGAGGAATCGCCTTTATGCGGGATTCAATTTGCT
>Ga0210405_10001266_pt1 | contig 29717 bp, 24 predicted proteins | sample IncBWH11MmetaG_FD_155492 | JGI IMG/M metagenome (GOLD analysis project Ga0210405, IMG submission 155492) | Forest soil microbial communities from Barre Woods Harvard Forest LTER site, Petersham, Massachusetts, United States - Inc-BW-H-11-M | ecosystem: Environmental > Terrestrial > Soil >...
AGGGCGTGATGGTCGATATCATCACCGAGATCAGAGCGGCTTCCGAAGCTAGTGCGGATTCAATCCGAGGGCTTCGAACTGTCGGCTCCATTCCGCGGGAGCGTCGCGGAGTCGCTCGACGCCAATGCCGCGGGGCAAACGACCTTCGACCGCGGCTTTGATGAGGTCCGGTAGCCGGCAGAGCGCTCGCTTAGCTTTGTCGGGCCATCCGGTCGATCAGGCTTGCGGCATTCAGCAGCGTCGTTGTCTCATAGAGCAGTGGGAGACTACGGCCGGAGACTTGGTTCGATCCCGACTGCCAAGTGTGGGCAGCAGTCTCTCGGCAGAGCGATCTAGCCGCCCCCCAAGGTGCGCGAACTCGTCAAACGGCCACTATCAGCGAATGTCGGTTTCGGTGGCTGCTAGTCCGCGATCTGAACCCGGGTTGGACCGTGCGATGCGTCTGACTATTCCACTCGCAAGGACAAGGGGCTCAGAACCCCTGCAATCGGATTGTGGACCGCCCCTATGGGCTGCGATAAGCTTTTGTTCACGGCAGCCTGGGCAGCTCGCCAGCAGAAAGCGCCCGGCCGGAATGATCATAACAAATTTTGGGAGGATGCGATGGCAGTTTCCAAAGCCCTCACTGTCAACGGCCAGCAGGTCGAAATCAGCATCGATGATCCGGACATGCCGCTGCTGTATGCGTTGCGCGACAATCTCGGCTTGCACGGACCGCGCTTCGGCTGCGGGCTTGGTCAATGCGGCGCCTGCACGGTGCACATCGACGGGAAGGCGGTGCGTTCTTGCGTGACGCCGCTGTCGAAGCTCAAGCCCGGCGACAGAGTGGTCACGCTCGAGGGCCTCGGCAGTCCGCAAAATCCGCATCCGCTGCAAAAGGCCTTCATCGACGAGCAGGCCGTCCAGTGCGGCTACTGCATCAACGGCATGATCATGGAGGCGGCCGCTTTCCTCGACGCCAACAAGGGCAAGGTGCCGAGCGCGGCGGACATCAAGCAGGCGCTCGCCAACAACTTGTGCCGCTGCGGCACGCATGCGCGCATCGTCCGCGCCATCCAGCGCGTTTGAGGGAGGCCAGCATGACCGACACTCTCATCCCCTCGCGGCGCGAGATTTTGAGGGCCGGCTCTCTCGTCGTCGTTTTCTCACTGACGGGCGGCGCCGGAACTGCTTTGGCGCAACTGCAGAATACGGCGGCACCTGCCGCGCCGGCCAAGCCCGTGATGCTGACCGAAGTCGACAGCTTCCTCACCATCGACGCCGATGGCGCTGTCACCGTCTATTCCGGCAAGGTCGATCTCGGCACCGGCGTCAAGACGGCACTGACGCAAATCGCGGCGGACGAGCTCGATGTGCCAATGTCGAACGTCAGCATCGTGCAGGGCGACACCCTGACCACGCCCGACCAGGGCCCGACCTTCGGCAGCCTGTCGATCCAGGTTGGCGGCATGCAGATCCGCAATGCCGCGGCGCTCGCACGGGCCGCGCTGCTGGAGGCGGCCGCCAAGTGGCTCAACGCCAAGCCCGAGGAGCTCAGCATCCAAAACGGCGTCATCGCAAGCCCGACGGGGCAGGTAACGTTCGGCCAGCTGGTCGGTGGCAAGACCTTCAATCTCAAGGTCGATCATACCAAGCCGCCGCCATGGAAAAACGCCAAGGCCTACAAGTACGTAGGTACCAGCGTGGCGCGGCTCGATATCCCCGACAAGGTGACCGGCCGCTTCACCTACATGCACGACGTTCGCGTGCCCGGCATGCTGCACGGCCGTGTGGTGCGCCCGCCGGCCATCGGCGCCGAGCTCGAAACCGTCGACGAGGCCTCGATCGAGGCCATCCCGGGCGTCGTCAAGGTGGTGCGGGAGGGCAATTTCCTCGGCGTTGTAGCGCAGAGCGAGTGGAACGCCATCTGGGCCGCGCGTGACCTCAAGGCCAACTGGTCGGAGTGGAATGGGCTGCCCGAGCAGGCCAAGCTCTATGAGTACGTGCGCGGATCGAAGGTCGCCAAGGACGAGGTGACCGGCAACGTCGGCAATACGGCCGAGGCGATGGCCAAGGACGGCGTCAAGAAGCTCGCCGCCACCTACGATTTCGCCATCCATACCCACGGCTCGATCGGGCCCTCCTGCGCCATCGCGGAGTTCAAGGACGGCAAGCTCACCTGCTGGTCGGCCTCGCAAATGACCCACAGCCTGCAGAAGCAGCTCGCCAAAATGCTGGCGCTGCCCGTGGAGAACGTGCGCTGCATTTATGTCGAGGGCTCGGGCTGCTATGGCCGTAACGGTCACGAGGACGCCGCTGCCGACGCCGCGATCCTGGCCAAGGCGGTCGGAAAGCCTGTGCGCGTGCAATGGTCGCGCGCCGATGAGCACGGCTGGGACCCCAAGGGACCGCCGACGCTGATCGATATGCGCGCCGCGCTCGACGGCGCAAATGTGGTGGCGTGGGAATCGGAGTTTTTCATCCCCCAGCAGACGCCGAACATGTTCCTGGTGCCGCTCACGGCCGCAACCCTGAGCGGTCTGCCGGCCGACGAGGCGATCGCCCCCGGCAACATCTTCCAGAACTCAAACATCCCTTACAAATTCGCCAATATCAAAGCGGTTTGCCATCGCCTGGAGACGACGCCTCTGCGGCCCTCCTGGATCCGCACGCCGGGGCGCATGCAGAACACCTATGCCAACGAATGTTTCATGGACGAGTTAGCCGCAGCGGCGGGCGAGGATCCCATCGCGTTCCGCCGTAAAGTGCTTGATCCCGCCGATAAACGTGGTCTCGAAGTGCTCGACCGTGTAGCGCAACTCGTCAAGTGGGAGAGCCGCGCCTCGCCCAAGCCGGGCGCCAGCGGCGACGTCGTCACCGGCCGCGGCGTCTCCTATTGCAAGTACGAGCTTGTCCGCACCTACATTGCCGTGGTGGCTGAGGTCGAGGTGATGAAGTCCACAGGCGCCATTCGCGTCACCAAATTCCATGTCGCGCACGACTGCGGTCAGATCATCAACCCCGACGGGCTCAGGAACCAGATCGAGGGAAACATCATCCAGACCGTCAGCCGGACGCTGATCGAGGAGGTGAAGTTCTCGCGCTCGGCTGTGACGAGCCTCGACTGGGAAAGCTACCCGATCCTGACTTTTCCCGAAGTGCCGGAGATCGTCATGGATTTGATCGACCACCCATCGGAGAAGCCGTGGGGTGCGGGCGAGCCGTCGGCGGCGGTGGTGCCCTCGGCGGTCTCGAATGCGGTGTTCGATGCCACTGGCGTTCGGTTGCGTTCGGTGCCCTACACGCCCGACAAGGTCAAAGCGGCCATACGCGGCGCGGCGTAAAGGAAGCAGGGCTAACCAGGCGTTCAGCCGTGCCGCACTTTCGTGTAAATCACTCTCTCGAGGATGAGTGGGCTTTGCCTCCCGTGAGTTCAAATGCTGGGCGAAACAAACGCGGACGTGGGCCCATCGCGCGCGTCCGACCAAAATCCCAGTTACGCCTGAAAAATTCCCTGATCCTCGAATTATTTTCCCTGTTGTTTGCGCAGGGAATTCCACAGAAAGTCACTGCAGCACAGGCGCTTCTTTCCTCGAAATCGGCTGTCAAACCCCGAAAATCTTGAATTTCCCTGCTAAATTCCCTGTTAGCAGGGAATTCGCGTTGGAGACGGGTTCGAATCCCACTGCATCGCCAGCCAGCCAGTCCGCCTGTCGTGGGCGTGTCCTGAGGAGCGTGAGAAAGGCCCGCCAACAGCGGGCTTTCGCGACCTAGCCGCCGGTCTCCACCTTCCCATTTAGTCGTTTTGGCCGGTCCAACCGCCGAAAGTCTCCGCCCGGCTCCGCAAATATTCCCGTTTTCGGGAGACTGTAGCCGGAGACTTGGTTCGATCGCGACTGCAAGGGGAGGACGGCAGTCGATTTCTCGCACAGATAAGGTTTCCGACAAAACCTAGACAGTTGGGAACGCCTCAAGGAGGTTGACGGCCCCGACGCACCCCCTTGGTCGGGGTCGTTTTTTACGTCGCCATTTCCCTGAGCACAAGCCTTTGCCCTTGGAAAAGCTCAGGGGAGAATATGCCGAGGAGCCTGAGAAGCCTGCACCGAAGCCAGCGCCTGCACCGCCCGAGCCCGTCAAGGGCTACTGCGCGCATTGTCATAAGCAGTTGCCGCGCCGCTCACGAGCAGACGCCCTGTATTGCTCCGACGCCCATCGAAAGGCTGCAGCTCGACGGGCAGCCAAGATTGCCGAGGCCAACAAGGCTTTCAAGACCGATCTGACGATCGCGGAGAACACGCATCACGCCGAGATCCTGGCCGGGGAATATTCCTCGTTCGCTTGGTGTATGAACCGGCAAGCGGGGCTGCACGGCATCGAGGCTACCTTCTGGGAAACGCCGCACGGTGTTCTTATCACCGAGGATTCCCCCGGCTCCGCCGCGCTGGCAATGTCCGTGAAATCCTTCGCCAATTTCGGTCGATCTGACTGGCGGTTTGACGTTGTTCCGGATCGATCCCTGACGGAGCACAGTTCCCGCGATCCCAGGGTGGTCGAGGTTATCGACGCCGCCGTGAGCAAGAATATCAAGGCCGCTTGTGAGCCCGATCTGCTTGGCGTTTCGGTCATGAAGAGAGAGGAGCACAAGCAGTTCAAGGAAGACTGCGCGCATTCGTCTTGAAGCTCAATGGCCTGCTAAGTGGCCCCGAGCGCAAGGTGTGGATGCTCACCTGGTCGCGTTATTCGTTTGGCCACGCTTTGCACAAACAATTCGTTTGGCCACGCTTGCTCTGTCCGGGATAATTAGAGGATAACTTAACAACATCAATAAGTTGCGTATTTGGGTGATTTCTCAGGACGTAGGCCCCGACACATTCGACCGCCCGCCCGGCATTCCGCTCGGCGGGTTTTTCTATGGAGCAACCAAAATGGAAAGTGTTCGACAGATGCTCGGCACCATGTTCATCGCCCCGGCGGATGCTAGCGGTGACGAGGTGCTGGAGCGAGCCTGTGAGACGATAACCCGCGCCGTCGATTCCGGCGTAACGAAGCCCGAAGGCATTCGCCCGCGCGCGTCGATCGGTGTAATCCCTCAACTGGGCCTCGAACCTCTCCTCGTCCTCGATCCAGTCGTCATCAATCACGTTGGGCAACGTCCCGAAGATGTCGAAACGGTCCTTCATCCGCGCCGACAGCTTCGCGTAGACCTTTTCGTCGACCGTTGGCTGAGTGAAGCCATGATAGAGCGGGTTCAGCATGTCCACGCGGTCACGTCGTTGGCCAAGCGCTTGATGCGGCCGATCCGCTGCTCGAGCCGGGAAGGATTCCATGGAAGGTCGACGTTAATCAGCGTTCCTAGAGTCTGTAGGTTCAGCCCCTTGCACGCGTCGTCCATCGCCACGATAAGCCTTATCGTCCGCTCCTTAACGACCTTCTTGATCTGCTCGCGTTCAACGCTCTTCTACTCGCCGTTGATGTAGATTCCGGACTTCCCAGCGCCAGCGTAGACCGCGACCGGCTCGCGTGTAACGGGGGTCAGAACTCATCGGTCTTTGCACAAGGATGCGCCGATTTCTCGCCCGGTTCAGCGAACCGGTTTGATCGGTTCACGCACCATCCTGGGCGGACTTCATCACCGCTACGCCAGCGTTTAGGTTTTCGATACACACAGCGGGAGCCGCCGCAACTAGCCAAACCCAGGCCGCCCGCGGCAGCGCACCGGCGATGGGACCAGGTATCTGAGACAGCTGGCCGCGGATCTCGCCACCCGGATTATGAACTAGCAGCAGCGCCCCGCACCCCGTCCATTGAAGCGCCGCTCGATGAACATGTTGACGTATTCACGCTCAGCCATCGGTGTCGTGCCGGGATGCCGCGCCGCATGGTGGATCAAGTAGGCCTCATAGTCGGGCGCACCAATGACCCTAAGCCAACCCTGGCGCAGTTGTGTGGCCGCGTCCCGCGCGCACGCAAAGCACTCTTCCAGCGTCGCCCCCGTGACTTCCCGGCACGACGGGACCGGTTTCCGAGCGTTACGCAGGAGCACCGGACAATCCTCCCTCACGAATTGCTGGCGCCGTCTCAGCCGCACTCGGCATGGCGTTGCGGAACGCTTTCAGCGACATTCGCAGCGTGAAATAAGTCATGACTAGCACGAGAGCAACGAACAGCACTGTGAGCGTGCCGCATATGTAATTGTTGAAAGCCACACGCTCCATCTCGGCAATGCTCTTGGCCGGAGCGAGGACAGTGCCAGCCGAAGCCGCCTCGCTGTACTTGTTGGCCAACGCGTAGAATCCAACGCGCGGATCGGACGAGAATGCCTTCATCCACCCTGCCGTGAGGGTGCAAACCAGAAGCCATGCCGTGGGCGCAAGCGTCACCCAGGCGTAGCGCTCGCGCTTAAGCTTGATCAGCACGGTAGTGGCCAACAGAAGAGCAATGCCGGCGAGCATCTGGTTCGAGATGCCGAACAACGGCCAGATCGTATTCACACCGCCAAGCGGGTCGACCGTGCCCTGATAGACGAAGTAGCCCCACCCGGCGACACAGAGCAGTGTAGCAACCACATTGGAAAACAGGGACTCGGTGCGGCCGAGCGGGGCATAGATGTTGCCGAGCAGATCCTGAATCATAAATCGGCCTGCGCGGGTGCCGGCATCAACCGCCGTGAGGATGAACAGTGCTTCGAACAGGATGGCGAAGTGGTACCAAAAGGCTTCGAGCGCCTTGCCTCCAAAGGCCCGTGCCATGATTTGTGCCATGCCCACCGCCAAAGTCGGGGCGCCGCCGGCTCGGTTGAGGATAGTGTGTTCGCCCACGTCGGTTGCGGTCTGGGTGATCGCTTCGGGGGTGATCACCCAACCCCAATTGCTAATTACCTCGGCTGCCTTTTGAGGCGTGTCGCCGATTACCGCCGCCGGACTGTTCATGGCGAAGTAGATGCCAGGATCGAGCACACATGCAGCGGAAAGCGCCATTATGGCGACGAAAGACTCCATCAACATGCCGCCGTAACCGACAAAACGAGCGTCCGACTCCCGCTGGATCATCTTTGGCGTCGTGCCGGACGAGATCAACGCGTGAAAGCCCGACACGGCGCCGCAAGCGATAGTGATGAAAAGGAATGGGAATAGCGGGCCGGAAAATACTGGTCCGCTACCGTCGGTGAAACGGGTCACCGCCTCCATCTTCAGATCGGGCTGGACCAGATAAATGCCGATCGCGAGCGCGACGATGACGCCGATCTTGAGGAACGTGCTGAGGTAATCGCGAGGAGCGAGGAGGAGCCACACTGGCAGCATAGAGGCGATGGCGCCATAAACGATGATTGCCAAAGCTAGAGCAGGCGCGCTGTAGGTGAAAGCTGGCCCGAGCGTTGCGTCCTGGGCCACGTGCTGGCCATACCAGATCGCGAGCAAGAGAACGATCACGCCGAATGCAGAGGCTTCTCCCACTTTGCCTGGCCGGATGCTCCGCATGTAGACACCCATGAGCATGGCGGTCGGGATCGTGACGGCAACCGTGAACGTGCCCCATGGGCTTTCGCCCAATGCCTTCACGACGACCAGGCCGAGCGCGGCGAGGATTATGATCATAATCCCGAGGGTGCCAACGAGGGCGACGCCGCCCGCGATTGGGCCCATTTCCATTTTCACCATTTCGCCGAGCGAGCGGCCGTCGCGTCGCATCGAGCAGAACAGAATAACGAAATCCTGCACCGAGCCCGCAAATACCACTCCTACGAGGATCCATAGAGTTCCCGGCAGATAGCCCATCTGTGCAGCGAGCACCGGCCCGACCAGTGGTCCGGCCCCCGCGATGGCCGCGAAGTGATGACCGAAGACGACGTATCTGTTGGTAGGGACATAGTCGAGGCCATCATTATGGCGCTCGGCCGGCGTCATGCGCGTGTCGTCCAGCTGCAAGACCTTTTCGGCGATGAACTTGCTGTAAAAGCGATAGGAGATGAGGTAGACGCAGATAGCCGCGGTCACCAGCCACGCCGCGCTAACTGGCTCATCGCGATCGAGCGCGATGCCAGCAAGTGCGAATGCGCCCAGCGCGATTATAGCCGTCCATATCAGCCAAGATAGTGCCCGCTTCGCAGGATTTGAGAGTGCGCGTTCCGACATGGCCTTCCTCCCTAGGTTGGCCCCAGTCTAAAGGTATTGCCCATGGAATCGCCACTCGGCTACCTGCGATAAGTAGTTTACCAGGCCGACATGGTGACGATTTGCGCGTTGAGCAGATAAGGGTGGCGCGGCGAGGCAACAGCGACCTCGCTGAGGTGATGGCGCCGAACCTATGTACCTGAATCGGCATAGTCCAATACCGACCTGATAGAGTTCTATTCTCTACCTTCTCGCTCTGCTTTTCAAGCCGAGAGCGAAGGCGTTAGATTTTTGTCTTCTTTCCCTGTTCAAGGGCCTCCGACAGACCAATCAGAACTCCACTCACAAGCGTCGCATAATTCTGTGACATCGCGTTCTGGCTTTCTTCAGCCTCGCGCGAAGACCGCATGGCAACCTGAGCCTCGCGGGCACGTGCACTGAGCGTCTCCGCCACCTGGGCGCCGGTCTCGGTTGCGCCGCGCGGGATGTTGTCAAGAATTGATTTCCATTGTTCTTTAATCGGGTCGCTAGAGCTTTGAACAGCTTGCTTGACGCCGTCGAGGAATTTTTCTTCAAAGGCCTCGAGTTCCTTGAGGCCTCTCTTTACGCTCGATTCCTCGAAGCTCGCGCCACCGTCGGTCAGTTCTGCAATGCCACCTTGTTGGCTTCGACGACCTTGAGCGGGGCATCATCCATTCCGGCCAGCGCATCCGACAAAGTCTTTTGCGTATCCGTCCTGCCCTCACCGACGCCGATGTTGCCGCCCGCGATTATGTTGCGGACCACGCTGTTAATTTGCTCCAGGCTCAGGTCACGCATCTGGAGCGCCTTGAGCGTAAGGTCGCGAATGGACGTGCGTACTTGCTCGTGCTGCTTGACCGCCTGGGCGGCCATTGACTTGAGCATTTCGTCCGGATTGATCGTCGAGGGTTTCATCTTGTTCTCCTAGCGTTTTTGAGTTTCCAACTTCAGGCTCAGAAAATACATGCTATTGCATTTTGGCCGCCGTTGATGGCGATGTTGGCGCCGGAGACGAAGGCTGCCTCGTCGGAGCAAAGATAGACGATCAGACCGGCAATCTCGTCGGGTGCACCGAGACGCCCAAGCGGTATCTGTGGGAGAATCTTCGAATCGCGCACCTCCTTGGGGATGGCGGTGACCATCTTGATGCCGATGTAGCCGGGCGAGATCGTGTTGACCGTCACGCCCTTGCGCGCAACTTCCAGGGCCATATGCCTTGGTGAAGCCGTGCATGCCGGCCTTGGCGGCCGAATAGTTGGTCTGCCTGAACGCGCCCTTCGAGCCGTTGACTGACGACACGTTGATGACGCGGCCCCAGCCGCGATCGGTCATGCCGTCCATGACTGCTTGTTCATACTGAAGACGGAGCCGAGATTGGTGCGGATAACCGCATCCCAGTCCGCCTTGCTCATCTTTTTGAACGTGGTGTCCTTCGTTATTCCGGCGTCTTTGCCAGAATGTCGATGGGCCCCGATGTCCTTCGTCACTCGCGCGACGCATCCCTGCATGAGTCGATATCAGCAACGTCGACCCCATAGGCACTGAACTGGCGTCCGGCCGCGCTATGCTCGCCGAGCCAGTCTTTGGCTCGCGTGTTGCTCGGCGAATGGGTTACCACCACGCGATAGCCTGCTGCATGCATCTTGGTGCTGATCGATTCGCCCAACCACCCATTCCACCCGTGATGAGTGCCACGGCGCATTGCTGTCCTCCCAAATCGCTGCTGTGTTGATTGCTGACCGTCTTGAACTTAGCGCTCGACCGAAAGGGCTACGCCCATGCCTCCGCCGATGCACAACGTTGCAAGCCCACGCTTGGCGTTCCGCTTCTGCATTTCATGCAGAAGGGTCACTAGAATACGTGCGCCGGACGCGCCGATCGGGTGACCGATGGCGATGGCGCCGCCGTTGACGTTCACGATGTCGGTGTTCCAGGCCATGTCCTGGTTGACGGCGAGCGCCTGCGCGGCGAACGCCTCGTTCGCCTCGACGAGATCAAGGTCGGCAACCTTCCAGCCGGCCTTCTCAAGCGCCCGCCGAGAGGCGGGAATTGGGCCTAAGCCCATGATGGCCGGATTGACGCCGGCGGTGGACCAGGAGGCGATGCGGGCGAGCGGCGTGATGCCGCGCCGCTGCGCCTCCGTGGCGCTCATGATTACAAACGCCGCGGCACCGTCGTTCAGTCCCGAGGCATTGCCGGCCGTGACTGTGCCGTCCTTGGAGAAAGCGGGCTTGAGCTTTGCAAGCGCGTCGAGCGTGGTGCCGGGGCGTATATACTCATCCTGGTCAACGACGATGTCGCCTTTGCGTGATTGCACCGTCACCGGCGCGATCTCGTCCTTGAAGCGGCCGGATGTCTGGGCCGCTTCCGCCTTGTTCTGCGAGGCGACGGCGAATCTGTCCTGATCTTCGCGGCTGATCTGCCATTTCTGGGCGACGTTCTCCGCCGTTGTCCCCATGTGATAGCCGTGGAAAGCATCCCACAGGCCATCCTTGATCATGGTGTCGACGAACTTCACGTCGCCCATCTTCGTTCCGCCTCGCATGTGAGCCGCGTGTGGAGACAGCGACATCGATTCCTGGCCGCCGGCGACGATGACGTCGGCGTCTCCACTGGCGACATGCAGCATGCCGAGCGCGACTGCCCGCAGTCCCGAGCCGCACACCTGATTGAGGCTCCAGGCCGTCTTGTCTTCGGGGATGCCCGCCTTCATGGCGGCTTGCCGCGCCGGGTTCTGCCCTTGGCCGGCCGTGAGCACCTGGCCGAGGATCACCTCGTCGACTTCTTTGCCCGCGAGGTTTGCCCGCTCGAGGGCGGCCTTGATGGCAACCGCACCAAGATCGTGCGCGGGCAGGTTGGCAAACGCGCCATTGAACGACCCGACCGGGGTCCTTGCCGCTGAGGCGATAACGATGTCAGTCATGATTTTCCTCCTCTAGTCTCCAGATCTGGTTCAGGCGGCGCGCACCGTGACGTAGCGGCCGGGCGCCGTCTCGATCTCGGGAAAGGCGGTGCTGCCCAGGCGCGTGCGTGCCCGCACCTGCGTGCCGGCGTGTTAAGGCGAGTTCGCTGTAGCGTGTGAAGTTGGTTGCGTTGTCGCCGCTCGTTAGCAGGCCGGTCGCAAGCTGCTGCATCATCGCCTGGCTGGTTTGCGAGAAACTCGTCAGGTACTCGAGCGGGATCGGGTTGTTCATTGGCCCCTCAATGCAGTTTCACATGCGGTTCGGTGCGCCGCGTGATCAGTCGCGCAAGGGTATCGAGCGTTACCTTGGTCGGCCCGTGCAGCGCGAATTCATGCATCTTGTAGAGCGATCGGTACATCAGCCGCGCGAACAGGCCCTCGATCCAGAGGCTACGCCCCATGAGGCCGCCCATCAGGCTTCCGACCGTCGAATACTCACCGAGCGACACAAGCGAACCGAAATCCCGGTAATGCCAAGGCGCGAGAGACTGGCCCGCCAACCGTCGCTTGACCTGCTTGAAGACGTGCGTCGCTTGCTGGTGTGCCGCCTGGGCTCGGGGCGGAACGTTCTGGCCCGGCTTGCCATCCCAGGCACAGGCCGCGCAGTCGCCGATGACGAAAATGTTCTCGTCGCGGGTTGCTTGCAGGGTCGATGTGACGACCAGCTGGTTGAGGCGGTTTGTCTCCAAACCGTCGAGGTCCTTGAGCACATCGGGCGCTTTAACGCCGGCGGCCCAGACGACGAGTTCCGCCGGAATGAATTCGCCGCTTGCAAGTTTCACTCCGTTTGTCGCGACCTCGGCTACTTTTGATGAGGCACAGACGCGCACCCCGAGGTCCTTCAAAAGGGCAGCCGCCGAATTCGACAACCGTTCGGGTAGCGCCGGCAATATGCGGTCCGCCGCTTCGATGAGATTGATCTTGATGTCTCGGTTGGAATCGATGCGATCGAGACCGTAGGCAACGACCTGTCGCGTCGTGTAGTGCAATTCCGCGGCGAGCTCCGTTCCCGTGGCTCCTGCACCGATGATCGCCACCTGGAGTTGCTCGGGCCGCAGCGGCGTGGATTGCGCATGGCCACGGATGTATGCGTTCACCAGGCGGCTGTGAAACCGCTTGGCCTCCAGGGGCGTATCCAGCGACAACGCGTGCTCGCGTACGCCGGGTGTGCCAAAGTCATTGCTCTGACTGCCGATCGCGATGACCAGCGTATCGTAATGAAAGCTCCGCGGCTGCGTGACCCGCTGTCCCTCGTCGTCGACATGGGCAGCAAGATGAACGGCGCGCGCCCGCCGATCGAGCCCGATCAGTTCGCCGATGCGATAGCGGAAATGATGCCAATGCGCCTGCGCCAGGTAGTCGATCTCGTGCACGCCGAGATCCATGCTGCCGGCTCCGATCTCATGCAGCAGCGGCTTCCACAGATGGGCGCGGCATTTATCAACGAGGGTCACGTCGGCCCGTTTGTAACGACCCAGCTTGTTGCCGAGCCGGGTCACGAGCTCCAGCCCGCCGGCGCCGCCGCCGACGACGATGACGCGATGGAGATCGGACGTCTCGCTCACCATGTGTTCCGTTCCGAGCTTGCCGGCGTCGGACAGGGTCACTCCGCCGCCATTCGGGGCAGCGCACGCGCGCTGGTCTGTGCCGCATCGACGACTGCTAACGCCGTCATGTTGAGGATGCCGCGGACCGTGGCGGTCTGCGTCAGAATATGAGCGGACTTGTCGGCACCGAGCAGGATCGGTCCTACGGTGACGCCGCCGCCGGCGGCCACCCGCAACAGGTTGAAGGCGATGTTGGCCGCGTCCAGACTGGGCATTATCAGGAGATTGGCTTCCTCCGCCAGATGCGAGTCGGGGAAGACCCGATCGAGCACCCGTTTTGACAGCGCGGCATCGGCGTGCATCTCGCCTTCCACCGCCAGATCGGGCGCCTGCAACTGAATGAGCGCCAGCGCCGCGCGCATCTTGCCGGCGGAGGGCGAGTCGGCGCTGCCGAAGCTCGAATGCGAAAGCAAGGCGACGCTGGGTACGAGGCCAAAGCGTCGAACCTCCTCGGCAGCGAGCAGGGTGAGCTCGGCGAGTTGCTCTGGTGATGGGTCGAAATTCACGTAGGTATCGCACATGAAGAGCGGACGCCCGCCCAGGATCACCATGTTCATCGTGCCCAGCGTGTGCACGCCATCGCGCAGGCCGATGACCTGGCGCACATAGTTGAGGTGCTCGGCAAAAGCCCCCGATGTCCCGCACAACATGGCATCGACATCGCCGCGGCGCAGCAGCATCGCTGCGATCAGCGTCGAGCGGTTGCGCATGCCCTCGCGCGCCAGCGTCTGGGTCACGCCGCTGCGGCGCACGAGGTCATAATACTCGCGCCAGCTTTCCTCATACCGGCGATCGTTTTCAAAACAGACGATTTCGCAGTTGCGACCGTCCTCCAGGCGCAACCCCAAGGACTCGATGCGGGGATTGATGACGTCGGGCCGCCCCACAAGAACGGGTCTTCCGAGACTTTCCTCGACGATGAGCTGCGCCGCACGCAGCACGCGATCGTCTTCACCCTCGGCCAGTGCAATCTGCTTCTGCGCGACCTTGGCCGCTGCGAAGACCGGCTCCATGCTCGCGCCGGAATGGTACATGAAGCGCGCCATGGTTTGCCGGTAGGCTTCGAGGTCGGCCAGCGGGCGACTCGCCACGCCGCTCTCCATCGCGGCCTTGGCTACCGCTGGCGCGATGCGCTCGATCAGGCGCGGATCGAACGGAGTGGGGATCAGGTAGTCGGGGCCGAATTGGAGGCGCTGATCCCCATAGGCGGTGGCGACGACATCCGACAGCTCCGCGTGCGCCAGGCTGGCGATGGCACGAACGGCGGCCGATTTCATCGCCTCGTTGATGGTCGTTGCGCCGACATCAAGGGCGCCGCGGAACAGGAAGGGAAAGCACAGGACGTTGTTGACCTGGTTTGGATAGTCAGAGCGGCCCGTCGCGATGATGGCATCGGGACGTACGGCCTTGGCTTCTTCCGGCAAGATCTCCGGGGTCGGGTTGGCCAATGCCAGGATCAGCGGGTCCTTCGCCATGCGTTTGACCATGTCCGGCTTGAGCACGCCGCCGGCCGACAGTCCAAGAAAGATGTCGGCCCCCTCGATGATGTCCCCCAGGGTGCGCGCGGAAGTCGGCCGCGCATAGCGTGCCTTGATCGGGTCCATTCCTTCGGGGCGGCCCTCGTACACGACACCTTTAGCGTCGGTGACGAGAATGTTTTCCATGCGAACGCCGAGGCTGACGAGCTGGTCCAGGCAGGCGATGGCCGCCGCACCGGCGCCGGAGCAGGCGATCTTCACGTTGCTGATGTTCTTGCCGACCAGCTCGAGGCCATTGAGGACGGCCGCCGCGGCGATGATTGCGGTGCCGTGCTGATCGTCGTGGAACACCGGTATCTTCATGCGCTCCCGTAGCGCCCGCTCGATGTAGAAGCACTCCGGCGCCTTGATGTCCTCGAGGTTGATTCCGCCGAAGGTCGGCTCCAGGCTGGCCACGATCTCGACCAGCTTGTCCGGATCGCTCTCGTCCACCTCGATGTCGAACACGTCGATGCCGGCGAACTTCTTGAACAGGCAGCCCTTGCCTTCCATCACCGGCTTGCCGGCGAGCGCCCCGATATTGCCGAGGCCGAGTACGGCGGAGCCGTTGGTGATTACCGCAACCAGGTTGGCGCGCGACGTCAGCGTGGCCGCTTCCTTCGGGTCGTCCCGGATAGCGAGGCACGCGTAGGCGACGCCGGGCGAATAGGCGAGCGCGAGGTCGCGCTGGTTCACCAGGCTTTTGGTCGGCGTGACGGAGATTTTTCCCGACGTCGGCACGCGATGATATTCCAGTGCGTCGCGGCGCAGCTGTTCTTCCATCATGTCCTCCCACTGTTTCTCTCGTCGCGCAGGCGCGTCTCGCTATCTCTTCCTGGTGGGCGGCAGATCGGTGCACACGCCCTCGAACACTTCCGCCGTCATGCCGATCGATTCGCACAATGTGGGATGCGGGTGGATGGTCTTGCCGACGTCGACCGGATCGCATCCCATCTCCACGGCGAGGCAGACCTCGCCGATCAGGTCGCCCGCATGGGTACCGACGATGCCGCCGCCGAGCAGGCGGTGATTGGCCTCATCGAACAGCAGTTTGGTGAATCCCTCGTCGCGCCCGTTGGCGATCGCACGACCCGATGCGGCCCACGGAAACACGGCCTTGCCGTACTTGATGCCTTGCGCCTTGCATTGCTCCTCGGTCACGCCCGCCCACGCCACCTCCGGATCGGTGTAAGCGACCGAAGGGATCTGGCGTGCCTCGAACACGCTGTTCTTGCCAGCTGCGGTTTCCGCCGCGACATGCGCCTCATGCACGGCCTTGTGCGCCAGCATCGGCTGGCCAACGATGTCGCCGATGGCAAAGATGTGCGGCATGTTGGTGCGCATTTGCTTGTCGACTGCGACGAAGCCGCGGTCGCTCACCGCGACGCCCGCCTTCTCGGCGTCGATTTTCTTGCCGTTCGGGCTGCGCCCGACCGCGACCAGCACCATGTCGTAGAGCTGGGGCTCAGCCGGTGCCTTCTCGCCCTCGAAGCCGACCTTGATGCCGCCCGGTGTCGCCTCTGCCGACACCATCTTGGTCTTCAACATGACCTTGTCGAAGCGGCCAACGTTCTTCTTTTCCCACACCTTGACAAGGTCGCGGTCGGCACCGGTCATCAGTCCGTCGAGCATCTCGACCACGTCGATGCGCGTCCCGAGCGTCGAGTAGACAGTCGCCATTTCGAGTCCGATGATACCGCCTCCGATCACCAGCATCGATTTGGGAATCTGCCGCAGTTCTAGGGCGCCGGTCGAATCCACCACGCGGGGGTCGTCCGGAATGAACGGCAGCTTGATGGCCTGCGAGCCGGCCGCGATAATCGCCTTGTCGAACTTTACGACCTTGCGCCCGGCGCCGTCGTTTGCGGCAACTTCGAGGTGGTAGGGGTCGAGAAATCTTCCGACGCCCTGCAGCACGGAGACCTTGCGCGCCTTCGCCATGCCGGCTAGGCCGCCGGTCAATTTGCCGATCACCTTCTCCTTGTGACCGCGCAGCTTGGCAATGTCGATCTGCGGCTCCGAAAAGGCGATGCCGTGCGCGGCCATTGCCTTGACTTCGTCCATGACGGCGGCGGTGTGCAGCAGTGCCTTCGAGGGGATGCAGCCGACATTGAGGCAGACGCCGCCGAGCGTCGGATAGCGCTCCACCAGAACCGTCGTCATGCCGAGGTCGGCGGACCGGAACGCCGCCGAATAGCCGCCCGGTCCGGCGCCGAGGACCAGCATGTCGCATTCGACGTCGGCGTCGCCCGAATGTCTGGCCGCCAGCGGGATCGGCGCAGCTGGCGCGGTCGCCGGCCCGCGTGCCGCCGAGGGCGCGGCCGGAGCTGCGCCGGCGACTCCGGTCTCCAATGTCAGGATCAGGCTTCCGGCACTGACCTTGTCCCCGACGCTGACTTTGAGGTCCTTCACGGTGCCGGCCGTGGGCGACGGCACTTCCATCGACGCCTTGTCGGACTCGAGGGTGATCAGCGGGTCTTCGGGCTTGACCTTGTCTCCGCCCTTCACCGCGATCTCGATGATCGGCACGTCTTTGAAGTCGCCGATGTCGGGTACCCGCACCTCGACCACCTCGTAGACGCCGGCTGCCGCGCCGTAGTCGGCAACCGGCGCGCCTTCGCCGGTCGCCGTGCCACCGCCAGTCACCTTCTCCTTGGGGACAACGCCGGCCGGAGCTGCCTCCGCTTCTGCCGTGAGGATGAGGGTGCCTTCCGATACCTTGTCGCCGACCTTGACCTTGATCTCCTTCACCACGCCATCGACCGGGGAGGGCACCTCCATCGAAGCTTTGTCGGATTCGAGCGTGATCAACGATTGCTCGGCCTTGATCGGATCACCTGGCTTCACCAGTACTTCGATGATCGGCACGTCGCTGAATTCGCCGATGTCGGGGACCTTGACGTCGATGAGGTTGGCCATCGTCTATTCCCCTATACGAGGGCGCGGCGCATGTCGGTGAGCAGGCTGCCGAAATGCGCGTTGAACCGCGCGGCTGCTGCTCCGTCGATCACCCGGTGGTCCCACGAGAGGGACAGGGGTTGGAACAGGCGCGGCACGAATTGCTTGTCGTCCCACACCGGCTTCCGGAACGACCGGCAGGTTCCCATGATCGCGACCTCGGGCGCATTGATGATCGGCGTGAAATAGGTGCCGCCGATGCCGCCCAGGCTGGAGATCGTAAAGGTGCCGCCCTGCATCTGGTCGGGCTTCAGCTTGCCGTCGCGAGCGAGCTTGGCGAGGTCGCCCATCTCCTTGGCAATCGCAATGACGCCCTTGTGGTCTGCGTCGCGGATGACCGGTACCACCAGCCCCTGCGGCGTGTCGGCCGCGAACCCGATGTGGTAGTATTTCTTGAGGATCAGATTGTCGCCGTCGAGCGAGGCGTTGAACTCGGGAAATTTCTTCAACGACCCCACCGCCGCCTTGATCATGAAGGCGAGCATGCTGACTCGCACGCCGGATTTCTCGTTCTCCCTGTTGAGCCGGTTGCGGAATTCCTCGAGTTCGGTGATGTCGCATTCGTCGTGATTGGTGACGTGCGGGATCATCACCCAGTTGCGGTGCAGGTTGGCGCCGGAAATCTTCTTGATGCGTGCCAACGGTTTGGTATCGACCGGCCCGAACTTGGCGAAATCGATCTTCGGCCACGGCAGCAGGCCGAGAGCGGCTCCGTCAGCCGCGGCGCTGCCCGGTGCGGCGACCGCGGCGGCTGCGGCCGGAGCCTTGGCGAAATTGGCGACGTCCTCCGGGAGGATGCGGCCGCGCCGTCCGCTTCCCTTCACCTGACGCAAGTCGACGCCGCGCTCGCGCGCAAGCTTTCGGACCGATGGCCCGGCATAAGGGATGTCGGCCGCCACCTCCGACAGGCTCCGCTCGGCCGGTGGTAGCGCGGCTGCAGGTACCGCGGGTTTCGCCGGCGCTGCGGCCGCGGCCGGTGCTGCAGGCTGCGCTTGCGCCGCCGCGGCGCCGGTGCACAGCGTGAGGATGACCGTTCCTTCGCTCACCCGATCGCCGATCTTGGCCTTGAGGTCCTGTACCACGCCCCCGAGCGGAGACGGCACTTCCATCGAGGCCTTGTCGGATTCAAGGGTGACCAGCGGCTGTTCCGGCTTGACCGTGTCGCCGGCCTTGACCATGACCTCGATGATCGGCACGTCCTTGAAGTCGCCGATGTCCGGTACCCGGACCTCGGCGACCCCCGCCGGGGCGCTGGTCGGCGCCGGCGGCGCGGTGACGGCTGGTTTCGCCGCTTCCGCGGCGGCGCCGGTCCCGTCGAGCTCGAGCGTGAGGATCGGCGCGCCCTGGCTCACCCGGTCGCCGAGCTTCACCGCAATGTTCTTCACGACGCCCGCTGACGGGGAGGGGACCTCCATCGAGGCCTTGTCGGACTCCAGCGTGATCAAGGGCGCCTCGGCGGTGATGCGATCGCCGGGCTTCACCTGAATTTCGATAATCGGGACTTCCTTGAAGTCGCCGATGTCGGGAACGAGGACCTGCCTAGTTTCACCCATCGTAACGCCCCACGGGTGCGTGCTGTTGCGAAACGCGGCGCGGCATCCTTGTCCGCGCCACCGGTGTCTCCGTCACATGGTCCAGGGCGGTGGCCGCTCCGGATCAATTCCATAGGCGGCGATCGCCTCGGCAACCTTTGGTTTCGGCACCACCCCTTCGTCGGCCAGCGACTTGAGCGCCGCGACCACCACGTAATGGCGGTTGACCTCGAAGAACTTCCGCAACGCCACCCGGTAGTCGCTGCGACCGAAACCGTCGGTGCCGAGGCACACATAGCGCTGCGGCACGTATGGCCGGATCTGCTCGGCGAAGGCGCGCATGTAATCCGTCGATGCAATGACCGTCCCCTGGCGACCGTCGAGGCATTCCTCTACGTAGCTCTTGCGCGGCGTCTGCGATGGATGAAGCAGATTCCACCGCTCGGCCGCGAGGCCGTCCCGGCGCAGTTCGTTGAAACTCGGGCAGCTCCAGACGTCGGCTGCGATGCCGAAGTCGTTCTGCAGGAGCTCCGCGGCGGCGATGACTTCGCGCAGGATGGTGCCGCACCCGAGAAGCTGGACGCGCGGCTCGTTCTTCTTTCCCGCCCCTTCGCGGAACAGGTACATGCCGCGGCGTATTCCCTCCTCTGCGCCTTTCGGCATCGCGGGGTGCGGGTAGTTCTCGTTCATCAACGTGATGTAGTAGTAGACGTCGGCCTGATCCTTGAACATACGCCGCAGCCCATCTTGGATGATGACCGCGACCTCATAGGCAAACGTCGGATCGTATGAGACGCAGTTGGGGATGGTAGCGGCGAGCAGGTGGCTATGGCCATCCTCGTGCTGCAGTCCTTCGCCGTTGAGGGTGGTCCGTCCGGCGGTGCCGCCCAGCAGGAATCCGCGGCAGCGCATATCGCCTGCCGCCCAGGCGAGATCGCCCACGCGCTGCAGACCGAACATCGAATAGTAGATATACAACGGGATCATCGGCGCGTTGCTCGTGCTGTACGACGTCGCGGCCGCGATCCATGAGGACATGGCGCCAGCTTCGTTGATGCCTTCCTGAAGCATCTGGCCGGACTTGTCCTCGCGATAGTACATCAGCTGGTCGGCGTCCTGAGGCTTATAGAGTTGGCCCACCTGCGAGAAGATGCCGAATTGGCGGAACATGCCCTCCATGCCGAAGGTCCGCGACTCGTCCGGCACGATCGGCACGACGAATTTTCCGAACGTCTTGTCGCGCAGGAGCGTGTTGAGGATGCGCACGAACGCCATCGTGGTGGAGATTTCGCGCTGTTCGGTGCTGGCTAGCTGCGCGCTGAAGGCGGAAAGCTCCGGCACCTCGAGGGACGCCGACTTGCGCCGCCGCTGCGGCAGGCTCCCGCCTAGCTGCCGGCGACGCTCCTGCAGGTATTTCTGCTCCGGGCCGCCTTCTGCCAGCTTCAGGAAGGGGATTTCTTCGAGCTTGGCGTCGGTGACGGGGATCGCGAAGCGGTCACGGAATTTGCGCAGCGCGTCCACACCCATCTTCTTCTGCTGATGGGTGATCATCTGGCCTTCGCCCGCCTCGCCCATGCCATAGCCCTTCACGGTCTTGGCGAGGATCACGGTCGGCTGTCCCGCGTGCTTCACGGCCGCCGCATAAGCAGCATAGACCTTTACCGGGTCGCTGCCACCGCGGCGCAGCGCCCAGATATCGTCGTCGCTCATGTCCTTCACGAGCGCGGCGGTTTCTGGATACTTGCCGAAGAACTGCTGGCGCACGTACGCTCCGTTCTTCGACTTGAAGTCCTGGTATTCCCCGTCGACGCACTCCTCCATGCGCTTGCGCAGCATGCCGGACGCATCCTTGGCGAGCAGCTGGTCCCATTCTGAGCCCCACAGCACCTTGATGACATTCCAGCCAGCGCCCCGGAACATGCCTTCCAGTTCCTGCACGATCTTGCCGTTGCCGCGCACCGGGCCGTCGAGCCGCTGCAAGTTGCAATTGATGACGAAGATCAGGTTGTCGAGTTGCTCGCGGCCGCCAAGCGAAATGGCACCGAGCGATTCCGGCTCGTCCATCTCGCCGTCGCCCATGAAGGCCCAGACCTTGCGAGCGGCGGTATCGGCAATGCCGCGCCCGTGCAGATATTTCAGGAACCGCGCCTGGTAGATCGCCATCAACGGCCCGAGCCCCATCGACACGGTGGGGAACTGCCAGAACTCGGGCATCAGCCAGGGATGCGGATACGACGACAGGCCCTGGCCGCCAGCCTCCTGTCGGAACGCCAGCAACGCCTCTTCGCTGAGCCGTCCTTCCACGAAGGCACGCGCATAGATGCCGGGGGCGGAGTGCCCCTGCATGTAGATCAGATCGCCGCCATGATTGGCCGACGGCGCGTGCCAGAAATGCCCGAAACCGATATCGTAGAGGGTCGCCGCTGACTGGAAGCTGGCAATGTGGCCGCCCAGTTCGGACGATTCTTTGTTGGCGCGCAGGATGATGGCGATGGCATTCCAGCGGATGATCGACCGAATGCGATGCTCGATGTCGCGGTCCCAGTCAGCGCGTTCCTCGCGCTCCGGCGGGATGGTATTCACATAGGACGTGTTCAGCGTTGAAGGCTGGACGATTCCTGCGCGCCGTGCCTCCTCGGCCAGCATCTTGAGCAGGTAGGTCGCGCGAACCGAGCCTTCATGGTGGAGAACTGCGCGCAGCGAGTCGACCCATTCACCAGTTTCGACTGGGTCAAGATCCTGCATGCGTTCCATTTGGTCCTCCCCTTGGCGTTTCCTCGGCCATTATCGGTTGGGCCAGGTCTGGCAGGATCCGTGCCAAGGAGCTGGCCTTCTTCTAATGCGCCCACCGCCTTGCAACTGCAAGCATTCATTGTGCACCGCCGGTTCATTTGTCTGTACAAAAGATTCGAAATGACGACGTGTGTAATGTAGGGAAATCCAAATCGTTGGGCGGCTGCGGGAGTGCCGCTACGGCCGGATTACCAGACAACGCGCGCCCAGTGTTTTCGATAAAATCGCACGTGCAGTCCGCTCGCTCTCTGAGCGGAACGAGATTCCGTCGAATTATCAGAAATGCCCGGGTGCGTCCGGCGTCTTGCAACATGGCCCCGTTCTTGCTGGCGCTTCGATGTCGAATCCATCGATTGCCCGCTCCCAATGCTGCCGAATGGAGCGCATCAGACCAGAGTGATGCAGGGAGTGAGACGCGTTGGAGACAGCCACCCGTAAATCGCGTAACGTTATGTGACGTCAGGGCGCCAACCGGCGTCGATTTGCATGGAGGGAGGCCATGGATACGGCACTTTCGACGGCTGCCGATATTCCGCACAAACCGTTTTACACGCATCTCTATGTGCAGGTGCTTACCGCCATCGTGCTCGGTGTCCTGCTGGGCCATTTCTACCCGCACCTTGGCGAGGCCATGAAGCCGCTGGGCGACCTGTTTATCAAGTTGATCAAGATGCTCATCGCGCCGATCATCTTCTGCACCATCGTGCATGGCATCGCCAGCATGGAGGATATGAAGAAGGTCGGCCGCGTCGGACTGAAGGCGCTCATCTATTTCGAGGTCCTCACCTCGGTTGCGCTGATCGTTGGCTTGATCGTGGTCAATATCCTTCAGCCCGGCGTCGGCATGAACGTGGACGCCAGAACGATCGATACCAAGTCGATCCAGGTCTATACGACCACGGCCGGGCAGCAGGGCACGGTCGAATTCCTTATGCACATCGTACCCAACACTGTGGTCGGGGCCTTCGCGGAAGGCGAGATCCTGCAGGTTCTGCTCTTCGCGATCCTGTTCGCTTTCGGATTGTTCATGTTGGGTGAGCGCGGGCGCCCCGTCCTCGCCATCATCGACATCGTCTCGCATGCTTTGTTCGCGGTCGTCAGCATCATCATGAAAGCGGCGCCGATCGGTGCCTTCGGCGCGATGGCTTTCACGATCGGCAAGTATGGCGTGGGCACGCTGCTCTCGCTCGCGCAGTTGATGATTGCCTTCTATGTGAGCTGCCTGATCTTCGTGCTCTTCGTGCTAGGCGGGGTTGCGTGGTTTGCAGGGTTCAACATCCTCAAGTTCATCAAGTACATCAAGGAAGAGTTGCTGATCGTTCTCGGCACCTCTTCGTCCGAATCGGTGCTGCCGCGCATGATCGCGAAGCTCGAGAACCTGGGCTGCGAGCAGTCGGTCGTTGGCCTGGTGATCCCAACCGGTTACTCCTTCAACCTGGATGGTACCTGCATTTACCTGACCATGGCGGCAATCTTCCTGGCGCAGGCGACCAATACCGAGCTGACCATATGGCAGCAGCTCGGCATCATCGGCGTGCTTCTGCTGACCTCGAAGGGCGCGGCCGGCGTAACGGGGTCGGGTTTCGTCGTGCTGGCAGCAACGCTCGCATCGGTTGGGAAGATCCCGGTGGCGAGCATTGCGCTGATCCTCGGTGTCGATCGTTTCATGTCGGAGGCTCGCGCGCTGACCAATTTGGTCGGCAACGGCGTCGCGACGGTCGTTATTGCCAAATGGGAAGACGCGCTCGACGAGGATCGCATGCGCCGGACGCTCGATCACGAGACGGAACTTGAAGCCTCGGACCCGGAGGCCGCAATGGGTCCACCCGACCCGCTGCTGCCGCAGCCATCAACCTGAGAACAAGCATTGGTGGGAGACCATGCAGATACCTCTGTTGGCCCGGATTGCGGCAATCGCCGCCACGCTCACCTTCTCGTCACTTGGCCGGGCCGCCGAACCTGATTGGCCCGATCACCTCACAATCGGTACCGCCTCGCCCGGCGGCACGTACTTCGTCTATGGCACGGGCCTCGCCCAGATCCTGACGCGCGCGCTGGATCTTCCGGTCGTCGCCCGACCGACGGAAGGGCCAGCCGAAAATGTCGCGCTGCTGGAAGCGGGCGAAGCCAGGCTCGGCTTCGTCACGGTCGGTGTTGCGCTGCAGGCATGGAATTCAACTGGCGTTTGGACGGGCAAGTTACCCGCGCGCAAGATGCGCGCCATCTTTCCGATGTACGATACGCCGTTCCAATTCCTCGCGCTGCAGGACACCAACATCCGGTCCGTAGCTGACATGGCCGGCAGGCGCATCGGTGCCGGCCCACAAGGCGGCACCTCCGCCATTTACTTTCCGGAAATTTTCAATGCTCTGAAGGTCTCGGCGAGCTTCGTCTATGGCGACTGGCCCGACTTGGCTTCCCAACTTCAGATGCGCTCGATCGATGTGCTAGCGGTCGCGGCCGGCGTGCCGTTTCCATCGTTCATTGAACTTGAATCCAAACACAGGGTTCGCTACATCGCGCTCTCCCCAGAGCAAATCGAAGCGCTGCGGCTTGTAATGCCGGAGCTGACCAGCTCACGTGTGTCCGCCGGCACATATCCTTCCCTGCTTCGCCATTATCAGACGGTCGGCCTTTACAATTTCGCTGTCGCGCACGCCGAGCTGCCCGACGATCTCGTCTACAACATCGTTCGGGTCGTCTTCGAGAAGCATGAAGAGATGATGGAGGTGCATGCAGCGGCGGCCGCGACCGTACCAACAAATGTCGAGCGCAACACGTTCCTTCCCCTTCACCCTGGCGCCATTCGCTACTACCGCCAGATCGGACGGGCTGGACAGACCGACTAGATACTGCTTGCCGCATTCAAGCGTAGCGGATTTCTCGACGAACGGCGTGACTTGTATGGTGCGCTATCCAGACAACATGAGCTGCGAGCAGCTTACAGGCGAACCACGCGGTTTACTTTCATTCGGACACTCGGTATCCAAAAATACCAGGTCTGGACGGCTCCAGGTCGGAAAGGACTCCGACGGCAGTCTTTCAGTCGATGAAGGCCTCCGCTGGCGTAAACTCAAGTCCGTGCGCCTCCGCCACCGGCTTGCAGGTGATCTTGCCGTCGCAGACATTGAGGCCGTTACGCAAATGGATGTCGTCCTTCAAAGCTTGGCGCCAACCCTTGTCGGCAAGCTGCAACGTGAAGGGCAGCGTAGCGTTGTTAAGCGCAAAGGTCGATGTGCGCGCCACCGCTCCTGGCATATTGGCAACGCAATAATGAACCACACCATCGACCACAAAGGTCGGATTGGAATGCGTCGTCGGCCTCGACGTTTCGGCACATCCACCCTGGTCGATGGCGATGTCGACGAACACGGAGCCCTGCTTCATCGTCTTTAGCATTGCGCGAGTAATGAGTTTTGGCGCGGAAGCCGCTGGCACGAGCACCGCGCCGATTACGAGATCAGCTTTAGTGAGGTCAGCGATCACAGCGCGCGTCGAGAAGATCGTGCGTGCGCGGCCGTCGAAATGGGTCGCAAGGCGACGCAGAACCTCGAGCGATCGGTCAAGAATCGTCACCTGAGCGCCCATGCCGAGCGCGATCGTCGCGGCGTTAGTTCCAGAGACGCCGCCGCCTATGATCAGCACATCTGCTGCCGGAGCGCCGGGGACGCCGCCCAGGAGAACACCACGCCCACCCGACTCTTTTTCCAGAGCATGGGCGCCGACTTGCGGCGCGAGGCGTCCAGCGACTTGTCTCAAATTGGTACCTCGAGAAGGGAAAAACCCGCATCGCGCAACGGTTCGCGGTTATCGCGGCGCGATTCGTAAAGATGGGATGCCGCCCACCGTTACCGATATTCCGGTCGATGCCGCGCCGCTGGGGAAGCTGGACCCCGAGCGGAAGGATATCCCTCAATCCCGACCTCATTCGCGCGCCCACCGCGTGCATTGACTATGTGATTACCCACGAGCTGATCCATTTGATTCATCCGCATCATGGGCAGGCATTCTACGAACTGCTGGAAACTCTGATGCCGGACTGGCGCAGCCGAAAGCAGCGGCTAGAGCGAACCCTTTCTTGAAGTCGGGTCTCCCGGCTCCGTGACTATGATCCCGAGTCCGAAATGTTTCATAAAATTCGACGGACGAATTTCGCTTTCGGCGCACAGCGGGCATCGTTAAGAATCCGATGTCCGTTAAGCGCCATTGCCGGAAATCGACGCTCGTGCGACTGCCAACCCAGGCCTTTTATTCAGCACGCCGTTCCCGTCTCCGTTTGAGCTGCTTTTAAAGCAAAGGCGCCGCTTGGGCTCAGGGCTGAGCCGCCAGACTCCAACATGGGGCTGAGCGATCAAAACGTCCGCTTCTGGCGCCGAGCTCTGCATGCATTCTCCAAGTGTCTTCATTGCAGGAAATCCTTGAGCAGCTTGATGGTGTCGGCCGGATTTTCTTCCATCAGCCAATGTCCAGAGTGGGGGATTACGGCCTCCTGCACATTCGTGGCTGCGAAACGCATGACGGTTGCCATCATCGGACCGAATGATTTCTCGCCGCCTATTGCCAGCACGGGCATGGTCAACATGCCTTTTGCCAGAAACGCCTTGTTGTCGATGGCGTCCTGATCGAAGGCCTTGAACTGCTCGAAACCGGAATGCATGCCGCCGGGACGGGCATAGAGCCTGGCGTAATGTTCGCGCGATGCTTCGTCGAATTTCTTCGGATCGGCCGAAAACTCGTTCCAGAAGCGGTCGAGGTAAATTCGCTCGCGGCCCTTGACCAGCCGCTCCATGTCCGGGCCGCCGAAGCGGAAGTGCCACAGCAGCGGATTTTTCAGGATTTCTTCCCACGGACCAACGCCTGGCAGAGGCGCATCCAACAGGGCGAATTTCGTCACGCGATCCGGATACTCCGCCGCGAAGGCGTAGCCGACCATATTGCCGATGTCGTGGGTGACCAGTTCTACCTTGCTGATTTTCAGCGCGTCGAGGACGCCAGCGATGTCTTCTCCTTGGGTCTTCTTGTCGTAGCCACCGGCCGGATGGGTGGACAGACCCATGCCGCGCAAGTCCGGTACGACTACTGTGTGGTCGTGTGCCAGCACGGCGGCGAGCGGCGCCCACATGTCGCCGGTCTCGCCGTAACCATGAAGCAGGACGATCGCCGGACCCTTGCCGCCGATGCGAACATGAATTGTTACGCCGTTGGTCTCGATTTCCTGTGTGCGGAATGATGCAGGGAAGGGCTGCACCTGCGCCGCCGCCGGGAGCGCAAAAGCGAGCGCCCCGAGAACTCCGATTACAAATCTGAGCATCGCACATCTCCCCCAGCGGGGGGCGGTCGCTTCGACCGACGCTATCAGCCCCGCTGGACGAAACGTCGATAGCATTCATCCATCGTCTGGATTAGACTTACATCAGTGGAGCTAGTTTCCGGAAAATCCGAACAATGCTGAAGCTCGATGGTTTAGCCACTTTCGTCGCGATCGCTGAGGCCGGGTCGATCAGCGAGACCGCGCGGCGGCTGCGATTATCCAAGTCCGTAGTGAGCGACCGGCTGACCGAACTCGAAAGAAGTCTCGGCGCTAAGCTTGTGCACCGCAGCACGCGCAAGATGACGCTGACCGAAGACGGGATCGCCTTCCTTGAGCGGGCCTCCCGCATCGCGCACGAGGTTGAGGAGGCCGCCGCCGATATGGCAGAGCGGCGCGGAGCCTTGGTAGGCCCATTACGCATCTCCGCGCCGGTCACCTTTAGTCGCATGCACCTGGGGCCGGCGATCTACCCGTTTATCGCCAAACATCCGCGCATCGAATTGACGATCGATCTCGACGATCGCCGTGTGGACGCGAGCGCCGGTGGCTACGACGCTGTGGTTCGGCATGGTCCAATTGCGGACTCGCGACTGATGGCTTGGCGCCTGGCACCGAGCCGCCGCGTTCTCGTCGCGTCGCCGGATTATCTCGGTCGACACGGTACGCCCGACTCCATGACCGACCTCGATAGTCATCGTGGAATCTTCTACGCGAACCGGGGTGTCGGCGACTGGCGCTTCTCGGGCTCGAATGGAGCAACGATCGTGCGCGGCCGAGCAGCGCTGCTCGTGAACAACGGCGACTTGATGCGTGACGCGGCGCTCGCCGGGCTGGGCATCGCGCTTCTGCCGATGTTTATTGCGGGCGCCGACATAAAGACTGGTCGTTTGCGAGTGGTCGACGTCGGAATGCACCCAGAAGAGGAATTCATATACGTCGCCCATCCGGAGGGTCGGCGGCCGTCAGCCAAGCTGAGGGCCTTCGCGGATTGCTTGCGCGATGCGTTCGGCGATCCGGCCTATTGGGAGCGATGAAAACTCAGATCGCTCAATCTTTCGGAAGATGAGGCCGACAAGAGCCGGCTGATCGCGGAGATAGACATTCCATAGCGTTCGATACCCGAAAATCAGCCCGAGCAAATGGCGATGCACCGTCCCAGGCTGCTCGATCATAAACGGAAATTAAGAGGGACAGGCAGGCGACGGGTTTAACGATCTCACAAACTCGTTAAATGGGCCGGTCCGATTACAGGGTGGTTTTGGCTGTTCGGTTGGCTTGATGCGATCTGCGGTTTGGTTGCGCTTCGGATCAGGCCTGCTCTTCTTGTCCCTTAGCTGCTTGCGACGCAAGCTGTCCAAACGTCTCGAGCATCATTCTGCTGCAAGGCGATCTTTTACGAAGGCAGTTTCGGAAAGCCCAACCGACCGATCGCTGGTAGCTTCAGCGCAGGACGACGGATGTCGAGCCCGAGGACACAGCCCATAAAGTTTAATTCGATCCCCTCGATCCAGCCGATCGTCAGTCCGAGATAACCGCCTAGCGAGACGAACATGCCGGTTCGTGATGTCGTCACACCAAACCAGTCGCCGTGATAGGGGTAATCTTTTCCGATGGCCGTCGGCGGCAGCACCGCCTTGAGCTCTGGCATAGCGTCGAGAACGGCCTGAACGAACGTGTTGGAGTTTGGACCGGGCCAGGGGCTGTAATCACCATAGGCTCGAAATCTGTAGTTCTCGATGACCGAGCGGATTTTGGGAATTAGCTTTTCTGCCTCTTCACCATCAACGCTGACTACGGTTTCCGGCACCGCGCCAAACCACCGCCCGTCCGGCGCAAATCCATCGACGCGAATAGGCTCACCCCATGCTGTGTAGTCGTAGCGGCTGTAGCGTGATGTCCCGCGTTCCTTGACAACGATCCAGGTGTGAACCGCGAAGATACCGCGCCAGCGTACCGTCCGTGCAGCAAACACGCGAATGAGCGCATCCGGATGTTCTGATGCGTTGGGCAGAAGCCCGGCGCTGGAACGGTCGGCCGTTTGCCAGTTGCCACGGCGGTCGCCAAGCAAATAGTTGGCTGCCGAGACCGTGACAGGCGCGATAATCAAAGAGAGAAGAAGCAGGACCACGTATTTCTTCACGAAGGGAAGGTCAGGGGGAGGGGAGCGGGGATTGTGTTGAATGTAGTTCGTCCAGCTGTTTTTGCCAGCTCAGGGCGGAGATCTTTCGTAGATCAGCCAAACCGAAGGACCCGCTGGCCGTCAAAACAGAATCCGTGATCTCCGGCGCCAAAAATGCCAACCGAATTTCGCTCCTGACGACCTTGGGATGAAGGTTTACGCTGCCAGCAAGCTCCTCGACCGAACCGAATTCACCGCTTGCAAGCGATTCGGCCCAACCATGAGCTCTCACAAGCGCCTGCACCAGCTTTTGATCAAGTTCAGAGGGACGGGTTCCATTTTGTTGCGGTGGGTGGGACGAATAGGCGGGGGCATCCCAGGGGATGCTCACGATCAAATCATCCAGGACCGATTTCCGACCTGATCGCGCGTTGTCTCCCGGCTCAGCTAGCCGAAGTGACAGTTCGATATCGCTCTTACCTATCTGTGCGCGCAAGAGGTGGCGATCCGCTCGGTCAACTTTTTGAGCACGCAAAGCTTTCACTATCGTTTGCTCGATTGCCTCGGCGGCGACGCGAGCCACCGATCCTGCTGCTCCTTTCCTTCCCCGCAAAAGCGCAGAGCTGATATAGAAGCGATACCGGACTCCGTTCTTGCTGGAAAAGCTTGGGCTCATGCGGTTGCCCTTGTCATCGAACAGCTTGCCCTGGAGCAGGGCCCCGCTATCAGATCGTTTGACCTTGCGGCCCTGCGAGTTGGATTTGAGGAGCCCTTGAACCTCTTCAAAGGTCGCGCGATCAATGATGG
>Ga0210405_10001267_pt1 | contig 29703 bp, 22 predicted proteins | sample IncBWH11MmetaG_FD_155492 | JGI IMG/M metagenome (GOLD analysis project Ga0210405, IMG submission 155492) | Forest soil microbial communities from Barre Woods Harvard Forest LTER site, Petersham, Massachusetts, United States - Inc-BW-H-11-M | ecosystem: Environmental > Terrestrial > Soil >...
CGATGCACCTGTCCGAAAAAATGAAGGATGGCAAGACGATCGACACCCCGGTGCGGTACACGGGAATCTGGGAGAAAAAGGGGAAGAACTGGGTATTGGTGCATGAACATCTGTCCGCCCCGCTCGGCGGATAGTTGTTCGGATACGAAAGGCAAGACCAGTGTTTAAGACGCTTCGGCTTTATTGGATTGCGGCTCGGGGCTACCGATTGCGGCCATGGGACAGCCCGTACTTGCAGTGGCGGTTTGAGACGTTTCTTGGCAAAGAAGCGGCGCACCTGACCGCGACCAAGTTTTTTCAATTGACGTGGAAATACCGCGACGAGCTGCAGCGTTTTGCGGATTGGTCCGCCCAACGCCGCCGCGTACAACGCCGCCACGCCTGAAGGCAAAACTCGATTCAATCAATTGGTAACGTAAACGCCCAAACGCTCATCGTGTGCGTTTGCGGGGAGTATACTGTCTGCAGGAGGAGGATCATGAGCGATCTGAAGGTCCTCCAGAAGACGGAAGCGCTGCACGAAGGGCGTTGGTGGGAGCCGGAAGGCGGCGGACGCGTCCATTGTTTTTTGTGCCCCCGGCATTGCCACATCCATCCCGGGCAATCGGGATTCTGTTTCATCCGCATCAATCAGGACGGGAAGCTCTATAACCTCGGCTATGGAGCGCCGGCCGCGCTGCAAATTGACCCCATCGAAAAAAAGCCGCTGAATCATTTTCTGCCGGGCACGCGCGTGTTCAGCATGGGCACGGCAGGCTGCAACATGGGGTGTTTCTTCTGCCAGAACTGGGATATTTCGAAATCGCATCAGGACCAGGTGAGGTCGCAGCCTGTGCCGCCGGAGGAAGTGCCGTTGCTCGCGCTGAAGTATGGGTGCGACTCGATCGCGTTTACTTATAACGAGCCGACGATCTGGGGCGAATATGTGATTGATATTTGCCGCGCGGCGAAAGGTTACGGGCTGAAGACGGTGATGGTGACGAACGGTTATATCACCTACGAAGCGTTTCACGACATTTACGACCATGTGGACGCGGCGAATGTGGACCTGAAGGCGTTCACCGAGGGATTTTACGGGAAGATTACGCTGACGCATCTGGAGCCGGTGCTGAAGACCCTGGAGTGGCTGAAGAACGAGACAAACGTGTGGTTTGAGCTTACCAATCTGATGATTCCCACGCTGAACGACGATCCCGCGGAGACGCAGAAATTGGCGGAGTGGGTGTTGACTCATCTCGGGCCGGATGTGCCCCTGCATTTCACGGCGTTTCATCCGGATTTCAAGCTGCGGGACAAGCCGGCGACGCCGCCGGAAACGCTGCACCGCGCGCGGGAGATTGCGCTGAAAGCGGGCCTGCATTTTGTGTACGAAGGAAATATTTATAGCGAGGCGGCGAATACGTATTGCCCCGGCTGCGGGGAAGTGCTGATCCGGCGGTCGTGGCACGATGTGCTGGACAATCGGATGAAGAGTGGAAGTTGCCCGAAGTGCGGAATGCGGATTCCGGGAGTGTGGGGAACGGGCGGAAGGAAGAACAGAATTTCGTGAGTAGTGCGCGGCGGTTGGCGGTGTGTTGGCTCGGGAGACGGGGTTGACGCTGTTAAAGCGGAAGCTGGGCTTCCGCACTCCAAAGTAGGAGTGGCCCGCCACGGTTGGCGCGCCCTACAAAGGCTGGATCGACGTCACAGTTTGCACAATTGGGCGACGAAGTGGAGCTCGCGGCCGAACAACAAGGAAAATGGGAACGGGTAGAGAGGGAGCGCGGTGGAGAGTTGCGTAGCTCGCAGCCCGCACGAGGCGAAGTCCTGCTGCCACTGACTGAGAGACTGGTAGTTGTAAGTTAGCGTGACGCCGTGAGGACGGTTGCCTACCCAGTCCATGCCGCGCAGCGTGGCGTGGTCGAACGAAGATTCGCTCAGGTGGTCTTTCAGTACGACAGAGGAGCGCGAGACGCGCGCGGCTTCGCGCAACAGTTGCGTGACGTCTGTGGTGTGGTGCAGCACATCAACGAAAAGGCAAACATCAAACGATCGATCGGGAAAAGGAAGTTGCGCCCCATCGAATGCGCGGCAGGGGATGTGGCATGTTGGGCGAGGAATGACTTCCACGCCTTCGATGGCGAGGTCGGACCGGCGCTGCGCGAGCAGGCCGGCAATCGTGCCGTCGCCGCAACCGATATCGAGGGCAGTGCGAGCTTCCGCAGGAATCAGGGGAGCCAGCGCATCGGCAAGAACGCGGGTACGGCGGCCAAAAACGAAGGCGCGATGGCTGCGCGCGATCCAGGAGAGGGGCCAGGACTGGGGCGAGGAAGTCATCGGGTTGCCAACGTCCGCAGTTTTTTCCACATTTCGTGAGTGAGAATCCATTTCGCCAGAAATCGAAGAGTATGGGAAACTGCGATGCGGCACTTCCCGATTAAAACTTTAGCATACGCAACGCACGGGGACACTGGAGCTCCATGACGGATTCAGCGCAGAACGCGGCAAAGCAGGGAATCGATCCGTCATGGGATGCCAGAGAATGCGGTGGCGCGGTGGTTGTCCGTAAAGCTGGATGCGCTGGCCACAATGATCGAAAACGAGCGGCGGACGTACGAGTACTGGCTGAGCCGACCGCGTGAAATTTCGCAGCTGGCCCGACGCTATTTTCAGCCGGAGCACGAATCGTTCGCGTGGGGCAAATGGAATTTTGTGGGGCGGCCTCGCGCATAGCCACGGGAGTGCGGGAATCCAAAAGACAAAATAGCGGGAATCTACTTGGCGGTGGCGGAAGGGCCGCTGCCGAAGGCGAGTTGAGGGAAGAGTGTGTCTGGAGAGACGGGGCTGAATGGCAGTCCGTCGGCGTCCTCTTCTTGCCCATGCTGGTGCCGGAAGCGCAGCGCGTGGATGCCAAGGCGTCCAACATAGTAGCCACTGTAAATAAGGTTTCCACGAACGACGTCGCCCTTGTACAGCAGTACCTGGGTGCGGAGGTAGCGAACCAATCGGGAACGCGGGTGAATGGGAATCAGGGGATTTGCGCGCGCGTATTCGATTTGGGAATTCGCGCAGTCCGCGAGCTGCACCACGGTCAGCATGCCGTCGGTGCGCATCTCGTCGCCGGTGGCGTTCACAAACGTGTTGTGCAACTCCGGCCGCGGAAGAAGTTGCACGGACTTTACGCACCCGGCCAGCGTCAGATCGCGCACCAACATGTTCACCCCATCGTCGAGATTGCGATCCAGATGATGAATGAATTTATGTTGGGTGATGGATAGGACCGCGCTGGTCTCTCGCGAATAAGAGCCCAGCCAGGCGCCTTGACCAAGAACGGTTCCGGGCTCCTCCCAAAGGCGGACGTGGTCGCGCCGGCTATAACTGTTGAAGCTCTTTTCCCACGTAACTTCCTGGCGCTGCCCTTGGAGGTACTGCGTGGTAATCGGCGCGGTGGGATAGTTGGAGAGGGTGAGAAAGGCCCGAAATTCGCGCAGCACGCTGCGTGTCGAAATACGATCCCCATTCATCCAGCCAGAGGATCGAAAGGCCGTTTCCATCTGCTCGCGTGAACCGAGAAAAAGGACGTTCACGAGATCGGCTTCTTTTCCCTTGCCCGTGTACGTGCGCGCGGTGTTTTTTTGCAGCAGCATCTCCACGTCGCCGCGTTCCATTTCGTCCATCTGGAAAGACACCTGTGGAAGTTCCGGCTGGTCGCCCACATAGAGCGGAACATTCAATCGCAGACGGAGGTCGGTGCCCGGAGGCAGGTAAATTTCCGGCTCGGGAAGAACGGTAAATAAGCGATAGACAATCAAGCTCGGGGCGCTATAGGGATTAAACGACGGCAAATGGCCCAGGCCGTCCGTGATGCGCCCTTGCGGCGTGTACGTGGCCAGGATGCCGCGGATTTTGCCCTTGCTCACTCTCTCCCGCGCGTTGTCCACCTCCACAACCTGCGAGGCGATTGGAAGTACGCTTCCGTCGGCGGTAACGATACGGTCGAAAATGATTTCCAGTGAAGCGGTTTCATGGATAAAGCCGAGGCCAACTTTCCGCGCGGATACCACCTGCCCATCCACTTCCAGGCCCGCGGGAAACACCGCCGCACCATCGCAGTCGGGAGACTGAATGAGAACTGCGCGGAGGAATGTGCCCGGCTTGGAACTGTAGGACGCCACGGGGTCAAGCAGACGGACCCAGAACGATTTTCCGTTGGGAATATTTTCGCAATTGGCGCGGACCGGCCGAGCCGAAAGCAATGCCATCAAGGAAAAACAGAAGAAGGCGGCGAGGAGCCGCATGCAGCCAACAGTAGAGTTCGCCGAGTTGCGGCGAGTTTGAAGCCCATTTTTCGAAAAAATGCTCATCCCTCTAACACCCCAACCAAAACGTCAGCCACTCCTTGTTTAGTGTGCCGGTGCCGGCCAAAGAGTTGGCTCCCCGGTGAAATTATTTGCTTACGGTGTAACTGGCTGAGAGGACAGGTGGGTGACTCTCAATCCAAGGTAGCGGGCACCGGTTTGCGGTGAGCAAAACGCCTCCGCATGGGCAAGCGGGCAACGACCACATAATTAGAATACGGAGAGTGCTCCCTGTGTTGCCAACGGTTTCTTGATGCCCACAGCTACACGGCTACTGCTGCGGTTGCTTGGGTTGCTTGATCTCCGTGGCCGCGCCCACCTTGACCGTGCTGCCGTAGCGCTTGTAGTTGGAGTAGCGGATGGTCATGCGAATGTGCACGTCGCCCGAGCGGAAGTGGAGATAGTCGTCGGCGCGGGTGTACACCGGAAACCAGTAACCCTTCTCAATATTCTGCCGATAGGTGCGGAATCGGGGGAAGACGTTTTCGTTGTTCTTGTTGATGATGTCGGGAACCGCCTTTCCGTCGGACATCACGATCTGCAGGTCGTTGTCGTCCACCCACACGCGGCCCTGAAAATACCGCTGCTTTTTCTCGATGGTTTTAGGGGCAACGTCGAAAATATAGCAGGAAAGTTCGTCCACCTGTTGCCGACCGACGTAGGTAACGTTGTATTTGGGAAGGTCTTCGCTGTTCAACACAAACGGCTGAACGTTGCGCACGTCGTCGAGGTCCTGTTCGCTCAACTGGATGCGCCGGAGCGAGTCTGGCGGTGCGAACGTAACCTTCTCAAAGCGCTTGCCGTCGGGCGTGAAGACAATTTCGCTGGTCATTCGGTATTCGCCATCGGGGCGATCGTCGTCGTCGATCGTCTGGATCGAGAAGGTCTGCGTGTAGGTGTAGTTGCTGCGCTCGAGCTTGAATTCGGACTCGCGTTCCGAGAAGCGCTTGATGATCTGGTCCACCGGCTGCTTGGGGGCTTCGTTCAGGATGGGGCTGTCGCCGGGGGAATGGATCGACTGCGGCGGCGGCGCCGAGTGATAGGTTTGGTTCTGTGAAGCAGGTGGCGGCGGCGGAGGAGGCGGCGGAGCCTGGGTGCGCGGGGAAGGGGGATGAGGGAGCGGGCCGGGATCCTGCGCTGGCACCACGATGGCAAACCCGAGAGAGAGCAGGCCGGCGAGTAGGAACGGCAAACGGCAAGTAAATTTTCTGGTTGTCACATCCACGACAAACCTCGCTAAGGGATCATTTCTATCTTTATAGAGTTTACCTCAAGGCGGAGGGTTGCATGGCGATCAGTTGGAGCGCCACTTGAGGAAGACGGCGGCGAGCGGGGGCAGGGTGAGCGCCAGCGAATAGCGTCGGCCTTGCCACGCGTGTTCGCCGGCGTTCATGCCGCCCAGGTTGCCAACATTGGAGCCGCCGTAGGTGGCCGCGTCAGTGTTCAGGACTTCCTCGTAATGACCGGCGCGGGGAACGCCGATGTGGTAGCCATACCGCACCACGGGCGTGGCATTAAGGATAACAATCAGCAGGTCGTCCGGATTCTTGCCGCGCCGGATGAACGAATAAACGCTGTTGTCGGAGTCGTTGGCGTCCACCCATTCGAAGCCCTGCCACTCGAAATCAACCTGGTACAGCGCGGGTTCTCCCGCCAGCAGTTTGTTCAGGTCGGCGACCAGCCGCTGGATGCCGCGATGCGAATCGTACTGCAGCAGGTGCCAATCCAGGCTGCGAGTTTCGCTCCATTCGTCGCGCTGGGCGATTTCCTGACCCATGAACAGCAGCTTCTTGCCGGGGTGCGCGTACTGATAGGCGAGGAGCAAGCGGAGGTTCGCGAACTGCTGCCACATGTCGCCAGGCATTTTGTGCAGCAGCGAATTCTTCCCGTGAACCACCTCGTCATGCGAAAAGGGCAGCATGAAATTTTCGCTGAACGCGTAGAGCAGCGAAAACGTGAGCTTGTTGTGCTCGTAACGACGGTAGATGGAATCCTTGGAAAAATAGTTCAGCGTGTCGTTCATCCAGCCCATGTTCCATTTCAAGCTGAAGCCGAGCCCGCCAAGATAGGTCGGTCGTGAAACACCGGGCCACGCCGTGGATTCTTCCGCGATGGTGAGGACCCCGGGGAAGCGGAGATGCACAACCTCGTTGAGGCGCTTTATAAAATCGATGGCGTCGAGATTTTCGCGGCCGCCGTAGCGATTGGGGATCCACTCGCCTGGCTGCCGGGAATAGTCGAGATAGAGCATCGAGGCGACCGCATCCACACGGAGACCGTCAATGTGATATTTGTCCAGCCAGAAGAGCGCGTTCGAGATGAGGAAGTTCACCACTTCGTTGCGCCCGTAGTTGTAAACGAGCGTTCCCCAATCGGGGTGCGACCCCTGGCGGGGATCGGAATGCTCGTAGAGGTGCGTGCCGTCGAACTGCGCGAGGCCGTAGGTGTCGCGCGGAAAGTGCGCGGGCGTCCAGTCGAGGAAGACGCCGAGGCCGGCCTGGTGGCAGCGGTCGACGAACTCCATGAAGTCAGTGGGAGAACCGTAGCGGCTGGTTGCGGCAAAATACCCGAGCGTCTGATAGCCCCACGACCCGTCGTAGGGATGCTCCATGATCGGAAGAAGCTCGATGTGCGTGTAGCCCAGTTCCTTAACGTAAGGAATCAGCTGGTCGGCAAGTTCACGATAGCTGAGCCAGCGATTGTTTTCCTCGGGCATGCGCCGCCAGGAGCCGAGGTGCACTTCGTAAACGGAAATCGGCTGCTCGAGCCAGTTTCTGGTGGAACGATGTTGGAGCCAGTCCGCGTCGTTCCACGAATGCTTGTCGAGACGCGCGACGACTGAGCCGGTGTTTGGCCGAAGCTCCGAGCGGAAGCCGTAGGGATCGGCTTTCAGCGGAAGAATATTATTTTGCGGGCCGACGATTTCGTATTTGTAGATGACCCCTTCGTCGAATTCAGGGACGAAGAGTTCCCAGATGCCGGAATTGCCGCGCGATCGCATGGGGTTGACGCGGCCGTCCCAACCGTTGAAATCGCCGACAACGCTGACACGCCGTGCGTTCGGGGCCCATACGGCGAAGTGCGCGCCGGTGACGCCTTCGAGTGTTTTTACGTGGGCGCCGAGCTTTTCGTAAGTGTCGTAGTGGCGGCCTTCGCCCATCAGATAAAGGTCGAACTCGGTCAGGAGATACGGGAAGGCGTAAGTGTCGTGAGCTTCCCAGACGTCGCCGTATTCGTTGCGAAAACGCAAGCGATAGCTGGACGGCGCGGGCGCAACCTCGCTGGGTGAGGGAAGTGTGGCTTCGAAAAACCCGGTGTCGCGCAGGCGGCGCATCGGAATCGGATTAGCCTGGCCCTGCAGAATGATTTGCGCTTCGACAGCCCGAGGCTGAAACGCGCGAATGGACCAGAACCGTCCCGGCGCCGAATCGACTGGATGCGGACCAAGCAGGCCGAACGGATCCGCATTGCGCGCGGCAAACAACGCAGCGACACGCGCGCTGAAATCGTCCACGGCCGCGGGTTTCGCTGGAGAAGGGGTCAAATCAGGCACCGGCCCATTCTAGCGGAAGCGGCGTGCAGGGCCAACTGGCGAAGCGAGGAGGGCTGTGCTCGCGGCTCTGGACACTGACAGCTTGGTCATACGGCAATTCATACAAAAAACAGGTTGAGTCAGTCGATTTCAGCTATCCGAGCCAGTGTCCGTGATGTCCCGCTCAAAGCCGCTCTCGACGTCGCGTGCCCCGTGAAGAACGCGGACGATCTCGACAGCATTTGATTCTGCTCGGTAGAAAATAACGTAGCGCTGATACGGAAAACTTCGTAGTCGCGGAGCTAATTCTTCGCGCTGTCGCCCCATACCTGGATGGCGGCACAACTTTTGCATCGCTTCGTTTAGTTGATCGACAAAAATATCTGCATTTTCCACACTGTCATCCGCGATGTAGCTCCAGATTTCAATTAGATCGAGAGTTGCGCGCGGTGTGATGCGCAGAGAGGGCATCTACTTGGTCCGCTTGGAAGATCTTTTCTGGCGTGCAACCTGTTTGATTTTATTGGGGTCGAAGGATGCGGCCGGGCCGCTTTCGAGGCCTTCCCGAATGTCTTCTCGCAATCTTTGAAGTTTCAACGAACGAAGTTGGTCTTCCAGTTCGAGGAGCCGCAGAGCCTCCCGGACGACCTCACTGGCGGAAGAGTAGGAGCCAGAAGCAATTTTTTCGCGGATCATCTCTTCAAGACGGGGGGTAAGACTGATGTTCATCGGCATAAGGCACCCTCAGGCGCTGCAATCAGAGAATATGCCCGATGGCAAAGATTGTCAATTTATGGCAAGAAGTGGTTTGTACGAACTGCCTGAGGTAAGGGTGCCTATCGCAGGGGCCGAAGCGGGCTTGCCGCGGGGTGAGGCGCAGGATAGAGTTGGCGGGCGACGTCTGATTTTGGAAGATCCGTGATGGTTGTAAATTTACAGTGCGGGGAGATTTCGTGAAACGCAGAATCGCCTGGGGCGCGTGGATGGTGTGGGTGATGGGAACTACGTTCGGGCTGAATGTTGCGGCGCAAGACCGTTCGCAAGCGCGTTCGATGGTGATTTCGCGGCAGGGAATCGTGGCCGCGGAATCGCCGTTGGCCGCGCAGGCGGGTGTACGAATCCTCGAACACGGCGGAAACGCCGTGGACGCTGCCATCGCCACCAATGCGATGATGGGCGTGCTCTCGCCCATGATGAACGGGATCGGCGGCGACGTCTTCGCGATCGTCTACGACGCGAAAGCCAACAAACTCTACGGCCTGAACGCCAGCGGCTGGGCGCCGAAAAACCTGACGCCGGAGCTGCTGAAGAAAAAAGGCCTGCGAGACATGCCGCAGTCCGGCGTGAATACCATCACGGTTCCCGGTGCGGTGGATGGTTGGCAGAAGCTGGCGGACAAATTCGGGCGCAAGAAATTGAGTGACGACCTGGCGCCGGCCATTCAAACCGCGCGCGCCGGCTTTCCCGTAACCGAATGGGTGGCGATGTATTGGAACGGTGCGGCGGATTACCTGCGCGGCGACGATGCCGCGGCGAAATTGTATCTGCCGCAAGACCATGCGCCGAAAGCGGGCGATATTTTCGCGAATCCTGACTTGGCGTGGTCGCTGCAGCAGATTGCCGCGCATGGGCGTGATGCGTTTTATAAGGGAGAAATTTCGAAAAAGATCCTGGAGACGATTGAGCGCCACGGCGGAGTGATGACGCCGCAGGATCTGACGGAATATTCGAGCGAGTGGGTCGAGCCGATCTCCACCACCTATCGTGATTGGACCGTTTTCGAGCTGCCGCCAAACGGCCAGGGACTCGCCGCACTCGAAATGCTGAACATCATGGAAACGTTTCCTCTGGGCCAGCAGAAAGATTATGGCTACGGCTCCACAAACGCTCTGCACGCCATGATTGAGGCGAAAAAGCTGGCTTACGCCGACCTGAAAAAATATATCGGCGAACCGCGCGGCCAGAAATTGCCGGTGGCCACACTGCTTTCGAAAGAGCACGCCGCTGCCCGCGCGAAACTGATCGACCCGGGCCATGCCAATTGCGACCCGAGCGCCGACCTTCGCGTAGGAAACGACACGACGTTTCTGACCGTGGTGGACCGCGACGGAAACATGGTCTCCCTGATTCAGAGCAACTTCAGCGAATTCGGCTCGGGCATCGTTGCGCCGGAAACCGGGTTCGTCTTGCACAACCGCGGAGCGCTTTTTACTCTGGAGCCCGATTCACCGAATTTGCTTGCGGGGCGCAAGCGGCCGCTGCACACGATCATCCCGGCTTTCGCGCAAAAGGGCGACACGCGTGTTGCCTTCGGGATCATGGGCGGTTGGAACCAATCGCAGGCGCACGCCCAGTTCATTGCTAACATGGTGGATTTCAAGATGAACATCCAGGCGGCGCTGGAAGCGGCGCGGTTCACGAAACGCTCGTTCGGTGGCTGCGACGTCCAGATGGAGAACCGGTTTTCGTCGAAGGTGCGCGAAGAACTGGCAGCGAAAGGGCACAAGATCGAACTGATGGGCGCGTTTTCCTCCTCGATGGGAGGAGGGCAAGTGGTGTTGCGTGATTCCGCAAAGGGCGTCAACTATGGAGCGTCGGACCCGCGGAAGGACGGCGCCGCGATCCCGGAGTTACCAGTAGAGTAGAATACTGATGAATATATAAGGGCGGTACTCTTGACGACCGGTACGTTTGGGGCAGTACGGCAAAAGAATTCCCGTCCGTGTGCGGATTGTGCACACGCGTTCCTATTCCTGAACCAGGAGGCCGCCGAGAGACTGGCTAAGTGTATATATATCAATGTGTTGCGCGATGGTACTACTGGCGACTGACTTGCACATCACAAGGATTCCATTGAGCAAGTGAATTCCAATAGCCGAGTGCGAGTGGGAGGGCCCCGGGTTATGCAGGTGTCAAAACGGTCTGCAGCAAGGTTTCTGATGGTCGCCGGCCTGGGTTTGCTGGTCCTGGCTGACGCGCCGAAAGGCCGGGCGCAAAGCGACGACGTCGCCGGCCAGTACGTCTGCTCCGAGGCTCGGGTCGCCGGGAAGGCAGTGACCTGCACGGCGCCCCCGCTCTCGCTTAAGACCGACGGAAAGTTCGAGCTCCAGGGACGCGAGGGCGAATACCTCGTCAGCGGAAACTGGGTCGAGCTGAACGGGACGGTCTTGAAGTCGCGCGCGAAGAGGGAAGCAGGCCACAAGATCGTGTTCCGGTTCACCAACAGCAAAGGCGCCTGCGAGATGATTTACGAACGCCGCCTCGCCGAAATGGGCAAAACAAAACTAGGATAACCCCGCGTAGCGACCACCTTCAGGTGGCCCAGTTATTGAGTGCGGAGGCTCAGCCTCCGCTTTTACGCACTAGAATTCACCACAGACTGATCCCAACGCCGCGCATTCCTGTCAGCCCAGAAACCCCCTGCCCTTCCTACTCCTTCTCCATCAATTTTTCAAAAAGTCTCAGCGTGTCCGGCGCGTAGCCTCCGTAATGATTGCTGGTAACCGCAAATACGCGAATCTTACGTTTCATAGGTGCGGATCACGGCAGCGGCGCATCATAGGCGGCCGCGGCGATTTCACCGAGCGCCTGCCCGGCGATTTTTTGCGCGCTCTCCGGATCCTCGGGCATTGAGGTGTGATTTACGTACGCGGCAAAGGCGAGCGTCTTGCCGGATTTCGTCTGCACGTAGCCCGCGAGGCCTTTGCCGTTGAGCATCAGCCGCGAATTGAGCTTGTCTTCCGCGGCAAACGTTCCGGTTTTTGCAAAGACGTGGCCTGCTCCCGGACTGTCCTTTTGAATTTTCGCCAGCGTTCCGTCTTTTCCAAGAATCGGCAGCCCATTGAAGAAAATGGGAAAGTCCGGCCTGGTTTTCCAGTACGCAAGATAGTGGCACATGAAATCGGGACTGAAGAGGTCGGCCCAATCACCACCCTCACCGTCGCCTTGCGATGCGCCGGAAAGATCGAGTTTCGCGTCCATCAGAAACGCATGTTCGATTTTGAAGCCGGCGGAAAGTGGGTCCTTGGCGTTCTTTCCGACGAACAGGCCGAGATAATAAGGTCCCATCCCGGCGTGGAGATTCTGGCTGACCTTCAGCGTGATCTTGATCTCTTCGCTGAGCGGCGGAGAGACATGCTCCGCCACCTGATATTCCGAAGTGTAAAAATGCTGGAGGGACGAGAAATCCTTGAGAAGCACATCAGATTTCTTCGGCTTGATCTCAATTCCCTTGGCCTGCAGCGCGTCCCTCAGCACCGCCGTTGCAAATTGCGTGGGCGATGGGATCTGGTAGGCAAAGGTATGCAGCCCGCTGCCCTGCGGAACATTTCCAGAGAAGTTGATTTCCCACGAGCCATCGGGCCGCGTGGCGGGGTCAGTGGCGTCATACGACAGTTTGGAGTTGGCCGGGCCGGTGGTGAGCGCGTTGATGAAATGAAAATAAGAACTTTGCGGCGAGACGCCAAAGGCCACAGGATCGCCCACTTTTTCGCCGGGCTTGGCGGTGAGGTCGAGGATGTTGTCGTTGACGATGATGGAGGACAGGGTGACCCCCGTTCCGCCCTCGCGCTCGCCGTCGGGCATCAGGCTCGTGTCCACGTACACGCGGCCCTCGATTTTGCGAATTCCTTTGGCCGCCACTTGTGCGGCAAACTCCTTGATGACCGCGAGTGGATCGCCGGGGAGAGCGGGACCGTTGTAAGAGTGATCTTCGTCAACAAACGCGAGTGTGCCGTCCGGCTGAACGCGATTCGAAAGATTGGGATCGCCGGTGGCCACTAGGATGAGGTTGCCTTTCAGCGTGCCGTGCTTGTCGATGGGGCCTGTGCGATACATGCATGTGTGGAACCGATAGTCGGGCCCAAGCTTCGCCAGAACGGTGCCTTCGGTAAGGAGCTTGGTGGTGGAGGCTGGAACGAAAAGCTTCTCGGCGTTGAGAGCGTAAACGACCTTGCCAGTTTCAAAATCGAAAAATTCAATGCCGAAATTCGAACGCGCAAACTCCGGCCGCGCCATCACTTTCTGGATGCGAGCTTCCAGGGAATCGGGAGCTTGCGCCCGAGCGGCTGCCCCGCAAACGGCTAGGAATAGCACTGCGGGCACGATTCGGGCTCCGACAATTCGCAAGATAATCCTCTCTCAAGCTTACGGCTCATGGCTTACGGCTAATGACTGACAGCCGCCGGCTGCTCGCCCACAGCTATCTTCTCAAACGGCACATTCAGGATGCCGTACTGCTTCCAATCCTTGTAATCGAAATGCCACCACTCGTCTTCGTTCACGGCAAAACCTTCCGATTCCATCGCACGCCGCAGCAAATCACGATGCCAGCGCTGCAGCGAAGTGCCCCCGGGAAAATTGGGAAACGACCGCGGCGACATTTCGTCGTAGAGGCCGGGCATTTCGACGGGCCGGCCGGTCGCAAGATCGTAAAGCGTCAGGTCCACCGCGCACCCGCGATTGTGCTTGGAGCCCTTCTGCGGGTCGGCGACAAAGATCTTCCCCTCAGGCGGCGTGGCATCCCAGAATATCTTCGTCACATACCACGGCCGGTAAGCGTCATGAATCAGCAAGCCATAACCGAGCGGCTGCAATTTGTGCAGCACTCGAAGTAGCGCCTCAGCCGCAGGCCGCTGCAGAAACGCCCGCACCTGCGTGTAAACAGGGGTACTCAGAAAATTTCTTGCACTCGCGTAGCGGATATCGAGGTGGATGGCGGGGTCGAGGGTGGCGAGTTCGACCAGGTCCGGATTGCGGAAGGGACCCGATTCAGAAGGAGGTGAAGCTTGCAGTGCTTCGGCACGGAGTTCGTTGACGGGATGGAGAGGCTTGATGTGAAACGGGTGAGCCCGATCCGCACCTGGGTCCGTTCGAACGAACGCCTCCATCATGTAATTGAAATATGGTGCAGTCCCTGGCTCTTCGGTGATCTCATAGCTCCAACTTCCTTTCGCCGGGTCCGGGACGGACATAAATCCCAGTCGCCGATAGCCACTCCCATAATCGTACGGTGCCGTTAGGTCGAAGTGGATTTCCTCGTCTGGCCCCGATGAAGAGTGCATAAATGCTCGCTGATTGCGCTCTAAGATAATTACAGTGTGTTTGTACCTCCCGTTGTTGCTGTATTCGTAGCTGCCGACGAAGCGCTTCCATTCGGCCGGAGCGTCGGGGGGTTTAGGCCCGGGGACAATAGATTTGGTGGAACGGGGCGCGGTCTGCGCTTGCAGCGCATCTGGAGCCGGGAGGAATGAGGCAAGGATTAGGAAGGGAATCGCGAATGATGAGCGGCAAAGTCGGGTCACGTGCGAAATCATAACTGAAACGAGGAGATTTGCGAACGGCGACGGTAGGCAGGAATGCGTATCTGGCAACCAAAAAAAGAGGGCGCAGCGAGCTGCGCCCCTACAAGCAAGAGCGGCTACTTTTTGGCGGTGGCGGCAGATTCATTCAGGCCGGGGGCCACGATTGGGTTCAAGAACGGCATCATCGCGCGCAGCTTCAGGCCGATCTGCTCGATCTGCTGCTGTTGTTCGATTTTGCGGCGCGCCAGGAAGTTCGGGCAGCCCTTTTCGTTTTCTTCAATCCATGCTTTCGCGAAGCTGCCGTCGCGGATGCCGGCGAGAAGTCTCTTCATCTCCTCGCGCGTCTGCTGCGTGACGATGCGCTTGCCCGCGTGATAATCGCCCTGCTCGGCGGTGTCGCTGACGGAATAGCGCATGTAGCTGAGCCCGCCGCGATAAATCAGGTCCACGATCAGCTTCAGCTCGTGCAGGCATTCGAAGTAGGCGACTTCGGGCTGATAGCCCGCTTCGACCAGCGTTTCAAAGCCAGCTTTGATCAGTTCGCTGACACCACCGCACAAAACGGCCTGCTCGCCGAAAAGATCGGTTTCCGTTTCCTCGGTGAAGGTGGTTTCCAAAACGCCGGCGCGCGTGGTGCCGAGTCCTTTCGCATAGGCCAGCGCCTGTGCTTTCGCATGGCCGGTCGCGTCCTGCTCCACGGCAATCAGCGCGGGCGTGCCGCCGCCCTCCACAAACACTTCGCGGACGCGGTGCCCCGGCGCTTTCGGCGCGATCATGGTGACGTCCACGGTCTTCGGCGGCTTGATGGCGCCGAAGCGAATGTTGAAGCCGTGCGCGAACATCAGCGTCTTCCCGGGCGTGAGGTTCGGCTCGATCGCTTCCTTGTAAAGCTTCGGCTGGCGCGTGTCGGGCGCAAGAATCATGATCACGTCGGCCCAGGCCGCCGCTTCGGTAGGAGACTTCACGGTCAGCCCATCTTTCTCGGCCTTCGCGCGAGAAGCGCTGCCCTCTGGCAGTCCAACCATCACGGAAACGCCGGAGTCGCGAAGATTGAGCGCGTGCGCGTGCCCTTGCGAGCCGTAACCGATGATCGCGACCTTCTTATTTTGGATCAACGCGAGGTCCGCGTCTTTGTCGTAATACAGGTTTGCCATTTCGTTCCTTTCGTTTGGCCGCTGTGAGGCCGGAAAAACTGAAGCTTTCTTGAGGGCTAAAGCCCATTGTTGCGAGGGGCTTTACGCCGGGGCTGAAGCCCCGGCCTCCTAAAGAAAACCCAAGAGCACAGCCAGGAATGGCTGTGCCACGTGGCGGCGCCCGATACTATTTCGCCGTGGCTTCTGGGGCCGGCGTTTCCACTGGGGGACGCAGCAGATCGCTCCCACGAGTCATGGCGATACGCCCCGTGCGCGCCATTTCGAGTACGCCGAACGGGCGAAGGACTTCGAGCAGGCCATCGATCTTGTCCACGGTGCCCGAAACCTCCACAATCAGCGACTCCGGCGCCACGTCCACCACTCGTCCACGAAAAACCTTGATGAGTTCCATCAAGTGCGGGCGATTCTGCTGGTCGGCCGCAACCTTAATCAGCGCCAGGTCGCGCTCGAGCATCGGCCGGTCCGAAATATTTTCCGCCAACAGCACATCCACCAGCTTTTCGAGGCTGGCCTCGAGGCGAGTCGCGCCGCGTTCATCGGTGTGCGCACAGATTGTCATGCGCGCGATCTCCACATTTTCCGTGGGCCCGACCGTAAGCGAGTCGATGTTGATGGCCAGCCGCCGCGTGAGCGACGCCACGCGGTTCAGCACGCCGGGCTTATTCTGCACATAAGCGACAATGGTTTGCATGTCTTCCTCAGTTTCTCCCGGTAGGTAGCACAGGCTTCAACCCGCGATTCCGTACCGGCGGCTTTAAGCCGCCATCCTAGGGTTCCGTTGCCGTTTCGACCAGCGGATTATTTGGCCGGCGAATCATGTCGTGCAGCGCGGCGCCGGCGGCAACCATCGGATACACCGAGTCTTCCTGCTCCACGCGGAAATCAATCAGCACCGTCTGCTTGGAGTTGCGGGCGGCTTCAATGGTTGGCACCACGTCTTTCCGAGCGGTCACGGTTTCGCCGCGAATCCCAAACGAGTTTGCCAGAGCCGCAAAATTTGGCGCAACCAGCGGCGTGGCGACGTAGCGCTTGTCATAGAAAAATTCCTGCCACTGGCGCACCATGCCGAGGAAGCCGTTATTAATGATGGCGATCTTGATGTTGATCTTTTCCTGAACGATGGTGGCCAGCTCGCACATGGTCATCTGAAAGCCGCCGTCGCCGACAATCACCCAGACTTCCGCGTCCGGCCGGGCCATCTTGGCGCCAATCGCAGCGGGCAGCGCAAATCCCATGGTGCCGAGCCCACCGGAAGTGATCAGCGTGCGCGGCGCGTTGTGGTGATAATACTGCGCTTCCCACATCTGGTGCTGGCCAACGTCAGTAACCACGATGGCGTTGCCGCCCGTGACTTTCCAGAGGTCGTTGATGACGTGAGCGGCGTAAAGATGCCCGCTGTCCGGCAGGGATTGAATGTCGCGAACGGCGGAATCGCCCTTGAGACCGGTGATGTGCGCGAGCCATGTGCCGTGGTTGCGCTCGTGAATGTGCGGCAGGAGGGCGGCCAGAGTTTCCCCCGCGTCGCCGATAATGGCGGCGTCCACCTTCACGTTTTTGTTGATTTCGGCGCGATCCACTTCCATGTGAATTTTCTTCGCGTTGCGCGCATAGACTCGCAGGTCGCCGGTGACGCGATCGTCAAAGCGCATCCCGACCGCGATAAGCAAATCCGCTTCCTGAATAGCGTTGTTCACCCACGCCTCGCCGTGCATGCCCATCATCCCAAGGTTCAGCGGATCGCTGGCAGGAAAGCAGCCGATGCCGAGAAGGGTCATGGCCACCGGAATATTGCTGGTGTGGACGAACTGCTCAAAAGTGCGCATCGCGCCGGAAAGTATGATGCCGCGGCCCGCCAGAATCAGCGGCCGCTTGGCCGAATTCAGAAGTTCAACCGCCCGGTCAAATTCCTCCTGATCATGATTGTTGCGCTGCCGCTTCACCGGCAACTGCGGCGCGCTCGCTTCCCAATCGAACTCGGCGGTCGCCTGCTGCGCGTCCTTGGTGATGTCCACCAACACCGGCCCGGGGCGCCCCGAGCTGGCGATGATGAACGCCTCGCGCACTGTGCGCGCGATATCTTCCACCTTGGAGACGACCACATTGTGCTTGGTGATCGGCATAGTGATGCCGGTGATGTCCACTTCCTGAAACGCGTCGGTGCCGAGCAGTTTGCTGCTCACCTGCCCCGTGATGCAGACGACCGGCGAAGAATCGAGCATGGCCGTCGCAATGCCGGTGACCATGTTGGTCGCGCCGGGCCCGGAAGTCGCCATTGCCACGCCCACGCCGCCCGTCGCCCGCGCGTAGCCGTCGGCCATGTGCGTCGCGCCCTGCTCGTGGCGCACCAGGATGTGGTGCAGCTTGGATTTTCCGAGCGCGTCGTAGACGGGCAGGATCGCGCCGCCCGGATAGCCAAAAATGTGTTTCACGCCCAGGCGCGTGAGCGTTTCGCAGAGTATTTCCGCACCTGTCAGCTTCATAGAGTTCTCCCCGAAGAAATCGGAGCGTTGTCCGATGCAAAACTTTCCGGCACGGTGGTGATGGCCCCGAGCGAAGAGGAAGAAACCAGCGCAGCATATTTGGCGAAGACGCCGTGAGTGTAGCGAGGCTTCGGCGGCTTCCAGTTGGCCATGCGTTTCTGAATCTCTGTGTCGGTCAGGTCCACGCTCAAGGTGCGCTTCGGCAGATCAAGAGTAATTTTGTCGCCGTCGCGAACCGCGGCGATTGGGCCGCCGTTTGCCGCTTCCGGAGCAACGTGCCCGGCCATCAGCCCGTGCGTCGCGCCGGAAAAGCGTCCGTCGGTCAGCAAAGCCACATCGTCGCCAAGCCCTGCGCCGACAATCGCGGCAGTGACGGCCAGCATCTCGCGCATGCCCGGTCCGCCGCGCGGGCCTTCATAGCGAATCACGACCACGTCGCCGGCCTTGATCTTTCCTTGATCCACCGCGGCAAACGCGGCCTCTTCACTGTCGAACACCCGCGCCGGGCCGCTGAAATTCAGCGTCTTGTACCCCGCGACTTTGACGACGCAGCCTTCTGGCGCAAGATTCCCTTTCAGAATTACTAGGCCGCCCGTTTCCTTGATTGCATTGTTTTTGCTGCGGACGACTTGCTGTCCCGGCGTTTCTTTAGCGCTTGCGGCTTCTTCGGCAAGCGTTCGTCCGGTAACGGTGATGCAGCTTCCCTGGAGCAGGCCGGCTTCAAGCATGCGCTTTGCGATGAGCGGAGTGCCGCCTGCTGCATAAAGGTCGGTTGCGACAAAACGTCCTCCTGGTTTGAGATCGGCCAGGATCGGCGTCCGCGAGCTGATGCGGTCAAAATCGTCGATGGAAAGCGGCAGCCCGGCTTCCCGGGCGATGGCCAGCAGATGCAAAACCGCGTTTGTAGAACCTCCTGTGGCAGCGACCCCTGCGATCGCATTTTCAATCGCAGTCTTGGTGATGATTTGCGAAGGCGTAGTGTTTTTGCGGAGCAAATCCAGCACCAATTTACCGGCGAGCTCTCCGGCATGGGCTTTTCCCGCGTTGGTCGCCGGCACGCTCGAAATCCCCATCGGCGCGATCCCCAGAAATTCGCACACCAGCGCCATTGTGTTGGCGGTGAATTGGCCGCCGCAGGCTCCCGCGCCGGGGCAAGCCGCGCATTCGAGTTCTTTAAGCTGTGCGTCGGTCATTTTTCCGCGGGCGTGCGCACCCACGGCTTCAAACACGTCCTGAATTGTGACCGAGTGGCCTTCGTACTGGCCGGGCGCGATGGAGCCGCCATACAGAATCAAGCCCGGAATATTCAGCCGGGCCAGGGCCATGGCGCCGCCCGGAATTGTTTTGTCGCAGCCAACGAGAACGATTAGCGCATCGAGAAGATTTCCGCGCGTAACGAGTTCGATCGAATCGGCAATCACTTCGCGGCTGATTAGCGAAGCGCGCATCCCCTCCGTGCCCATCGTGATCCCGTCGGAAATGGAGACGGTATTGAATTCCAGCGGCGTCCCGCCGGCAGCGCGGATGCCGTCGCGCACATGAACGGCCAGTTCGCGGAGATGGTAGTTGCAGGGGCCGATTTCAATCCAGGTGTTGGCAATGCCGATCAGCGGCTTGGTGAAATCTTCATCCTTCAGGCCTGCAGCGCGCAACATCGCACGCGCCGGCGCCCGGTGAGCGCCATCGGTGAGAACACTACTGCGGGGCTTCAACGAGCTGCCAGACACTTCCGAATCCCTCCCAGTAACTTACCCAGCCAGCAAAAACACAGGCGGCCACCATCCATCAGTGGATGATGGCCCCGACAATGCCGCTCGGATACGGATCGCTGCCCACCATCACCCATGTCCAAAATGCGACATGGCAAGTACCCCTGAAAGCACTAGAATGAAGGACTTGGGTGAATGAGTCAAATTAATAGAAATGTTCTGGAACCCAAGTGTAACTTATGATGCGTTTTGTGCGTCCCATGGCCATCCATCCCCGAGAGGCCCGGGAAAACGAATTGACCTGATTCATCTTTTTTGTGACCCCTCTCCGCGGCAAAGGCATCTCCGATGGAATGAGGAGCATCCATAACCCCATGGCAACTCAGGCTTCCAAGATTTCTCCGGCCCGTTCGGTGAGCAATTCCTACGAGGAGTACGTGAACCCGCAGTGGGTCGCCCTCCTGAATATCCTGGACATGAACGTTCGCTACCAGCGTTGCGTCGGCAGCGAACTTTTTACCGAGGACGGACGGCGGATTTTGGATTTCCTCTCCGGTTATTGCGTACACAATACCGGCCACAACCATCCTTATATAGTGCAGGCGCTGAAAGACGAATTGGACAAGAGCGGTCCCGCGATGCTGCAAAGCCATGTGCCGGAGATTGCCGGGGAACTCGCCAAGCGGTTGTGCCAATTAGCGGGCGGCGGATTAAAGAAAGTTTATTTTGGCAGCAGCGGCAGCGAAGGCGTCGAAGCGGCAATCAAGTTCGCGCGCGCCACCACCGGCCGCAACGGCATTGTTTACGCCAAGAGCAGCTTCCATGGCCTCACCGCCGGCGCTCTTTCCCTCATGAACGATGCGTTCTGGCGCGAAGGGTTCGGGCCGCTCCTGCAGGACGCGGTGGGCGTGGATTACGGCGATGTGAGCGCGCTGGAAACTGTTCTGCGGAGCAAGAAACATGCCGCGCTGGTGCTCGAACCGGTTCAAGCCGAGGCGGGCATTCGGGTTCCCTCCAAAGAGTATTTGCAAAAGGCGCAGGAGCTTTGCCAAAAAACCGGCACCGTGTTCGTGATCGATGAAGTGCAGACTGGCATGTTCCGCACGGGAACCTTCCTCGTTTCCCACCAGTTCGAACTCCGCCCCGACATCGCAATTCTTGCGAAAGCTCTCAGCGGCGGCCTGATGCCCGTAAGCGCCGTGCTGATGACCGACAAAATCTACCACGCTGTCTACTCTTCATTGCGCCGCGCGATCGTGCACACTTCGACCTTCAGTGAAAACAGCCTGTCGATGCGCGCAGGGCTGGCGTCGCTCGACGTGCTGGAATCCGAGCAACTTGGCCCGCGGGCGATGCAGCTCGGCGAGGCGTTCCGCGCAAAGCTGCGAAACGAGTTGGCGCCCTTCGAAATGGTGAAGGAAGTGCGCGGCCTGGGACTGCTCTCCGGAATCGAGTTTGCCGCCCCGAAAAAGTTGTCCCTCCGGGTGCCGTTCGAAGCCTTTCACCGTATCCATCCGGCGATGTTCGGTCAAATCCTGGTCATGCGCATGTTCCGCGAAAAAAACATCCTCACGCAAATCTGCGGCAACAACTTCATGGTGCTGAAAGCGGCGCCGCCCCTAGTGGTGAAAGAGGAGCAGCTGAATGAATTCGTGGCCGCCATTCGCAGCGTGGTGGAACTGGCGCACACTTCGGCGGCTTTCTGGAGCGAGGCGCTCGGCCTGGCGCGCCGCGCCGTAAGCGTCTGAAGCCGCATTCAGAAGGGTCGGTTCACAATCGAAAGAGCACGAGAATGGGGGCAGGGAGTGGTTTCCAGTAGGGCAAACGTGGATGTGTTTGTTGTTGGGGGAGGGCCTGCGGGGCTGGCGGCCGCCATTGCCGCGCGGCAACGGGGAATGTCCGTCGCTGTCGCGGACGGCACCGAGCCGCCGATTGACAAAGCTTGCGGCGAAGGCTTGATGCCGGAAGCAATTGCGGCGCTCGGTGAACTCGGCGTCGAAATTCAACCTGACGCAGGATATCGGTTTCGCGGAATCCGGTTCCTTCAACATGACGCGCAAGTGGATGGGAAATTACCGCAAGGTTTGGGAGTAGGTGTCCGGCGCACGATTTTGCACGAGTGGCTGATCACGAGGGCCGAAGAGTGTGGCGTGCAATTGCTGTGGCGCACGCCCGTCATCGGAATCACGGAAGCCGGTGTGCAGCTGGCCGGTGAATTTGTGGCCTCCCGCTGGATTGTGGGCGCCGATGGCAGCGGCTCGCGTGTCCGCCGCTGGAGCGGCCTGGACGCGGCGGCCCGGCAAAGCCAAAGATACGCTACGCGCCGCCACTATCGAGTGCGTCCCTGGTCCGATTACGTCGAGTTTTATTGGGGACGCGGCGCCCAGGCCTACGTAACGCCGATCGGCCAAGAAGAAGTTTGCGTCGTGGTAATGGCAAGGCACGTGGAAGACGCGTCCTTCGAATCATTGCTGCGAGATTGTCCGCAATTGGCGCAGCGTTTGGCTGGCGCGGAACTCGCCAGCCGCGAGCGAGGCGCAATCACCCAGATGCACTCGCTTCGCGCGGTCCATTCGGAAAACGTCGCCCTGGTTGGTGACGCTTCCGGCGGAGTGGACGCCATCACCGGCGAAGGCTTGCGCCTCGCGTTCCGGCAAGCCATCACGCTCGCTGACGCCATGGAGCGCGGTGACTTGCCAAGTTACGCACGCGCACATCGCCAGCAGGCGCGGAATCCCGCGCTTATGGGACACTTGCTGTTGACCCTGGCCAGAAATGATCGGCTGCGGACGCGATCCATCCGCATCCTGGCGAAGCGGCCACAACTTTTTGCTCGTATGCTGGCGGTTCATACCGGACGCGCGGCATTGGGAGATTGGCTGTCCGCCGGCGCGCAACTCGGATGGCGTTTTCTGACCACCTAGGGAGAGCGAAAATTATGCGCACATACGAGTGGAAATCTTCGACAGTCGCAGCGGGAATTATCCTCGGGGTGGCGATGTTGCTTTTGGCCGCTCCCGCTCCACCCCGCCCGCAAGCCGCGCAGGCGGTAACGCACGAAATCGCGCTGACTCTCGATCCTGCCCAAACCAAAGTTCATTGTATGGTGGACAGCACACTGCATACGGTCCATGGCTCGTTCGCGCTGAAGAGTGGATCACTGCAATTCGATCCGCAAACCGGGAAAACCACCGGCACCATCGTAGTCAACGTCCTCAGTGGTGAAACCGGCAATAGCTCCCGCGACCAACGCATGCACAAGGAAATTCTCGAAACCTGGAAGTTCGCCGAAGCAACATTCCGCCCCTCACAAATCGACGGCCAGGTTTCTCTCACCGCGCCCTCCGATTTCAAACTGAAAGGCATCATCACTCTGCACGGCGCAGACCACGAACTCATCGCCGATGTTCACTCCGAATTCACCGGCGATCATTGGAAGGGAACCGCGAAGTTCGACGTCCCCTACACCAAATGGGGCATCAAAGACCCCAGCAATTTCCTCCTGAAAGTGAAGCCGGTCGTGAACGTGGAGCTCGAACTTGCCGGCTCGAAAGCGAACTCACAGTAATTTCGAACACCACCGTGTAATGCAAATCACGCGCGTTTCGTTTGTCTGCGGCGGGTTTCCATTTGCATATCCGCCGGGCTTCCTCCATCATTAATAGTTTGGGTTACAGCTTTCCTGCCAGATGGCTGTGCCTTGTGTGGTCCACCTACGAAATAACTGAGGAAATTCATGGAAAAGCCAACAAGTATTGCCGCGCCGAAAGGAAAGCTTGGCGTGCTCCTGCCGGGCATGGGCGCGGTTGCAACAACGTTTATGGCGGGCGTGGAACTTGTGCGCAAGAAGAAAGCGCAGCCGGTCGGTTCGCTCACGCAGATGGCGACGATCCGCCTGGGGAAGCGCACCGATGGCCGCTCTCCCCGCATTAAAGATCTTGTGAAGCTGGCCAAGCTGGAAGACATCGTGTTCGGCGGCTGGGATATTTTCCCGGACAGTTCCTATGAAGCCGCCGCGAAAGCCGGCGTGCTCGACCCGCATCACCTGGCCATGGTGAAAACGTTTCTTTCGAAAATCAAGCCGATGCCAGCCGCGTTCGACCGCGAATACGTGAAAATGCTGGACGGAAAAAACGTCAAGAAGGGCAAGAACAAATATGAAATTGCCCTGCAGATCAAAGATGACATCGCGAAGTTCAAGAAAAAACACGGATGCTCGCGTCTGGTGATGCTGTGGTGCGGTTCGACGGAGATTTTCCTCACCCAGGACGACGTGCACACGACCCCCGAGAAGTTTGAGAAGGCCATGAAGGAAAACCATCCTTCTATCGCGCCTTCCATGCTGTACGCTTGGGCCGCGATTACTAGCGGCATCGCCTACGGCAACGGCGCGCCGAACCTGAGCGTGGACATCCCCGCGCTCCAGGCCCTCGCGCAAAAGCACAACGTGCCGATCGCCGGCAAAGATTTCAAGACCGGGCAGACCTTGATCAAGACCGTTCTCGCGCCGGCGTTCAAGGCCCGCATGCTGGGCCTGAACGGATGGTTTTCCACCAACATTCTCGGCAACCGCGACGGCGAAGTCCTCGAGGATCCCGGCTCGTTCAAGACCAAGGAAGAATCCAAGCTCGGCGCGCTCGAATTCATCCTGCAGCCGCATCTCTATCCCGAACTCTACAAGAAGATCCACCACAAGGTGCGCATCAACTACTACCCGCCGCGCGGCGACAACAAGGAAGGCTGGGACAACATCGACATCTTCGGCTGGCTCGGCTATCCCATGCAGATCAAGGTGGACTTCCTCTGCCGCGATTCGATTCTCGCGGCCCCGATCGTCCTCGACCTGGTCCTGTTTCTCGATCTCGCGCAGCGCGCCGGAATGCGCGGCATCCAGGAATGGCTCAGCTTCTACTTTAAGTCGCCCATGACGGCCCCGGAACTCTACCCGGAGCATGACCTCTTCATCCAGCTAATGAAACTGAAGAACACCTTGCGTTGGATGGTAGGCGAAGACCTGATCACCCACCTCGGCCAGGAATACTACGACTAATTCTCCAACCGTAGCGTCCACCTTAAGGTGGACGCTATGTATCGACAGGAAAAACTACAGCCGTTCGGGTTTCTCCCATTTGCCCGATTGCGCGGACCGGAACAGCGCCTCGATCACCGCTGTGTTGCACACCGCATCTTCCATCGAATTCGGCACTTCCTGATCTTCGCGAATGGCTTTCGAAAACAGGTCCGCCTGAATCGTGAACTGATTGCAGATCGGCAGCGATTCGGTCACCTGGCTCGCGCTCGCGTACAAATCTTTTCCGTCATCGAGAAAAATGCGGCATGGTTTGTCAGTCGGCGCGTTAAACGGAATTTCAATGTCCAGCCGCCCCTCGGTGCCAAGGAATTGCATCCGCTGGTAGTAAACGAGCTGCGTGGACACCGTGAAAATGCATTGCCCGGTAGGGAACTCCAAAATCGCGGAAGTCAGCCGGTCCGTCTTGAAACTGGGATCAAGCTCCACGCAAGCCATCACGCGGACAGGTTCCTCGCCAAAAATAAATCGCGACATTCGCACCGGGTAGCATCCGATATCCATCAGAGCCCCGCCTGCAAGTTCCGCCGAATTGCGCACATTTTCCGGATTCGCGTTGAAGTAGCTGAACAAGCACACCGCCGAGCGAAGTTTCCCGATGCGTCCTCCGCGCACCAGTTCCTGCGCAAGCAGCCATTGCGGATGGCTTCGCACCATGAACGCCTCGCCAACTTTCACCCGATACGCGTCGCGCGCCTCCAGCAATCGCCGCGCCTCCGCCACCGTCCGCGCCACCGGTTTTTCGCAAAGCACATGCTTCCCCCGGCTCGCGGCGCGAACGGACCATTCCACGTGCAAATGATTGGGCAGGGGATTGTAAATCGCCTCAATTTCCGGGTCGTTGATCAACTTTTCGTACGATCCATAAACCTTGGGAATGGAAAATTCCTTGGCGAATTTCTGCGCCTTCTCCAGCGACCGCGAAGCCACCGCCGCGACTTCCGCCAACTCGCTCTGCAGCATGCCCGGCACCGCTCGCCGCCGGGCAATGGACGCAGCGCTCAATATCCCCCATTTCACTTTCTTGGTCATTGGTTCCCCGGCGAATTCAGTAAGCAAGCTTCTTGATGACTATCCCGCACAAAAAAGTGATTGTTCAACTGCCAGGCAGGGCACATCTCAAGCGCGCGCAGCCGCCGCCTTGCGGGCCGGCAGGTTGATCTCCGCCACGAGTTCAGTCCCCGTGTCCGCCGAAGACTTGATAAAAAGTTCTCCGCCCACCAGCCGCAGGCGCTCCCGCATGCTGGTCAAGCCGATCCCCCCGCACACAGCGCTGGTATCGAAACCGATTCCATCGTCGGCTACGCACAGACTGATCGTTTCGCCGCACATCGCAACCCTCACAAACGCCGTCGTACCTCCGCTGTGCTTCACCACGTTGCTCAGCGCCTCTTGCGCGATGCGGAACATGCACAACTCCACGGGTTCCGGCAGGCGATCCACCTGGCAATCCACGCTGAGCTCGATCGTAAAATGATGTTGCGCCGCCAGCTTGTCGCAAAGATCTCTCAGCGCTGAAGCCAGCCCCAGATATTGCAACCGTGAAGAATGCAAATCGTGGGATAACTTGTGGATGCTGGTCGCAAGTTCCGTGGCCAGTTGGGAAACCATGTCCGCCAGGCCACTGGCGGATTCTTGCGATCCCCGCTCCATCGTCTCGCGCAGCACGCACAAATCCGCGGCGATCGCCGCCGCTTGCTGGCCAATGTCGTCGTGGAGTTCCCGGCTGATTCGCCGCCGCTCCTCTTCCTGCGCTTCAATCAGCCGGCCGGTCAGCGTGACAAGTTCCTGGTCCCGCTGCTTCAAGTGCGAAATGTCACGCAGCATTCCAATAATAAATGGCGCGGTGCCGTCCTGCGGCTGCAGCAGAGACACGCTCACGCGTCCCCACACCAGTGCTCCGTCCTTTCGAAAAAATCGCTTGTCGATCTGATAGCTCGAGCGTTTGCCCCCGCACAGTTCCCGAAAAAGAGGCGCCTCGGCAGCGAGATCCTCTGGATGCGAAAGCTGCGCGCAGCTCATCTCATGCAACTCGGCTTCCGTGTAACCAAAGATGGCGCAAAACGCCGGGTTCACAATCGCAAGTTTCCCCTCCATCGACTCCAGCGCGATTCCGACCGAGGCCTGCTCGAACAACTGCCGAAAACGGTTTTCACTTTCGGCGAGGGCTCTCGACGCAAACTTGTGCTCCTGAATCATGGCCGCCAGCGGCATCAGTGGAACCGTCAGCAGAATCCAGAACAACTGCATGGACTCGACTTTCGAGAGCGCGGATTCCTGGGCGAATGGCCCGTCTCCTCGGTAGGCCCTCCAGAACGAAACGCAGACAACCACGGCGATCGCCAGGCTGTTGCCCGCGGGGCCAAAACGGATCGCGGCCCACAACAGCAGCGGCAGCGAAATCAGAAATGTTGCCGGCTCCCAGCTCGGGCTTGCATACCCCGATCCAAAAATCAGATAGCCGCTCGCCAGCAGCACGCCGCCAAGCGCAATGGCTTCCCCCGACTTCCTGGAGTTCAAAGTCTGAATCCAGAAACGCCCGCGCGATGCAAACAGCAGAATCACCGGCACAAATACCAGGAACGACACCGTGTTGGTCAGCCACATGCGGCTCTCTGACTGCCAGAAGCTCACCGGCCATCCGTGCAGCCGGATCGTTTCCTCCGAGCAAATGGTGCTAACCGTCGTCACCAGTCCAGCCGCCGCCAGCCCGGGCACCAGAATCGCCGTTCCCAGAAACACCAGCACATCGTCCAGGTGATCAAAGGTGAAGAGCGAAGGTCCCAGACGCTTCAAAATCGTCGCTGCTGTCAGCGCAAGCACGGTGTTGTGGCCGATCTGAAACGCCATCCACATCGCCCCGATGTGATACGCCCAGTGCACCAGAATGTGCGCTGGAACCACTGCCAGTAGATACATCCACCAGCGGCGAACGGGCGTCAGCAGCAACGCGGTCACCAGGACGGCGTTGGTGGGCCAAAGCGCTGCTTTTGTCGAACCGCTGAACCGCAAACTCAGGCTGGTCTTGGCAGCGAGGTAATAGCTTATGGCCACGATCAGCAGGCTGGCGGCCACTTGCGCGGCATTGCCCGTCAACGCGGATTTAACGGCGTCCAGCGAAGCGGAAAGGGAAGAAGCAAATTTCTGAGTTGCTTCGCCTGCCAGCGGGAGGTTATCCAGGCGGGACGGCTTTTGGAATTGCTGAGCATCCTGTGTGGACATGGTCGCAATCCTGTGCCGGGTCTTGGTATCTTCAAGCCACTTACATCGAATCCAGTGCGGGGAATTCTACAGGAACGCGAGTATCAACACAATCGCCAACGGAAAATTCGCGCACTGGCATTGAAAGTTGTTTCTGTAAATGAGCGACTCTCCCCTGCACGCAGGCAAATGAGCACCCCGTGCCATTTCCTCTCACAAGTGAGAAAATCAGCTGACGGAATTACTTAATCCAGAAATTTGCCACCGTACCCATGCACAAGGTTCTCCAGCTTTTGATGAATCGAATCGACACTCCCCTCGGCGAGTTGTTCATCCTGGCGGATCAGGACGGAAATTTGCGCTCAACCGCCTGGGCAGATTACGAGACACATCTGGGCCCATCGCTTGAACTTCACTATGGTAAGAATCGGTTCACAATCGAACCGGCCCGCAATTCGAGCGGTTTAACCGAAGCAATCGCCCGTTACTTCGCCGGCGATCTGGCCGCGATCGACACCTTACCAGTGCAAACAGCAGGCACCCCGTTTCAGCGCGAAGTGTGGCGTGCCTTGCGGGAAATTCCCTGCGGCACGACAATTTCTTACGCCACGCTCGCCCGACGAATCGGCCGGCCAAATGCCGTCCGAGCGGTCGGCTTGGCTAATGGTTCAAATCCGGTTGGAGTCGTCGTGCCCTGTCACCGCGTGATTGGGTCCGATGGTTCACTCACCGGCTATGGCGGTGGCATCGAACGCAAGCGTTGGCTCTTGCGACATGAGCACGCCCTCCCCAACGATTTAGGGTTCTGAAAATACCGGGCAGTTAGAGAAGAATCCTAATTGATTCTCGTGCATCCAATACCGCGGTTACGGGAAGGAAGCTAGCCATGGCAAATACACAAAAAACGGCAATCGTCACCGGCGCCTCGCAGGGAATCGGCGCCGGCCTCGTGGAAGCATATTTGAAACGTGGGTATAATGTGGTCGCGAACTCGCGAAACATCGTCAAATCAAATCCGTTCGCCGCGTCTCCAAATCTCGCTCTGGTCGGTGGCGACATTGGCGACCTGAAAACGGCCGCAAAACTCACCGAGACCGCCGTTTCCCGATTCGGCCGCATTGATGTACTCATCAACAATGCGGGGATTTTTATCCCCAAGCCTTTCACCGAGTACACCACCGAGGAATTCAACTCCCTGGTCTCCATCACACTTGCGGGCTTTCTCTACGTTACCCAGCTGTCGGTGAAGAAAATGCTGCAGCAGAAAAGCGGCAGCATCGTCAATATCTCCACCACCCTGGTTGATCAGCCGGTCGCGGGCGTCTCGGCGGCCGTTCAAATCATGATCAAGGGCGGTTTGCATTCAGTGACGCGCGCGCTCGCCATCGAGTACGCAAAGGACGGCATCCGCGTGAACACCGTCGCCGCGGGCGTCATCAACACTCCGATGCACAAACCCGAGACCCATAGCTCTCTCAAGGGCTTGAGCCCGGTCGGCCGGATCGGAGAAATCAAGGAAATCGTGGATGCAGTTTTGTACCTGACCGACGCCACGTACACCACCGGCGAAATCCTGCACGTGGATGGCGGCGCGCACGCCGGCAAATGGTAACCCGCGCAAGCTCCCGGCCTGCCAGCGCCGAAGAGCGGTTAAAGGAACTTGGCATCCAGCTTCCCGACCCGCCGCAGCCGTTCGGCACCTACGCCGAAGCGGTGCAGACTGGCAATCTGCTCTTTCTCAGCGGCATGCTTCCCACCGAAGGCCGTGCGGCGAAATTCATCGGCCGCGTCGGCGCGGAGCTGGATGTCGAAGCGGGGCGAAACGCGGCCCGCCTCGCCGCGCTCAACGCCCTCGCCGTCGCGCGCCAGCATCTGGGCTCGCTCGACAAGGTGACCCGC
>Ga0210405_10001268_pt1 | contig 29671 bp, 20 predicted proteins | sample IncBWH11MmetaG_FD_155492 | JGI IMG/M metagenome (GOLD analysis project Ga0210405, IMG submission 155492) | Forest soil microbial communities from Barre Woods Harvard Forest LTER site, Petersham, Massachusetts, United States - Inc-BW-H-11-M | ecosystem: Environmental > Terrestrial > Soil >...
CACCAATTCGTCGCCGTCTTCGCCCCGCGTCCAGACCCCGAACGTGTAGTCGGAATAGTACGACGAGCGCTTGCCGTGGCCGCGCTGGGCATACATCAGCACGGCGTCGATGATGAGGGGGTCGCGCTTCCATTTCCACCACGGGCCTTTCGGGCGGCCGGGCACGTAGAGCGCATCGCGCCGCTTGAGCATCACGCCCTCAACCGCCTCGGCATCGATGCCCGCCCCGGCCGCTGCCGGATCTTTGCGCGCGGCCATGAGATCGTCCCACGTGGCGAACGAAACGAGGGGCGAGAGGTCGATGCGAGGCTCGCCGAGGCGCGTGATGAACTCTTCGAGCCGCCGCCGGCGCTCGGCGAACGGGAGCTGACGCAAGTCCTCCTCGCCGTCGGCCAAGAGGTCATAGGCGCGCAGGTGCGCGGGAAATTCCGCCATGAGCTTGTCGGTGACGGTTTTGCGATTGAGCCGCTGCTGCAGCACGTTGAACGACTGCACGCGGCTATCGCGCATGATCAGGAGCTCGCCGTCGATCGCGCCGGGAAGCCGCAACGCATCGACGAGGTCGGGGAAGCTTTTGGAGATGTCCTCGCCGGTGCGCGAATAGAGCCGCGCGATGATCGCGCCGTCGCGCCGCGCCGCGGCGGCCTGCACGCGGATGCCGTCCCATTTCCATTCGGCCATGAACTCGGCCGGATCGAGCGCGGCAAGATCGGTGTCCTCGAGCGCGTGCGCCAGCATCGGCGGGCGAAACGGCGCCGGATCGGCGCTTGCCGGTTTTTCCGCGCGGCCTTCGAGCCAGGCGAACAACTCGATGTAGGGCGGCGCGAGCCCGGGCCAGAGCAGTTCGATGTCGCGCGCATCCGTCGCCCCAAGTGCCGCGACCGCGGCCTTGGCGAGCCGCGCCGAAACGCCGACCCGCAGGCCGCCGGTGACGAGCTTGATCAGCGCCCAGCGCCCGGTCTCGTCGAGCGCGTCGAGCCAGCGTGCGAGTTGCCGCGGCAGCTCCGTCTTGCCGAGCGTGGAGAGGGTTTCGATGATGACTGAGAGCGTGAGCTTTTCTTGGTTCTTTTCTTCCCCTTCCTCAACGGGGCCGCGCTTGTCCCGCGCCCGATCGCAAGCTTGTGGAGAGGGGCCAGGGATGGGGTGACGCACCATCGTCGACGTCGACGAGACGCCTCCCGACCCCCCTCCCCGACCCTCCCCCACAAGGGGGGAGGGAGTTCGCGCCGCAGCCGGCACAGGCCACATCAGCGCCACGGTCTCCGACAGGTCGCCGACGTAATCGTAGGAGAGTTCGAACAGCACCGGATCGGTACGCTCGGCGATCAGGCTGCGAATGAGGCCGGGCTTGGCATGCGGGAAGCTCAGTACGCCGGTGAGCGCACCGAGCGCCCAGCCGCGCTCGGGATCGGCGGTCGAGCGGAAATAATCTGTCATCAGCCGCAATTTGTTGTTGCGGCTCTGCTCGTAGGTGAGACGGTCGAGCAGCTCGGCGAAGTGGTTCATGGCTCTTCGCCACCGCCGTCATTCCGGAAACCGCGAAGAGATTGTCCGGTATCCATATCCACCATGAATGCAGGAGCCGCACCGTCACCGGCCGCGGCTTCCAGGCTGCGGCCTTCGGCCGGCGCCCGAGTGGGGGATTCTTCATCCTCGTCCCCATAGCCGACGATATCGAGCGGCCGCGCCTTGAGGCCGCGCGCGGTGCACCAGTGCACCAGCGCGTCCTCCTGGCCATGCGTCACCCAGATCTCGCCCGCGCCGGTCGCGGCGATCGTCATCAGCAGGCCGTCCCAATCGGCGTGATCGGAAATGACCAGCGGCAGTTCGACGCCATTCTGACGCGCCCGCGCCCGAACCCGCATCCAGCCGGAGGCGAACGCGGTGACCGGCTCCGGGAAACGCCGCGCCCAAATCTCCCGCAACGCCGAGGGCGGACACAGCGTGATGGTGCCGGCGAGTTCGGCCTTTTTCTCGCCGCGCACCAGGCGCAACTCGCCGAGCGCGATGCCGCGGGAAGAGTAGTAGCGGGTGATGCGCTCCATGGCGCCGTGCAGATAGATCGGCGCGTCGTAGCCGACCTTGCGCAACAGGGCGATCACGCGCTGCGCCTTGCCGAGCGAATAAGCGCACACGAGATGGGCGCGCTCGGGAAAGAGCGCGACCGAATGGAGCAGCTTCGCGATCTGCTCGTCGGGGTCGCCGTGGCGGAACACCGGCAGCGCAAAGGTGGCTTCGGTGATGAACACGTCGCAGGCGACGAGCTCGAACGGCGTGCAGGTCGGGTCGGGAACGTTCTTGTAGTCGCCCGAGGCGACGATACGCAGGCCGTTCGCCTCGACCAGGATCTGGGCCGAACCGAGCACATGGCCGGCCGGGTGGAACGTGACTTTCGCGCCGCCGAGGCTCACGCTTTCGCCGTAGCCGATCGCCTGGATCGACCCGGCAAAGTTTTCGCCGTAGCGCAGCCGCATGAGATCGAGCGTCTCCTGCGTCGCCAGCACCGCGCCATGACCGGCGCGCGCATGGTCGGAATGGCCGTGCGTGATCAGCGCCCGTTCGACCGGCCGGGTCGGGTCGATGTAAAAATCGCCGAGCTTGCAGCATACGCCCGAGGCTGTAAGCGCGAGAACGTCTTCAGCACGCATCGCCGTCACATATGTTGTTCGTTGATGTCGCGCACCCTCGGGCGCCGTTCGGGAAGCCGCAAGGCGGCTGGCGCAACCCCTCGTCACTCTTTGCGCTATCTGTTGCCCGGTGGTTATGGATTCCGGGCTCACGCTGCGCGCCCGGAATGACGCAATGACTGATACCGGCCCGCTCTTTGCCTCTTCCGGCGACCTCATCGCCGACCGGCGCTACCGCTGGGCGCTCGACCTTGCCGCGCGCGGCGAGCTTGCCGGCGCCGCCGATGTTCTCAAGCAGACCGTCGCGCTGGCGCCCACATTCGCTGCGGCCTGGGCCGCGCTGGGCGCGCTTCGCGACCAGCTCGGCGATCGGAGCGGCGCGATTGCCGCTTTCGAAACGGCGCGCGACTCCGATCCGGAGGACTTTCACGGCGCGCGGCTCCAACTCGCCCGGCTCGGGGCCGGCGACGCCGCGCCGCGCATGACTGACGCGTATGTCCGACGCCTGTTCGATCAGTATGCCGCCCGCTACGACACGGCACTCGCCGAACAGCTCGCCTATCGCGGGCCGGAGCTGCTGCGTCGTGCCGTCGACGCCGTGATGACAGCCGCCGGGCGGGCAATGCGTTTCGGCGCCGTGCTCGATCTCGGCTGCGGCACCGGACTTTGCGGCGCCGCCTTTCGCCGGCACGCGGATTGGCTGGCCGGTGTCGACCTCTCGCCGGCGATGATCGCGCAGGCGACCGTGAAAGGCCTTTACGACCGCCTCGTCACCGGCCAGCTCGAAGCATTTCTGGCCGACGAGGCGGCGAGCGGGGGAAAATACCACCTCGTGCTGGCGGCTGACGTGTTCGTCTATCTCAATGACCTCGCACCTGCCATGGCCGCGATCGCGCATGTACTCGCGCCCGCAGGCATCGTGGCCTTCACGGTCGAGAGGCCCGCAGAGCATGGCGTGAAACTGCTGCCGACGCTGCGCTACGCCCACGCGGAAACCTACGTGCGCGAAACGCTTGGCGCCGCCGGCCTTGCCGTCGCGCATCTCGCCGACACCCCGGTGCGCAGCGAAAAAGGCGTGCCGGTCGATGGCCTCGTCGTGGTCGCACAGCCTAGGCCCGCTCATTCCCGCGAACGCGGGAATCCACTACCTGAGTGAGCGAGACGACGAACCCGCCGGCGCCGCCAGGGCGGTGGCGAGCGGAAAATGCCCCGAGCGAGCCGACCCCCATGACCGTGCTCGAGCGCGCCGCTATCCTGCCGGCATCGTTCGCCGCCTGGTTCGCCAGCCGCGGCTGGGTCCCGCGCCCGCATCAGCTCGACCTTCTGGCCAAGGCGCAGGCCGGCCGCTCGGTGCTGCTGATTGCGCCGACGGGCGGCGGCAAGACCCTCGCCGGCTTTCTGCCGAGCCTGGTGGCGCTGAGCGCGGCGGCGCCGCGGACGCGGACCCCAGCTACAAACCCCGCGTCTAGCCGCCTGATCTCCACCGGCCGAGACCTGCGCCGCGAAGGCGGCCTGCACACGCTTTATATTTCGCCGCTGAAGGCGCTCGCCGTCGATGTTGCGCGTAACCTGGAAACGCCGGTCGCCGAGATGCGGCTGCCGATCCGCATCGAAACACGCACCGGCGACACGCCGACCTCGAAGCGCCAACGCCAACGCCGCGATCCGCCGCAGATCCTGCTCACCACGCCCGAGCAGCTTGCGCTCCTGCTCGCTTCCGCCGACGCGCCCTATCTGTTCGGCTCGCTCAAGCGGGTGGTGCTCGACGAGCTGCACGCGCTGGTTATGTCGAAGCGCGGCGATCTCCTTTCGCTCGGTCTTGCCCGGCTCTTTCGCCTCGCCCCAGATTTGGCCAGCACCGGCCTCTCGGCGACGGTGGCGGAGCCGCAGGAGCTGACCCGTTACATGGTGCCGCAAGGCGGCGGCGCTCCAGGCAGTGCGTGCGCCGATCTCATCGTCGCCGAAGGCGGCGCTGCGCCGAATGTGAGCATGCTCGACACGCACGAGCGGCTTCCCTGGGCCGGCCATTCGGCGCGCCACGCGCTCGCGGAGATCTACCGACTGATCAAGGCGCACCGGACCACGCTCGTCTTCGTCAACACCCGCAGCCAGGCCGAGGGCATCTTTCAGGAGCTCTGGCATCTCAATGACGACAATCTCGCCATCGCGCTGCATCACGGCTCCCTCGACGTGGCGCAGCGGCGCAAGGTCGAAGCGGCGATGGCAGCCGGCCGCCTGCGCGCGGTGGTATGCACGTCATCGCTCGATCTCGGTGTCGACTGGGGCGATGTCGATCTCGTCGTCAATGTCGGCGCGCCGAAGGGCGCTTCGCGGATCGTGCAGCGCATCGGCCGCGCCAATCACCGCATGGACGAGCCGTCGAAGGGCGTGCTCGTTCCGGCGAACCGCTTCGAGGTGCTGGAATGCCGCGCCGCGCTCGACGCCATCGCCGAGAATGCTCAGGACACGCCGCCCCTGCGCGTCGGCGCACTCGACGTGCTCGCCCAGCACGTGCTCGGTTGCGCCTGCGGCGAGCCGTTCCGGAGCGACGAGCTTTACGCCGAGGTGACCCAGGCCGCGCCCTATGCCGGGCTGGCACGCGCGGATTTCGACGCTGTCGTCGACTTCGTCGCAACCGGCGGCTACGCGCTCAAGGCCTATGATCGCTTTGCCCGCATCCGCCACGGCAAGGATGGGTTCTGGCGCATCAGCAATCCCCATGTTGCGACCCGCTACCGGCTCAACGTCGGCACCATCGTCGAAGCCGACATGCTCAAGGTCCGCCTCGTGCGCTCGCGCGCCTCGACGTTGATCCCGCGCGGCGGCCGGCTGCTCGGCCAGGTCGAGGAATATTTTGTCGAGACGATGGTGCCGGGCGATACCTTCGTGTTCGCCGGCGAGATCTTGAAATACGAGGCGCTGGCCGAAGACGAGGTCTACGTCTCGCGATCGACGTCCGAGGATCCGAAGGTGCCCGCCTACGAGGGCGGGAAATTCCCGCTCTCGACCTATCTCGCGGCGCGCGTGCGCGGCATCATCGCGCATCCGCAGGAATGGCGGGAGCTGCCGGACCAGGTGCGCCAATGGCTCGAAATCCAGGAATGGCGCTCGCAGATGCCGGGCGTGCGCGAGCTTCTGGTCGAGACATTTCCGCGCGGCAACAAGCATTACCTGATCTGCTACCCGTTCGAGGGCCGCCTCGCCCACCAGACGCTCGGCATGCTGATGACGCGGCGGCTCGAGCGGGCGCGGCTGCGGCCGATGGGTTTTGTCGCCAACGAGTACGCACTCGCCGTGTGGGGTCTCGGCGACCTTGCCTCGTACGTTTCGCGCGGCGAGCTCGCGCTCGGCGCGCTCTTCGATGAGGACATGCTCGGCGATGATCTCGAAGCGTGGCTCGCCGAGTCGGCTTTGATGAAGCGCACCTTCCGCAACTGCGCGATCATCGCCGGCCTGATCGAGCGCCGCTTCCCCGGCGAGGAGAAATCGCGGCGGCAGGTGACGATCTCGACCGACCTCGTCTACGACGTGCTGCGCAGCCACCAGCCCGACCACGTCCTGCTGCGCGCCGCCCGCGCCGACGCCGCCACCGGCCTCCTCGACGTGCGCCGCCTCGCCGATATGCTCTCGCGCATCAAGGGGCGAATCGTCCATAAGGCGCTCGATCACGTCTCGCCGCTCGCCGTTCCGGTCATGCTCGAGATCGGCCGCGAGACGGTCTACGGCGAGGCGGCGGATTCGCTCCTCGCCGAAGCAGCGGACGAACTGGTGAAGGAGGCGATGCAGTGAGGGCACCGGGGGCTAAGGTTGATGGCGGCTGGCTTGCGCGGCCAACTCCCTCCCCCCTTGTTGGGGAGGGTCGGGGTGGGGGGTCGCGAGGTGACGCGCTAACGTCACAGCTCACCCAAGGCCTCTCGACCCCCACCCCCAACCCCTCCCCACAAGCTTGCGACCGGGCGTGCGACAAGCGCGGCCCGGTTGGGGGAGGGGAGCAACAAACGGCTCAGACCACCCTCACCGTTTGCGACACGACTCTCATCGCCGATCGAGCCGGAGCAATCTATTGGCCCGACGAAAAGCTCCTGATCGTCGCCGATCTGCATCTTGAAAAAGGCTCGGCGTTTGCCGCGCGCGGGGTGCTGCTGCCGCCCTACGACACGGCGGCGACATTGGCGGGAGTGGCGCGCCTGGTCGAACGGTATGCGCCACGGCTCGTGATCGCACTGGGCGACAGCTTCCACGATGGCGGCGGGCCGTTGCGCATGACCGCGCCTGACCGCGCGGCGCTCACCGCGCTGCAGCGCGGCCGCGATTGGCTGTGGATTACCGGCAATCATGATCCCCACCCGGTGGACGGCGTCGGCGGGGAATTCGCCGCGGCGCTGGCGCTCGGCCCGCTGACCCTTCGCCACGAGCCTTCGCCCGAAGCCGGCGACGGTGAGATCGCCGGCCACCTGCATCCGGTCGCGCGTGTCGCCCAACGTGGGCGCGTGGTCAGCCGGCGCTGCTTCGCCGGCGATGGCAGGCGGCTCGTCATGCCCGCCTTCGGCGCCTATGCCGGCGGGCTCAACGTCCGCGACCGGGCGATCACGGCTTTGTTCGGCACGCTCGCCTTCACCGCCCACATGCTCGGCGCGCGCCGCCTCTTTGCGGTCGCCGCGGAAAGGTGCCTCCCCGACTGATCCCCTTTCCCTGCCCGCGCACGCGCCCGGAAAAACATCAATCACGCCGGAAGGCGATGCTCGCGATCCAGCCGGTGGCGAGCGCCATCATGGTGGTCGCAAGCCCGTAGAGCAGGCCATGCTCGCGCGCCGCGTTGGCGACGAACTGTTCGAAGCCGACTTTGACGATCTCGAACGCCGAGTTCGACTGCGCGACCAGATTGCCGTCGGCGAACAGCTTGACGTCCACAGTGTAGCCTCCGGTCGGCACCTGCGCCGGGAGCGGGATGGCGGCACGGAACAGCGTCGGCGTGAGAAACGTCACGGCGTTCGGCTCTTCGCCGTAGAGGCCGCGCTCCTGCATCAGCCGCACCAGAGCCGCGCGGAACGGGTCGTTGGCCACCTCGCCGATATCGTTGTGGATCAGTTCGGGCAGCGGCGTATTGGCGATGCCGATCCGCAGCCGGCGCTGGTTCGCGGCGTTGGTGATGGCATCGAGCGGTCGGGTCGCCAGCACGGCGAGATAGGAGGGCGGATCGACGAACGTGCGCGCCGCCGTGTTGACCCAGATGCCGAGCACGCGCTGCTTGTGCCGGGTGCGCAGTGACTCCCGCGGTCCGGTGATCGTGGCGACGACGTCGTACGGCCCCTTGCGCTCGACGCTCGCGGCGTCGCGCTCGACCGAACCGAACAGCACCAACTCGACGCCGGCGTAGCTCGACGTGATCATCACCCGGTGATTGGTCAGCGAGGCGATCAGTCGCTCGGCCGCGGCCGGGCCGGCGGCGAGCACGCTCGCGAGTGCGACCATAAGGGCGAACGGGCGTCTCATGGCCCGCTCCGCATGAGCCGGATCGAGTACAGGTCCTCCGGCGTCAGCACGAGCTCGGACGCGAAACGCAGGCCGACCGAAAGAACGAGCAGCCCGAGAAAAAGCCGCAGCCACTCGCCGCGGATGCGCTGCCCGGCATGCACACCGAATTGCGCGCCGATCACGCCGCCGACCATCAGGATGAGCGCGAGCACGGCGTCGACGAGGTGGTTGGTCGCCGCATGCAGCACGGTGGCCGTCGCCATGGTGACGAAGGTCAGGACCATGGAGGTGCCGATCACGGTCGCGGTCGGTACCCGCACCAGGTAGATCAGCATCGGCACGAGCAGAAACCCGCCGCCGATGCCCATGATCGCGCCGATGAAACCGATGATGAAGCCGATCGCCAGCACCGGGATCGCCGAGACGTAGACCTTCGAGCGCTTGAACCGCAGCTTCAACGGCAACCCGTGAAACCAGACATGACTGCCCGGGCGGCGCAATTCGGCGGGCTTGCCCTGGCGGCTGCGGTTGATGGCGCGCACGCTCTCGGCGATCATCAACACGCCGACGATGCCGAGAAGCATCACGTAGGACAGGCCGATGACGAGGTCGAGCTGATCGAGCGCGCGCAGCCAGGTGAACAGCGCGACTCCGCCCGTGCTCCCGAAAATACCGCCGCCGAGCAGCGTCAGCGCCAGCGTGCTGTCGAGTGCGTTGCGTCGCCAATAGGCGATCGCGCCCGAGAAGGAAGAGGCCGCCACATGCGTGGTGACGCTGGCGACCGCGACGGCCGGCTGCACGCCGATGAAGATCAACAGCGGCGTCATGAGGAATCCGCCGCCAATTCCGAACATGCCGGAGATGAACCCGACCGCAAGCCCCATCGCGAACAACAGAAAGACGTTGACGGGAATGTCGGCGATGGGAAGGAAGATTTGCACGGATGAACGGCCCGGCGCGCGGCTGCGCGATCGAGGCTCTTCTACTCGCGCGCCGGCTCGCGGCATACCATCCGCACCGGGGAGCGCGCAGATTTGATAGTGCCTGGGTTACTTCCCAGCCGGGCCACGAGGAACTCGACCCATACCCGACCCGCCGCTGATGACGTGGGTGCAGGGCCGGAGACGGCCGCCGCGGAACGCCGCGCGAATGATCGTCAGTTGAGCTTGGCGGCTTCGGGCACGGACGCCTTGGCGTTGCGCGGCTTTGACTTTGCCGGCGGCGCAGGACTGGCGGGGGCGTCCCATGCGCCCTTCGGCGCCTCATCCGCCGGCTGCGGCAGCGGCGTCCATTGCTCGATCGCGGAACGGGCGGCGGCGAGCGATTGCTGATCGAGATGAGCGGCGATATCGTCGCGCTTCTTGGCCGCGTCCTTGTCGCCTTCTTTCGCCGCAAGCGAGAACCACTTGTAGGCTTCGGCGAAATTGTGCTCGACCCCGATGCCGCGGGCATAGAGGATGCCGAGATTGTACTGGCTGTCGGCGATGCCGCGATCGGCGCCTTTGCGAAACCACTCGGCAGCGGCACGGTAGTCTGCCGCACCGTCGACGCCTTCGGCGTAGAGGACAGCGAGATTGTGCATGGCCTTGCCGTGGCCCTTTTCGGCGGCGGCGCGATAGTGATCACGGGCTGCGGCGAGGTCTTTCTTCACGCCGGCGCCTTTTTCGTAGAGGGCCCCGAGGCGGAACATCGCCGGCGCAAACCCGCCTTTGGCAGCGTGGTCCAGCCAGCGCGCGGCCTCTTCGCCGTTCTGCGCAACGCCGCGGCCGTCGGCAAACCGCACGCCAACTTCGTATTCGGCCGCGGCATCGCCGGCGAGTGCCGCTGCGCGCAACGCGGGACCGCCGATCGTCGCCGGCAGCTTATCGGTGAGCGGAGCGGCCGCCGGCGCGGTCACAGGCGGCGGCGCTGGTGCCGGCGCGGCATTCGGCGGCACCGGCGCAAGCTGCAGCACACTGGTAAGGTCCGGAACTGGAGGTAGTGGCGGGTCATCGTTCAGTGATTGCCGCCGGGGCTTGGTGCCGGTTCCCGGCGCCAAATAGGACGGCACCGGCGCCGGCGGTGCGCTCGCCGGCGGCTCCTTGGCGGGCGCAGGGCTCGCGCCGGGAACCGGAAGCTGGATCACCTTCGGGCCCTGCGTCGACGCGGCCGGCGCGGTGGGAGCAGTCGCCGGCGCCGCCGCAGCCGCCGGGGGCGGCGGATTCTCTGACTCGGGCCGCGGCTCCGGGGATGTACCGGTGCCGGCGTCCTCGAACAGCCGCAAGGCGATGTGCACACCCCCGACAATGATGACTACGACCGCCGCGGCCACGATCAACTTGCGCAGACGCTGCGTCAGATGGCCGGGTAGCGGTGGACCCTTGGCGGCGGTCGCGGCGGTCGCCCGGGCGCGCGGCGAAGCCGCGGCGGCGACCTGCGCGGCGCGGCGTGCGGCGGCGATGTAGTCCGGTCTGCCGCCAGGATCGGGGATAACCGGCGGCTTGGAGGTCGTGGAGCCGGTCGCGGCCGCCTGCGCGGCGGGGGTCCGCTCCGCCGCCGGCATCGGGCGCGAGCGACCCGCCGCGGAGCCGGGTTCGAGCGGATGATCGGGAGGCAAGTTCGGATCGATCGGCGGCCGCGCCGCGGCGACGCGAGGCGGCGCGACGGGCTCGACGTGTACCGGCTCCCTCGGGACCGGCTTGGGCGGAGCGGCGACACGCGCATTCGTCGACACTGCCGGCTCGGGTTCGAACGGGTTTGGGGGGCGATAGACGTGGCGGTGCGGAAACTTTCTGCGTTGCTGCAAGCGCTGGCGCTGTCGCGGGCGTCGCCTTGTCACCGCGCAGGTCGCTTTCGATCATGGCGAGGCGGTCGATGACGTGCTCGACGGTGCCTTGAAAGGCTTCGAGCGAATCCTGGGTGCGGCGTTCCGATTGTTTGATTTCCGCAAGGTCGCGCTGGACTATGTCGCCCGGTTGCGGATTTCGCCTTGACCCCGGCCTCGCCTTTGCCGTTGGCGCCGCGCATCTGCTCGATATGCACGAGCAGATCGGCGAGCCCGCGCTCGATGCCGTCGAGGTGGCCGAGGCGGGCGTCGGAAGCGTCTAGCCGCTTGACCAGCATGGCGATGCGGTCCTCGAGATGGGCGAGCGCGGCGTGGTCGGTGTGCGTGAGCTGCACCCATTCGAGCTTCTCGATCAGCCCGGCGAGCAGCTTTTCCAGTTCGCGAGGCACGGCGTGGCCGGCCTCCGTCGAGGCATTCAGCGCCGTCGCCAGAGTGTCGATGCGGCTCTCGAGCGCTGAGAGCGCGTCGCCGCTCGCCGCATTGTTGGCAACCCCGTCGACCTTGGCGGAAAGCGCGCGCACTTCTTCCGCCACCTTGGTCAGGGTGTCGTTGGAAGCGACATGGGAGACGATGCCGCGCAAGGCGCCGATCGCCGTCTCCAGCTGGTGCAGCGCCGCCGGATCCTCCTTGGCGGCGATCACGTCCACCTTCTGGGCCAGCGCCTTCACCGCCGCATCGACGCCGACCAGGCTCTCGGCGGTGGTGAGCCCGCGCAACGCTTCCCGTACGTCCTGGAGTCCACGCTCGAGACCGGCGAGCGCCGTGGAGTCCACGCCTGACGCGCGGCTGTGATCGATGCGCTGCCCCAGCGCCTTGATTTCGATCTCGAGCGACTCGACCGCGCGCCGCGGCAGCGCTTCGGTCAGCGAGCGGCCGATGTCGGTGAGATCGGTGCGCAGGGCCTTGATCGCCGTCTCGAGTTCGCTTGCCGGCCGCAGCGCCTCGATGCGCGCCGTGATCTGCCGCAATTGCCGGTCGAGGCCACCCAGGTCGGGTGCCGCACCCGCGGTGGTCTCAGGCGCAGTCGGCGAGCTCTCGCGCAGCGAGGCGCGGCCTTCGCCTGGATGCGCGAAGGGCGCCGGCGGTTGCTGCCGCTCGGCGGGCTCGCGTTCGCCGGGAGCCGCGCCGTCCAGCGCGCGCTGCCGCGCCATGATTTCGGCCACCGCCTGATCGATCGACACGTCCTGATCGGTCGACACGTTCTGGTCGCCCCGCGACGCGCGACCGGCAGCGCTTTCCTCACGGCGGACGCGGTCGCGACGGCGCTGATCGGCAGGCTCGCGCGGCGGCTCCTCGCGATAAGGCCCGCCTTGGCGCCGGGCCGGCGCTTCCTCCTCGGCGTCGCGATCACCGCCGCTCCGGTTCGCGTCCGAACCGCGGCCTTTGTGCCGACCCTGGTAGCGAAAACCTTGCCGCCACCGCCGCCGTCGCGGCTCGTGATCGACATCGCGCGGCGGGGGCTGCGCCTCATCCTCATCGTCGGCCGCCGCGATCACGCGGTTGAGCCATTCGCCGACGGATGTGCCCGACCGGCGGGCCGCAGCGCGCGCAATCTCGCGCCCTTCCGGACCGCGTCCTTTGAGCTTCCACGGGGCGCCCGATTTCATTCGCGTCCAACCCACATCGTGAAAAGCAGGATGTGCACCCTGTTTCGAGCCGACGTTCGCTAAACAGACAACGCGGAGGGCGCGGTTCTCTGTCCGCGGATCGACTTTTCCGGATTACGGTAAACAAGCCGTTAAGGGCCCGTGCTGCCGGTCACCGCTCGTTCACCATGTGGGGTGGCCGGCTGTGATGCGGGCATCACCGACGGCCGGCGAAGCCGGCGGGCGCTCCGGGTGCAAAAGTTCCCGTAACCGTTACCGTTACGGGTAACGCCTTTCCCGAATGCCAGGCGCCGTGAGAAGTTCGCTGTCACGCGACATCATTGAGTGGCGGCGACTCATGACGCGGAACGCGGGCATCCCTGCGGCGGATGCGACGGCGGGCATTGCTATTCGCCAATACCCCGGTTCGGCCACAGGCGCGGCCGGGGCATGCGATGACTCGCCCATGACGATCCGGGACGTGGCGCACCAGTTCGGTATGACACCGCGGGCGTTGCGCTTCTACGAGGCGAAGCGGCTCATCGCGCCGCAGCGCCGCGGCGCAACACGGCTTTACCGCCGCAGCGACTGCGAACGCCTGGCGTTGATCCTCGCCGGCCGGCGACTCGGCTTCACGCTCGCCGAGATCAGGGACCTGCTCGGCCGCCCCGACGACACGACGCTCCACCTCACCCGCGAACAATGCGTCGCCCAGATCAATGCGCTCGAGCAGCAGAAGCGCGGCCTCGAGATGGCGATCGCCGAACTGCGGCAAATCTACTCGTCATTCTACAGGAAGCTGCTCGAGCAGGCTGAAGCAGGCTGACGGGGCTTTCTCGCAAGCAAGCGAGCCCGCGACCTGCGCGCATCATTTGCGAGCCGAGCGAAGCGTCTCATCAGAAAAGCGCGGCCGGGATTGCACCGGTGCTTTCGCCCGGCGCATGACGGCCGCCTCCGCATTCCGCGCCATTTCACGTGGCATTGACGCAGATCGGTTACACGATACCTTTGGCCGGTCCGGCCGACGGGCAGGCGGGACACTGCGCCGAGGAGAACGTCATGCCGACCTACAAGGCCCCCGTTGACGACGTGATGTTCCTCTTGAGCGACGTGTTTCACATCGATCGCTACAACAACCTGCCTGGCTTTGCCGACGCCACGCCGGATCTCCTCGAGGCGGTGCTCGCCGAGGCGGCAAAATTCTGCGAGGACGTACTCACGCCGCTCAACCGCGTCGGCGACAAGGAAGGCTGCCACCGCCACGACGACGGCAGTGTCACCACGCCGTCGGGATTCAAGGACGCCTACAAACGGCTCAACGAGGCCGGTTGGATGGGAGCCGCGGCGCCAGCCGAATTCGGCGGCCAGGACCTGCCGACCGCGCTGGCGCAGGCGATCAACGAGTTCACCTGCTCGGCCAACATGGCGTTCGCCATGTATCCGGGCCTGACGCTGGGGGCGGCCGCCGCGCTCGCCACCCACGGCTCGGCCGAGCAGAAGGCGACCTATCTGCCGAAACTGATCAACGGCCAGTGGACCGGCACGATGAACCTGACCGAGCCGCAATGCGGCACCGATCTCGGCCTGGTGCGCACCCGCGCAGTGCCGCAGGCCGACGGCAGCTACAAGATCACCGGCACGAAGATTTTCATCTCCGCCGGCGAGCATGATCTCGCCGAGAACATCGTCCATCTCGTGCTCGCCCGCATCGAAGGCGCGCCGCCCGGCGTCAAGGGAATATCGCTGTTCGTCGTCCCCAAATTCTTAGTCAGCAGGGACGGCGCCGTCGGCGCCCGTAACGGCGTCTCCTGCGGCTCGATCGAAGAGAAGATGGGCATCCACGGCAATTCCACCTGCGTGATGAATTACGACGACGCGACCGGGTGGCTCGTGGGCGAGGCGAACCGCGGGCTCAATGCGATGTTCGTGATGATGAACGAGGCGCGGCTTGGCGTCGGCGTGCAGGGGCTGGCGCTGTCCGAAGTCGCCTATCAGAACGCCGCCAGCTATGCCAAGGAGCGGCTCGCCGGCCGCGCGCTCACCGGGGCAAAGTTCAAGGACAAGCCCGCCGATCCGATCATCGTGCATCCCGACGTACGGCGCATGCTGATGACGATGCGCGCGTTCAACGAAGGGGCGCGGGCGCTGGTGCTGTGGACGGCGCTCAAGAGCGACGTCGCGCATCGCTCCGGCGATGCCAAGGAACGGCAGGCCGCCGACGACCACATGGGCCTGATGACTCCGGTGATCAAAGGCGTGCTCACCGACCAGGGTTTCGCCAACACCGTGCTGGCGCAGCAGGTGTTCGGCGGCCATGGCTACATCGCCGAACACGGCATGGAGCAGTTCGTGCGCGATGCGCGCATCGCCATGATCTACGAGGGCGCGAACGGCATCCAGGCGCTCGACCTCGTCGGCCGCAAGCTGCCGAAGGACGGCGGCCGCGCGCTGCAGGCGTTCCTCGCCGAGGTCAACGGCTACATCAAAGAGCGCGGCGCCGAGGCGGCGCTGGCGCCCTACGTGAAGCCGCTGGCGCAGGCGCTCGGCGAGCTGCAGCAGGCGACGATGTGGTTCATGCAGAATGCTCTCGCCAATCCCGAAAATGCTGGCGCCGGCTCGACAGATTACATGCACCTCTTCGGGCTCGTCGCGCTCGGCTACATGTGGTGTCTCATCGCCGAGGCAGCGAAGGCCAAAGCCGCGGCAGGAAACGGCGCGGCCGAGCGCATGGAAGCAAAGCTCGTCACCGGCCGCTTCTTTGCCGAGCGCATGCTGCCTGCGGCCACCACTCACCTCGCGCGCATAAAAGCCGGCGCCAGTTCGACCATGGCTTTGCCCGCGGAGGCGTTCTAAGCGCCGCGGGTCGCGGCCAGAAACGAAAGCGAATTGCGCGATCCCCGAGCCGCAATAGCCGAACGCCTTTGCGCCGGCCTTGTGCATGACACCCGACGCCTCATAGCCGCTGTAATTCCCCGGCAGGTGGACTATATCGAAGGGTATTCTCGGTCTGACGGACGATCAGCCCCCAATCCGGCTTCGCGGCCACCGGCCGCCTGGCCGCCTTCTCCCAGCGGGAGGAGGTCATCATTTCGAGGAGACGCCCATGCCCGATGCGTTTATCTACGATCACGTGCGCACCCCGCGCGGCCGCGGCAAGGTGGACGGCTCGCTCCACGAGGTGACCGCGCTCAATCTGGCGAGCCAGGCGCTCGGCGCCATCAAGAGCCGCAACAACCTCGATCCCACGATGGTTGACGACGTGGTGCTGGGCGTGGTCGACCCGGTCGGCGAGGCCGGTGCCGATATCGCGCGCACGGCGGCGCTCGTCGCCGGTTACGGCGATACGGTCGCCGGCGTGCAGATCAACCGCTTCTGTGCGTCGGGCCTCGACGCGGTCAACTTCGCCTCGGCGCAGATCATGTCCGGACAGCAGGACATGGCGATCGGCGGCGGCGTCGAGTCGATGAGCCGCGTCGGCATCGGCTCCTCCGGCGGCGCCTGGGCGGTCGATCCGACGATCGCGGTCGCCGAGTATTTCCTCCCGCAGGGCATATCCGCCGACCTCATCGCCACCAAATACGGATTCTCGCGCGACGACGTGGACGCCTATGCGGTCGAGAGCCAGAAGCGCGCCGCGGCCGCGTGGAACGACGGCCGCTTCAGCCGCTCGGTCATGACCGTGAAAGACGTGAACGGGCTGCCGATCCTCGCCAAGGACGAGCACATGCGCCCGGACACGACCATGCAGTCGCTCGCCGCCCTCAAGCCGTCGTTCGTGCAGATGGGAGAAATGGCGGGCTTCGATTTCGTCGCCGTGCAGAAGCATCCGGAAGTCGAATACGTCAAGCACGTGCATCACGCCGGCAACTCCTCGGGCATCGTCGACGGCGCCGCCGCGGTTCTCCTCGGCAACGGCCGCGCGGGCAAACGCGCCGGCCTCAAGCCGCGGGCGCGCGTACGCGCCTTCGCCAATATCGGCACCGAGCCGGCGATCATGCTGACCGGCCCGGTCGACGTCACCAAGAAGGTCCTGAAAAGAGCCGGCATGACGATTAACGACATCGACCTGTTCGAGCTCAACGAGGCGTTCGCCTCGGTGGTGCTGCGCTATCTGCAGGCGTTCGATCTCGATCCGGCGAAGATGAACGTCAACGGCGGCGCCATCGCCATGGGGCACCCGCTCGGCGCCACCGGCGCGATGATCCTCGGCACCGTGCTCGACGAGCTCGAGCGGCGCAACCTGGCAACCGCGCTGGTCACACTGTGCATCGGCGCCGGCATGGGGACCGCCACGATCATCGAGCGGGTGTGAATTGCAATCCGTAGCTCGAGGCTCGGCGCGAAGCGCCGAGCCTCGACGAGCGGTACGGACTGAGCAGCATCCTTCACGGCCGGCGCACCGCGCGGGCGCTCGGCGATGACGAACACAGAATTATGCCCAAGATCGACATCGCCAAAATCCCGATCGATGCTGGCTCGAACTATCCCGAGCCGCTCCGGCGAGTCGTCGCCGGCCGCGCGCGCAAGCGGCTCGGCAACGCGGCCGGCCTCGACCAGTTCGGGGTCAACCTGACGACGCTGAAGCCCGGCGCCGCGTCCGCGCTGCGGCATTGGCACCAGAAGGAAGATGAGCTCGTCTTCATCCTCGAAGGCGAAGTCGTGCTGATCGACGACAGCGGCGAGACCGTGCTCAGGCCGGGCGATGCCGCGGGCTTCAAGGCCAACGACCCGAACGGTCATCACCTCGTCAACAAATCGGGCCTCGATGCGGTGCTTCTCGAAATCGGAACGCGCTCGAAGCACGAGCGCGCCGAATATCCGGATGTGGATCTGCTGGTGATCCGCGACGACAAGGGCTCACGTTACACCCGCAAGAACGGGGAGCCGTACACTTGAACCGTTAGCTCGAGGCGCAGCCCTTGGCTGGCGGGCGTGAAACCGTGACCACGATCCGTGACTAATAATTGCTCGGCCCGCTTTGCGGGGCCGGACTGATACGACAGGGAGCGAAACATGGCCTTCACCAATTTCACCTTCGATGTCGATGCTGACGGCATTGCGCTCGTCACCTGGAACATGCCCGGCCGCTCGATGAACGTCATCGACGCGAAGGTGATGGAGGAGCTTGAGGCGATCGTCGAAAAGGTCGCGAGCGATGCCGCCATCAAGGGCGCGGTCGTCACTTCCGGCAAGGACACGTTCTGCGGCGGCGCCGACCTCACCATGCTGGAAAATCAGAATCGCACCTTCGCCGAACTGATAAAGACGCAGGGCCAGGAGGCGGCGAATGCGCGGCTGTTCGAGGAGGTCCGCAAGCTCTCGCTGACCTTCCGCCGCATCGAGACCTGCGGCAAGCCCTGGGTCGCGGCGCTCAACGGAACGGCGATGGGCGGCGGCTTCGAGCTCGCGCTCGCCTGCCACCACCGCATCGTTTCCGACAACGACAAGACGCGGCTCGGCCTGCCGGAAATCAAGGTCGGCCTGTTTCCCGGCGGCGGCGGCACGCAACGCGTCGCGCGCATGCTGCCGCCGGCCGACGCCCTGCAGTTTCTGCTCAAGGGCGACCAGCTCCGCGTCAACCGCGCCAAGGCGATGAAGCTCATCGACGAAGTGGTGCCGCCGGGCGATCTGGTGTCGGCGGCCAAGGACTGGATCAAGAAAGGCGGCAGCGCCAAGGCGCCGTGGGATGTCGACGGCTTCAAACTGCCGGGCGGGCCCGTCTATTCGAAGGCCGGGCTTACGTTCTGGCCGGCCGCCAACGCGCTCTACCGACGCGAAACCTACGACAACTATCCCGCCGCGCGCGCGGTCATCCAGGTGGTCTATGAGGGTCTGCAGCTGCCGATGGATCAGGCGCTGCGGGTCGAGTCACGGTACTTCGCGAAGATCCTGCGCTCGCCGGAAGCGGCGGCGATGATCCGCTCGCTGTTCCTTTCGATGCAGGAGCTCAACAAGGGCGCCCGCCGGCCGGCCGCCGTGCCGGCCAAGCCGATCAAGAAGATCGGCATTCTCGGCGCCGGCTTCATGGGCGCCGGCATCGTCTATGTCAGCGCGCTCGCCGGCATCGACGTGGTGCTCATCGACCGCGATCAGGAATCGGCCGACAAAGGCAAGGCGCATTCGCAGAAGCTCGCCACCGACCAGGTCAATCGCGGCCGCGCCACGGCCGCCGACCGCGATGCGCTGCTGGCGCGCATAACGGCTACTCCCGACTACAGCGGGCTGAAGGATTGCGACCTCATCATCGAGGCGGTATTCGAGGACCGCAAGATCAAGGAAGAAGTGATCGCCAAGGCGCAGGAGGTGATCGGGAACGAGACGATCTTCGGCTCCAACACCTCGACGCTGCCGATCACATCGCTCGCCAAGACTTTCAAGGACACGCCGCGCTTCATCGGCATCCACTTCTTCTCGCCGGTCGATCGCATGATGCTGGTGGAGATCATTCTCGGCAAAAAGACCGGCGACGCGGCACTGGCGGTGGCGCTCGACTACGTGCGCGCGATCCGCAAAACGCCCATCGTCGTCAACGATTCGCGCGGCTTCTACACGTCCCGCGTCGTCGGCACCTATATACGCGAAGGCCAACTGATGCTGACCGAGGGCGTGCCGGCGGCGATGATCGAGAATGTCGGACGGCTCGCCGGCATGCCGGTCGGTCCGCTTTCACTCACCGACGAGGTCGCCGTCGATCTCGCCTGGAAAGTGCTCAAGGCGACCGAAGCCGATCTCGGTCCCGAGGCGATCGACCCGGGGCAGAAGGCGCTGCTCGAGGAAATGGTCGAAAAGCGCGGGCGCTACGGCCGCAAGAACGGCAAGGGCTTTTACGATTATCCGCAGAACGGCCCGAAGCGGCTGTGGCCCGGCCTTGCCGACCTGCAAACGAAGAAGCTCGATCCGGACACGATCGACGTCGAGGAGCTTAAGCACAGGCTCTTGGGCATCCAGGCGCTCGAATCGGCGCGCTGCGTCGAGGAGGGCGTGATCACCGACATGCGCGAGGCCGACGTCGGCTCGATCCTCGGCTTTGGCTACGCGCCGTTCACCGGCGGCACGATTTCCTACATCGACGGCATGGGCGCGAAAGCCTTCGTCGATATGTGCAACAGCCTCGCCAAGCGCTATGGTAGCCGTTTCAAGCCGCCGAAGATTCTGCGCGACATGGCCAAGACCGGGGAAACGTTCTACGGCCGCTTCCCGCCGGAAAAACGCAAGGCGGTCGCGTAGCGGATCCCCAATTAACTAGACTCCCAATTAATCAGATGAACGGTGGGTAAGGTTCCCTTCGACCTAAAAAGTTCCCTCGCCCGCCGTTTTAATGCCGCACCCGCTTCCTATCGCTCCTGTGCTGGGGTGGGGATAGCGGGTGACATACATGCACGGGATTCCCACGCGACGAGAATTCACGGCCGGTCTTGCTGGTCTCGCGGCGGCTTCTCTCGCCGGGAGACGGGCGTCCGCGGTGGCGGCCGAGGCCGAGGCGCCTTTGCTCGCAGCGCCCGTGGCGCCGGCGTTGCGGGCGACGTTCGCGGCGTTCGGCCGCGAGCGGATCGACGAATACGATTGGCTCCGCGACCGCAACGATCCGCGCGTGATTGCCTATCTTGCGTCGGAGAACGCCTATGCCGACGCGCGTCTCAAGCCGATCAAGCCGCTGGTGGACGAACTGGCTGCGGAATTGAAGGCGCGTTCGGCGCACGCGGATGCGAGCGTACCGGCGCTCGTCAACGGCTACCTCTATGAGCGCCGCTTCGGCGAGGGCACGCAGTACCCGCTCATCGTGCGGCGCCGCGCGGTGCGCGGGGCCGAAGAGGAGATCGTGCTCGACGTCGGCGTTCTGGCCGCGCGCCATTCCCAGCAATGCCACTTCGGCGCCTGGGCCGTCAGCCCCGACAACACGCGTGTCGCCTTCACCGTCGATTTCAGCGGCGACCGCGAATTTCGCATCTTCGTGCGCGCGATCGCGGGCGGGGACATCGTCGATCAAGGTATCGAGAGCGCGGCCTCCGGCATCGTGTTCGCCGCCGACAACCGCACGCTCTTCTATGTGCGCAACGAGCCGCAAACCTTGCGCTCCTACCAGGTCTGGCGGCATCGCATCGGCAGCGCCGCGGGCAACGACGTGCTGGTCTACGAGGAGCGCGATCAAACCTTCAGCGCTTCGCTCGATCTTTCCAAATCGCGGAAATTCATCCTCCTCGACCTCGACGCCGAGCGATGGCGCGAATCCCGCTACCTGCCCGTCGATCAGCCGACCGGGGAATTCAGGGTCATCGAGCCGCGCCGGGGCGGCCTCGTCTATGAGGCCGACCATGTCGGCGACAAATTCTTCATTCGCACCAATCTCGACGCACCCGACTTCCGGCTGATGAGCGCGAGCGAGACGGCGCCGGCCGCCGCCCACTGGCGCGAGATCGTGCCCCAACAAGTGGGAAGGCATCTCACTCATTTCGAGGCCTTCGAGACCTTTGTTGCCGCCGACTTCGAAGACGAAAGCGGGACGACGCTGCGCGCCTACAACCTGCCGGACGGGCGCGAGATCGCGGTGCCGCGGCCGGCGGCCATCGGCGTTGCCTCGACCTCCTTCACCAACGACAGCGAAGCCAATCTCGATCCGGCCGCGACCGTGCTGCGTTTCCGTTTCAGCGGCATGCTGCAGCCGCAATGCATCTACGACTTCGACGTCACGACCGGCGCGCTGACCCTGCGCAAGGAGGACGCGGCGAGCCGCTGGTTCGACGGCGCGCGCTACGCCGTTGACAGCATCAGCGCGACCGCGCCCGACGGTGAGCATGTTCCGCTCACCATCGTCTATCGCAAGTCGGCGCGCCGGCTTGGCGGCAACCCGACACTGGTAGTCGGCTATGGCGCCTACGGGCTGAGCTGGCGCGCGACTTTCACGCCGTCCGTCTTCAGCCTGCTCGACCGCGGCTTTATCTATGCCATCGCACATGTGCGCGGCGGCCACGAGAAAGGCGAGCGCTGGTACGCCGAGGGCCGCTTGCTGAACAAGCGCAACACGTTCACCGACTTCATCGCCGCGACCGAGGCGCTCATGGCCAACGGCTATGCCGCTCCCCGCGAGGTGTACGCGCAGGGCGGCAGCGCCGGCGGCCTGCTCATGGGTGCGGTCGCCAACATGCGGCCCGACCTCTACGCCGGCATCGTCGCCGAAGCACCTTTCGTCGACGTGGTCACCACGATGTCCGACGCCGCGGTCCCGCTCACCACGCTCGAATACGACGAATGGGGCAATCCCGCGGTCAAGGGCGAGTTCGAGTACATGCTGTCCTACTCGCCCTACGACAATGTCATGCGGAGGGATTATCCCGCGATGTTCATCACCGCCGGCTTTTATGACAGCCAGGTGAGCTATGCCGAGCCGGCCAAGTGGGTCGCGCGGCTACGGGCGAGCAAGAGCGACGCGCGCGACCTCTTGTTCAAGACCGACATGGAGGCCGGTCACGGCGGGCGTTCGGGCCGGCTCGGCTCGATCGACGAGAGCGCGGAGATCATGGCGTGGCTCATCGCCCACGCCCGCGAGGGACGTCTTCCCTGAAGCCGAAGCGTCATCGGCAGCCGGATTGCTCTCGGGCGCGGCCCGCGTGTAAGGTCGCGGCCCATTTCGTCCGGTACCCGCATGGCGCGTGATCAAGTCGACCTGACGCCGATCGAACGGCGCGACGATCTCATCAACTGGATCGCTCAGGGGATCAAGCGGAAATCGCAATTCCGCATCGGCACCGAGCACGAGAAATTCGCCTTCACGCTCGAGGGCCGCCACCCGGTCCCCTACGAGGGACGACGCGGCATCGGCGCGCTGCTCGAAGGCATGCAACTGTTGCTCGGCTGGGAGCCGATCACCGAAGGACCGAACATCATCGGCCTGTTCGACGTGACCGGCGGCGGCGCCATCACGCTCGAACCCGGCGGCCAGTTCGAGCTTTCCGGCGCGCAGGTAGAGACCGTGCACCAGACCTCGAGCGAACTCATGGCGCACCTTGCGCAGGTGCACGAGGTCGCGCGCCCGCTGGGCATCGGCTTTCTCGGCATCGGCATGGCGCCGACCTGGACACGCGCCGAGATGCCGCAAATGCCGAAGGGCCGCTACAAGATCATGACCGCTTACATGCCGAAGGTCGGCACGCTCGGCCTCGACATGATGTATCGAACCTGCACCGTGCAGACCAACCTCGACTTCTCGTCCGAAGCCGACATGGTCAAGAAGCTGCGCGTGTCGCTTGCGTTGCAGCCGGTGGCCACCGCCCTGTTCGCCAATTCGCCGTTCACCGAGGGCAAGCCGAATGGCTTTCTCTCCTTCCGCGCCGAAATCTGGCGCCACACCGACAAGGACCGCACCGGCATGCTGCCGTGGGCGTTCGAGCCCGGCATGGGCTTCGAGCGGTGGGTCGACTACGCGCTCGATGTGCCGATGTATTTCATCAAGCACGGCGACGCGTATGTCGATGTCGCCGGTCAGTCGTTCCGCGATCTGATGAAAGGCAAACTCGCCGCCATGCCGGGCGCGCGCGCGACGGTCTCGGATTGGTCGAACCACATCAGCACGATTTTTCCCGAGGTGCGGCTCAAGCGCTACCTGGAAATGCGCGGTGCCGACAGCGGCCCGTTGCCTAACCTGCTGGCGCTGCCGGCCCTCTGGGCCGGCATTCTTTATGACGAGGTGAGCCTCGGCGGCGCGTGGGATTTGGTCAAACCCTGGACCGCCGAGGAACGCCAGAAGCTGCGCGATGCAGTACCCAAAGAGGGTCTCACGGCGGTCGTTCACGGCCGCGCGGTGCGCGAGATCGCAACCGACGTGCTCAAGCTCGCGCGTGCCGGGCTCGCACGCCGCCGCCAGCTCGATGCGTTCGGCCGGGACGAGACCCGCTACCTCGAGCCGCTGGAAGATCGTCTCGCGCGCCGGACGACGGCGGCGGAGGAGCTGCTGGCAAAATTCCACGGGCCGTGGGCCGGCTCGGTTGAGCCGATCTTCACCGAGCAGGCTTATTGACGCCGCGCCATCTTATTCCGAGACGCAGTGCCCGAGGCAACCCTCCCGGCTTCGCAGCAGCTTGCGGCGACCGCCTACTCGAGCCCGTAGAGCTGCCTCGTTTCGGTCAGCGCGTTCGCGCATTCGCCGGCGTTGCCTGCCGCGTCGGCCTTCTTGGCGCGATTGAGCGCCGCGATGCCGTCGGCATTCGCGTCGTTCAAGGCGGTCTCAACCGATTGCGGGGTCGGCTGGCGATGAAGCTGAGCGGCGACCGATTGTGGAGCGCTCGGCGCGCCCGCCACGCCGGGCTGAAGCGCTTGCGCGCTCCGGATTTGCGCTTCGACCTCCAAAATCTGCTTGGTGCACGGTCCTGCCTGCGCGGCAAGGACGCCGCCGGCGAGCGCTATGGCCGCCAACAACACGATGGATGATCGGTCCATGATCGAACCTCCGGGTTAGCACGACGTGAAAGTGGGAACCGACTGTCCGTAAAGATCATGCTCCGCTGGAGAAATCCTGAGCGCAATCGATTCAAGTTGAAGCGAGCGGCATCGGCAGATCGGGCCCGGTCAAGAAGTTGCGCGGGTCGCGCTCGTAGGCGACGCTGCCGAGCCGTTCGGACATGCCGTAGCGCGTGACCATCGAACGTGCGACGTCGGTGACGCGGCGGAGATCGTCGGCGGCGCCGGTGGACAAGTGCCCGAACACCGTCAATTCGGCGGCGCGGCCGCCGAGCAGCACCGACATTTTGTTTTCCAGTTCCTCGCGCGTCATCAGGAAGCGATCCTCGGTGGGCCGCTGGATGGTGTAGCCGAGCGCACCGACGCCTCGCGGAATGATCGAGACCTTGTGCACCGGATCGGTGCCGGGAATCGACACCGCGACCACAGCGTGGCCCATCTCGTGATAGGCAACGATCTCGCGCTCCTTCGGGTTCAGCAGGCGATTGCGTTTTTCGAGGCCGGCCACCATGCGCTCGACCGCATTGGTGAAGTCTTCGAGCGTCACCGCGTCGGCGCCGCGACGGGTGGCGAGCAGGGTCGCCTCGTTGACGAGATTGGCAAGATCGGCGCCGGTGAAACCAGGCGTCAGCGCGGCGATCTTCTCGGGATCGACGCCGGGCGCGAGCCTGGTGTTGCGGAGATGAACCTGCAGAATGGCGACGCGCCCGCGCTTGTCCGGCCGGTCCACCAGCACCTGGCGGTCGAAACGGCCGGCGCGCAGCAGCGCCGGGTCGAGTATTTCCGGGCGATTTGTGGCCGCAAGGATGACGAGGCCGCTGCGCGCGTCGAAACCATCCATCTCGACCAGAAGCTGGTTGAGCGTCTGCTCCTTCTCGTCGTGGCCGCCATAGGGGCCGAAGCCGCGGGCGCGCCCGAGCGCGTCGAGCTCATCGATGAAGATGATCGCCGGCGCCTTGGTACGCGCCTGCTCGAACAGGTCGCGCACGCGCGCGGCGCCGACGCCGACGAACATCTCCACGAACTCGGAGCCGGAGATGGAGAAGAACGGCACTTTGGCCTGCCCGGCGACGGCCTTGGCGAGCAGTGTCTTGCCGGTTCCGGGCGGCCCGACCAGGAGGATGCCTTTCGGCATCCGCGCGCCGAGGCGGCCATACTGTTGCGGATTTTTCAGAAACTCGACGATCTCGCGCAGTTCGTCCTTGGCCTCGTCGACCCCGGCGACATCGTCGAAGCGAACGCCGGTGTCGGCCTCCACGTAGATCTTCGCCTTGCTCTTGCCGATCGACATCAAGCCGCCGCCCAGGCCCTGGGCCACGCGCCGCGACAGGAACATCCACACGCCGAAGAACAGCAAGGCCGGAACGACCCAGGAAAGGAGATCGGTGACCAGCGTGCTTTCCACTTCCCCCGTAAAGGTCACGCCGTATTTCTGCAGCTCATCAGCGAAGCGCGGGTCGACGCGCGTGGTCACGAACTGGGATTTGCCATTAAGCGGTTCCTTCAGCCGGCCCTGGATGTAACGGTCGGAAACGCCGACCTCAGCGATCTTGTGGTCGCGCAGCAGCTGCTCGAACTGGCTATAGGGGATGGCGGCGACCTTCTGCGCCGTGGTGTAGAAGTATTGCAGCGCCAGCAGCCCGAGAATCGCGGCAATCCAGTAGCCGATGTGGAAACGGGTCTGCCGGCTCATATTCTTCATCGGCATGGCCGGAAACCTTCGCGATCATCCCCTCCAGGCGCAATCACCGCTTAGGTAGGAGCGCGCCGGGCGTTTCGATAGGCGGCAATCGTCGTCCTGGGCGCGACGGCGGCTGGGGGCCGGCGGCTCACGCCCGGACGATGTCGGTTTGCGAAAGATCGTGGCCCTTGAATAGAAGCCGGGCGCCATGCGCCTTGGCGCAGGCATAGGAGAGGCAGTCGCCCACGTTCAGGTTGGCCGGCGCCGCACGCCCCTTCCCGTATCGCTCGAACGCCTCGACCGAAGCACGCGCGATGTCCTCGGTGATAGGTACGACCTTGATCTCGGCCTCCCGCAGCAGCCGTGTCACCAGCTGATCGGCGACCGTTGGGGTGAGGCCGAGCTGCCCGGCTAGCCGTATTGAGGCCTCCAGAATGACGTGGCCGGCCGAAATCCGCTCGCGGTCGGCCTCGAGCTTCGTCGCCAGGCTCGCCGCGTCCGGCTCGGCAATCAAGATCGCAACGACGGCCGAGGTGTCGACGAAGATCACGGTCGGCCCCAGAGCGCATCAGTGTCCTGCGCCGTCATCGGCCGGCGGCGGCGTGGATCGCCGAGACGCCGCGCGTCGGCGGCGATCTCGGCGAGACGCTCGGCCAACGGTCGTTCTCCGCGCAGCAACGCGCTCTCAAGGGCGTCAATGACTGCCTCCGTCATGGAAATCCCCTTCCGCTCCGCCAGGCGGCGGGCAAGCTTTGCGGCTCGGTCATCTCGAATGTGCAAGGCCATTGACGTATATGCAATATGTGTAGACGTATATCGTTACTGCATATACCAAGGACAAAGATGCCGCAATGATGCAAATCGGGAGTCCCCACGCCGAGAACATCAAATTGTCTTGGTTCGGCTAATACTCTGATCGGCGATTTGCGCTACACTCCTAGTTGCGTGCTGTTGTGGGGTTGGTTGGGGGTGCGGGCCATGCCGAGCCGTCGTTCGGTTGTTGCTGGACTTTGCGCTGGTGGCTTGGTTGCGGGCCTTTGTGGCTGCGCCACTGCTCCGCAGGCTGCCAGGACCGTTGACCCCGCTTATGCCCGTACGGTGGTGAGCTCCCAATTCCGCGAGCCGCCGGGCACCATCATCGTCGACCCCGGCAATCACTTCCTCTATCTTGTGCAGAACAACGGCCAGGCCGTTCGCTACGGGGTCGGCGTCGGCGGCGAAGGGTTCGGCTGGTCGGGCACGGCGACCGTTCACACCAAACAGGAATGGCCCGACTGGTACCCGCCGCCGGAAATGCTGGAGCGAAAGCCCGAAATCCGCCAACACATGGTCCAGTTGCCGAGCGGACTTGGCATGCACGGCGGGCCCGACAACCCCCTTGGAGCGCGCGCTCTCTATCTGTGGCACGGGAACAAGGACACGCTGTACCGCATCCACGGCACCAATGAGCCGTGGACGATCGGCCAGAACGTCTCCTCGGGCTGCATCCGCCTGACCAACGACGACGTCGCCGACCTCTACGGCCGTGCGCCGGTCGGCGCCAAGGTGGTGGTGCTCGCCACCGGGACCCCGACCGCTGCCGCATCAACGACCGCTTCTCTCGCGCCATCGCGGCGCCTGCAGGCGCCGCCCCTCGTGCGTTGAGTCGCGGCGCGATTGCGGAGGGTGCGGCGACCCTGGGTTGACCCGCCATTGCCGGCGGTTCGTCGCGACTTCCTCGGATGCCGGTGAACCGGGCCGCCAGCGCGTCCCTGACTACACTGCGACCTTGTGGAGGAAGCCGTCGATGCTGCCGCGGAGGCTGTCGGCCGCTTTCTCGACGGCCTGCGACGCCGCCAGCACCGTATCTGCCGCCTTGTGCATGTCAGCGATGGCGCCGGAGACACGCTGCAGCACGCCGACGACCGATTTCGTGCCCGAGGCCGCGGCCGCGACGTTGTCGGATATTTCGCCCGTCGCCGCGTTCTGCTGCTCGACCGACGTGGCTATGGCCCCAGTGAATTGCTGAATTTCCTGCATGCGGCCGGTGATGTTGCCGATGGCGCGCACGGCGCTCTGCGTCGAGGTTTGCACCGCCGCGATCTGGCTGCCGATATCGTCGGTCGCCTTTGCCGTCTGCACCGCAAGCGCCTTCACCTCGGAGGCGACCACGGCAAAACCCTTGCCGGCCGCGCCGGCGCGCGCCGCCTCGATCGTGGCGTTGAGCGCCAAAAGATTGGTCGGTCCGGCCACGCTCTGGATGAGCTTGACCACGTCGTCGATCTTCTGCGCCGCCTGCGCCAAGTCGGCGATGTCGTCGTTCGTCGATTGCGCCTCGGTCGCCGCGGCGCGCACCACTTCGGCGGCGCTCGCCAACTGACGGTTGATCTCGGCGATCGATTTCGACAATTCACCGGCCGCCGTCGCGGCGACGTCGACGCTGCCGAAAGCTTCGCTGGAGGTACGCACCGCGCCGGCGGTCTGTGCGGTCGTTTCTTTTGACGTCGCAGACAGGGCCATTGCGGTCGATTTCATCGCGACAACGCTGGCCGCTACGGTCTGCAGAACGCCTTCGACGCTCTCGCGGAACCAGGTAATCGCCTCATCGACGGCGGCACGGCGCGCCTGCTGCTCGCCAAGGAGGGTGCTTTGCCGCTCCGCAGCCCGGCGCTCGGTGATGTCGTCGTGGGTCCCGACCCAGTATTTGCTGCCGGGTATCGCGCGGTTGACGATCGATATGGCGCGCCCATTCGGCGTTTCGGCGACCATGCTGAGCGCCCTGCCGGCGGCCATGGCTTCCACGACATCAGCGCAATAACGCGCCGGATCGGCCTGCAGCGAGCCGGTTTCGGCCCGGTAGCGAACAATGTCGGCGAGCATAACGCCGGGCTTCACCAGGCGTGGAGGCAGGCCGTACATGGCCGTATACCGGTCATTGCAGATGACCAGACGGCCAGCGTCGTCGAACATCACCACGCCCTGGTCCATATTGTCCAAGGCGATGCCGAGCAGACGGCCTTTGTCGTCGACCCGGCGGTCGGCAAGCGCGCTGATCAAGCTCAAGCCCAATATCGCGACCGTCACGCTGGCGACGGCAATGGCGAGCAGGCCCGGTGACAGGGAGAGCTCGGTGATCGTGCGGGTGGGATCGGGAACGACTTCCACCGCCCCCATGGCCGTGAAGTGATGCGAAAGGATGGCGAGCGCCAACAGGAGGGCCGAAGCCCATACCGCGCGTACGCTCTGCCAAGGCACCGCAACCATGAGCGCCGCCATGCCCAGGACCATCCCCAGGACAATGGACGCGGCGACGAGAGCAAGGTCCCAATGGACGTGGCCGGGCAGCTGGAGCGCTTCCATGCCCAGATAGTGCATCGCGGCAACACCGCCGCCGATGATCCCGCCGCCGATTGGCGCACCCCAGCGTCTTGGCGTGAACACCGCGACGGCCAACCCGATAGCCGTGATGACGCCGGCGGCGAGCAGCGACACGATCGTCAGATTGATGTCATATGCGACCGGCATTCCGGGCTGGTAAGCCAGCATCGCCAGAAAGTGTGTCGCCCAGATGCCGCAGCCGGTCGCGGCTCCCGCCGCCGCGAGCCAGACCGTGCGGGCACGCCCCTTGGTCGAACGCGCCCGATGGAACAGGGTGATCGCTGTCAGGCTCGCGAGGAAGCAGACGACGCCGGCGACCGCAACCAGGCGCCAGTCATGCTGCGTCGTCAGGCAGTCGAGAATCCGAAACAACCGTAGCTCTCGTCAGGCTGTGTCCAATCTGCCTATTGGTTAGTCAACATCGTTATACGTTTCCTTAATGAACACAGCCGCGCTTTACGCGTGACGCATCTCGCGCGCTCCGTTGATTGCGCCGACCGCTTCAGCGAGAGGGCGATTGCTACGCGCTGCCCTGCGTAAACGCGCGATTCGCCCGCCGCTGCCGGCGGCGCCTTGCGATCGCCGATCGCCGAAGTTCCATGAATTGCGCGCTTTGGAGCGCATGAAAACATGGTATCGTCAGCCCGGTTCGGCGGCGGGGGGCCGGTTC
>Ga0210405_10001269_pt1 | contig 29670 bp, 28 predicted proteins | sample IncBWH11MmetaG_FD_155492 | JGI IMG/M metagenome (GOLD analysis project Ga0210405, IMG submission 155492) | Forest soil microbial communities from Barre Woods Harvard Forest LTER site, Petersham, Massachusetts, United States - Inc-BW-H-11-M | ecosystem: Environmental > Terrestrial > Soil >...
GAAAACGTCAGCGTGCCGATGCTGACGGCGAAGGCGCGCGACGGCGCCGAGATGAAAATCAAGCTCGCCGACAACGCGCCGGTGAACGAGGTGGTGCCGATGTCGCTCGCCGACATCAAGGACAATTCCTACATCGCCGTCACTGCCATGCCACAGCCCGACGGGACACAGAAAGCAGTAGCGATCCTGATTTTCCCCGAGGCGATGCGCGGTGTCGCCGAAGGCTTCCGGCCTTGGGACCTCGAACCCAATTCGACCATGACCAACGCCACCGTCGCCGAGCAGGTGAAGAGCACCGACGGTCAGACGATCACGGTGAAATACAAGGACGGCGACAAGAAGGTTCTGGTGACACCGGCGACCATCATCGTCACATATAAGAAGGCCGCCGCCAGCGACCTCAAGGCCGGCCAGAAAATCTTCGTCGCCGCGGCGAAGAAGCTCGACGACGGAACGCTGGAAGCCCCGAACGTCGCCTACGGCGATGTCGGCGTGTGGCGCTGAAATAGTCAGACTTTGCGGGAGCGTGAGATGAGAAAGATGATATTGAGTGCCGCCTTCGTCATCGCCGCCACTGCGGCACTGGCGCAGGCACCTGCGGACACGGTGCGCGTGCGCGGCACCGTGCAAAGCGTCGACGGTTCGATGCTGACCGTGAAATCGCGCGACGGCGCCGACCTCAAGATCAAGCTCGCCGACAACGCGGTGATCCGCACGGTGACCGGCAAGACGGTTGCCGACGTCAAGCAGGGCCTGTTCGTCGGCATCACCGCCATGCCGCAGCCCGACGGCACCCAGAAGGCCGTCGAAATCCATATCTTCCCGGAAGCCGCGCGCGGCACCGGCGAAGGCCACCGGCCGTGGGATCTGATGCCCGGCAGCACCATGACTAACGCCAATGTCGACAGCGAAGTCGCCATCTCCGACGGCAAGAAGCTGGTGCTGAAATACAAGGACGGCGATAAGACCTTCATCGTGCCGGACAATGTCAAGGTTGTGATGTTTGCGCCGGGCACGGCGGCCGACGTCAAGCCGGGCGCGAAAATCTTCATCGTCGCCGCGAAAAAGCTGCCCGACGGCACGCTGGAAGCGCCGGGCGCAACGGTGAGCAGCGGCGGCGTCGATCCGCCCATGTGATCGGCAAATGTGATCGGCAAGCGTGATCGGCAACCACGGAGCCTGACATGAAAACGGCAGCAATCGGTGCTGCGCTCGTCCTCGTCGCCGCGATCGCGGCGACGGCGGCGCTGGCGCAGGCGCCGCAAACCGTGCGCTTGCGCGGCGTCATCGAGAAGGTCGACGGCAACAAGGTGACGGCGAAGTCGGACAAGGGCGACGCGCTCACGCTCAACCTCGCCGATAAGATGCTGGTCGTCGCCGTGGTGAAAGCGTCGATGGCCGACATCAAGGATAGCGACTTTATCGGCAGCGGAGCGATGCCGCAGCCGGACGGTTCGCAGAAGGCCATCGAGGTTCACATTTTTGCCGAATCGATGCGCGGCACCGGCGAAGGCTTCCGCCCATGGGATGGCGCTCCCAATAGCACCATGACCAACGGCACCGTCGGCAATACCGTCACCAGCGTCGATGGCCCGGTCATCACCGTCAAATACAAGGACGGCGACAAGAAGATCATCGTCGGCCCCGACGTGCCGATCGTGCGCTATGAAGTCGTCGATCTGAGCGCGCTCAAGCCGGGGGCGGCCTTCGCGGTACTGGCGGCGGCCAAGCAGCCGGACGGCAGTTTCAACATCAGCCGCATCAATGTCGGCCGCGACGGCGTCGTGCCGCGCTAGAGTCATTGCGAGCCAGTCGGGGCGCTACTCGATCACTTCATCGGCGCGTGCGCTGACCGTGGGGGGAAACACCAGGCCGAGCGCTTTGGCAGTTTTTAGGTTGATGACGAGATCGAAGCGCGTGGGCAATTCGAGCGGCAGGTCCGCCGGCCGAGCGCCGTTTAAGATGCGGACAACCAGTGCGGCAGCACGTTCGCCGATATCGCTCTGACTGGGGCCATACGACATAAGACCACCGTCGTGCACGGGAACACCATTCTCGAATATCGACGGCAAGCGATTCGCGTTTGCAAACTCCACGATGCGCTTGCGGTTGAGCATGGTGAGCGCGTCGTTCACCATCAGAATTCCATCAGGTCGATCCCTCGTCATCGCCGCGAAGGCATCTTCAAAATCGTTGGGTTCGCGCACGCCCAAGGCCTGAACTTTGACGCCGAGGACACGCGCGGCGTCTTCAGCGGAGTGATAGCGCAGCGTCATGCCAAGATCGGCTGCGTTCCACAGCATCGCCACGCGCCGAAGGTCTGGCACCGTATCCTTGAGAATTTCGAGGCGCTTGGCGCTGAGCTCAGTCGATAGCTCCGTCACGCCGGTGATATTGCCGCCGGGCCGAGATAGTCCGTCGACCAAGCCGGTGGCAACCGGATCCCCCGCACCTGTGATGACGACCGCCACATCTTTGGCCGACACTTTTGCGGCCATCGCGGCGGGAAAGCCGAACGTGACAATGACGTCGACGTTGGCGGCCTTGAGTTCGGCTGCCAGTCCGTTGAGGCGTTCAAGGTGCCCGTCGGCAAATCGTTGCACGAAGACGAGGTTCTGGCCTTCAATGATGTCGTGGGCGGCGAGTGCGGAGAGCAAAGTCTTGCGACGCTCGTCATTTGCACCAATGGCGGGGCCGCCGGAGAGTAGCCCTACGCGAAAGATCTTCCCCGTCTGCTGCGCGCGCGCGGCAAACGGCCATGTGACCGCCGCGCTGCCGAGCGCGATTATCAATTTCCGCCGTGCGACTGCCATTTGACCCGTCCCCCCAAAGGGGTCATGCCCACTGCGCTACGCGACACGCTAACACGCCTAAAAATCGAGGTCTGTGACGTAGTGCACAATGCGGCCAATCCCAGCCTGCGGTCTATCTTGGCACGGCACTTGCTCTCTCTTCGGGCATAAGCTTTCCGGCAAAGGCCGGACAACCTCAGGAGGCGATCCCATGACACGAGCCGAACTCACCGAAAAGCTGCTCGACATCAAGCGCGAGAAGGGCTGGACCTGGAAATATATCTGCGACGAGATCGGCGGCATGTCGCCGGTCTTGGTCACCGGCGCGGTGCTCGGCCAGATGAAAATGACCAAGCCGCAAGCCGCCAAGGCTACGGAAATGTTCGGGCTCAGCAAGAGCGAGCAGACGCTGCTCAACGAGGTGCCGAACCGCGGCTCGCCGATGCCGCCGACCGACCCGCTGATCTACCGCTTCTATGAGCTGGTGATGGTCAACGGCCCGGCGTTGAAGGTGCTGATCGAGGAGGAATTCGGCGACGGCATCATGTCGGCCATCGACTTCGATTTGCAGATGGAACGGCAACCCGATCCCAAGGGGGACCGGGTGCGGCTCTCGATGTCGGGCAAATTCCTGCCGTATAAATATTACGGCTCAACCGGCAACGCGCAGGCGTACGGGTATAAGGAAGAGTAGACGTCAGTGCCGTCACCCTGAGGTGCGAGCGAAGCGAGCCTCGAAGGGCGACGGCCCGGGCCGTGCATCCTTCGAGGCCCGCCTGACGGCGGGCACCTCAGGATGACGGAAAATTTTATCGCCCCGACCAGTGATTGCAATGGCGATGGAAGCTGTTGTCGGTCCAGCAGTGGCCGCGGCTGATCGACGGGCCCCAGAACGGCTTGCCGTAGACCGCGCCGACGACGCCACCGGCCACCGCGCCGACGGGTCCTGCAACCACGAGACCTACGCCAGCGCCGGCCGCTGCACCGACCATGTCGGCATTGGCCGGAGTTGCGGCTGCGATGGCGGCAAAAGCAGCGGTTGCCAGAATAAGGTTACGCATAGCGCTACTCCTATGTCTCAAAGCGAGCGCGCTACCTATCACGGTATACCTTTTCATAATGTTGACGCCCCGTTGCGGTCAAAACGCACAGACACGCCGCCTGTTCCCGACGCCGCAATGGGCCAACAAAAGGGCCGCTAAACCGCCGTGATCACGCGCCGGTCGATTGCGGCGATGCTGGTGACGCCGGTCAGCGCCATGCTGATATCGAGCTCATTGCGGATGATCTCGATGGCGCGGGCGACGCCGGCCTCCCCACCGGCGCCAAGTCCGTAGATGTAGGCGCGGCCGCTCATGCAGGAGCGCGCGCCGAGCGCGATGGCGCGCATCACGTCCTGCCCCGAACGGATGCCGCCGTCGAACATGATCTCAATGTCCGAGCCGAGCGCGTCGACGATCGGCGGCAGCATGGCGATCGAGGATGCCGCGCCGTCGAGCTGGCGGCCGCCGTGATTGGACACCACGATCGCCGCCGCGCCGGTCTTGGCCGCGATGCGCGCATCCTCGACGTCGAGGATGCCTTTGAGGATGAGCTTGCCGGGCCACAGGCTCTTGATCCACTCGACGTCCTTCCAGCTCAGCGTCGGATCGAACTGCTCTGCGGTCCACTTCGCCAGCACCGTCACGTTGTCCATGCCGCGGACGTGGCCGGCGATATTGCCAAAGGTCTTGCGCTTGCCGCGCAACACGCTCCACGCCCAGGCCGGCTTGGTGGCGATGTCGATCAGGTTGCTGAACCGAATTTCCGGCGGCACCGTCATGCCGTTCTTGATGTCGCGGTGGCGCTGGCCGAGCACCTGCAGATCGACGGTGAGCACCAGCGCGCTGCATTTGGCGGCCGCCGCGCGCGCCACCAGTTCACGGATAAAGCCGCGGTCGCGCATGACGTAGAGCTGGAACCAAAACGGCTTGTCGACCGCCGCCGCGACGTCCTCGATCGAGCAGATCGACATGGTCGACAGCGTGAACGGAATGCCGGCCGCCTGCGCCGCGCGGCAGGCGAGAATCTCGCCATCGCCGTGTTGCATGCCGCATAGCCCGACCGGCGCCAGAATGAGCGGCAGCGACGCCGGCTCGCCGAGGATGGTGGTCGCGGTCGAGCGCGCCGAAACGTCGACCAGGATGCGTTGGCGCAGCTTGATGGCCTCGAGGTCGGCGCGGTTGGCGCGCAGCGTCTGCTCGGAATAGGCGCCGCCATCGGCATATTCGAAAAACGCCCGCGGCACCTTGCGGCGCGCGGCCTGCCGCAGGTCCTCGATGCAGGTCATGGTTCTCATGGTTTCGGGGTCCCGGCTCTCAGCGGGCCGTAGATAGCACAAAGCGCCGTTCCATCCGGACTTCCGGGGCGGAACCGCACCGTCCGGCCGCGGGTTATACCAAGGGTGACCGGGGAGCCCCGGCATGGGTCGCCGGTCAAATTGGGAAAAGACAGCGATGATGGACAGGTATCGTTCGCTCCGAGCCGATGATGACGACTGCGAAGACGGTCTGGGCGACGACACCCAGCGCCGCCGGGAACTGGCCTTGGACCGCAAGAAGAAGCTCGACGAGGCGTTGGACCTGGGCCTCGAGGAGACCTTTCCCGCTTCCGACCCGGTTTCGGTCACCCAACCGCCGCACAACCCGTATGATCGGCCGAAACGCTAAGCCACGCGGCCGCTTATGGTAAATGCCGCATGAGTTCCGCCGGTAAGAATGTCGAATATTTTTTGAAGCACCTGACAGGCGGAACGGGTTAATATCCCCTCTCTGGGACAATGCGCCCGGTGGGGGACTTTTCGGATGGTCCGTAAGTATTTCGGCACCGACGGCATTCGCGGTCGCGCCAACGGCGAGATTACGCCCGAACTGGCGCTCAAAGTCGGCCAGGCGGCCGGGCTGACCTTCCGCCGCGGCGATCACCGCCATCGCGTCGTGGTCGGCAAGGATACCCGGCTCTCCGGCTACATGATCGAGACGGCGCTGGTTGCCGGCTTCACCTCGGTCGGCATGGACGTGCTGCTGCTCGGCCCGATGCCGACGCCGGCCGTCGCCATGCTGACGCGCTCGATGCGCGCCGATCTCGGCGTCATGATCTCGGCCTCGCACAATCCGTACGACGATAACGGTATCAAACTGTTCGGGCCGGACGGCTATAAGCTGTCCGACGAGGTCGAGCACGGCATCGAGCGGCTGATCGATTCCGACATCACCAAGCGGCTCGCCAAAAGCATGGACTTCGGCCGCGCCAAGCGCATCGACGGCGTACACGACCGCTACATCGAATTCGCCAAACGCACGCTGCCGCGCAACCTGTCGCTCGATGGGCTTCGCATCGTCATCGATTGCGCCAATGGCGCCGCCTACCGGGTGGCGCCCGACGCGCTGTGGGAGCTCGGCGCCGACGTCGTGTCGATCGGCGTCGAACCGGACGGCTTCAATATCAACCGCGACTGCGGCTCGACCTCGACCGAGGCGCTGAGCCGCAAGGTCCGCGAAATGCGCGCCGATATCGGCATCGCCCTCGACGGCGACGCCGACCGCGTGGTGATCGTGGACGAGCGTGGCCATCTGATCGACGGCGACCAGCTCCTCGCGGTGATCGCCGAGAGCTGGCGCGACGACGGTCGCCTCGCGCAGCCCGGCGTCGTCTCCACCGTGATGTCGAATCTCGGCCTGGAGCGGCATCTGCAAACGCTAAAACTTTCATTGGTGCGTACGCCGGTCGGCGACCGCTATGTGCTCGAGCACATGCGCCAACACGGCTTCAATGTCGGCGGCGAACCGTCCGGCCACATCATTCTGTCCGACTATACGACGACGGGCGACGGCTTCGTCGCCGCGTTGCAAGTGCTCGCGGTGATCAAGAAGCTCGACAAGCCGGTGTCGCTGGCCTGCCACCGCTTCGAAGCGCTGCCGCAGGTGCTCAAGAGCGTGCGCTACCGCACCGGCAAGCCCTTGGAAAACTCAAAAGTGCGTTCCGTCATTGCCGACGCCGAACACCGCCTCAACGGCCACGGCCGGCTGGTGATACGCCCATCCGGCACCGAGCCAGTGATCCGCGTCATGGGCGAAGGCGACGACAAGGCCATGGTCGAGGAAATCGTCGACGGCATCGTCGACGCGCTGACCGATCACGCGGCGTGATCTGTTAGACAAATCCGAGAGGCCCGAGCCCCCTCACCCCATCCCTCTCCCCTCTGGGGGGAGGGAGGAGTTCGCGGCCCATTCTTCACAACACCTCAGGTGCATCCACGCGGCAATATTTTTGAAGAGCGGCGACGCTGCGTTCCCTCTCCCCGGAGGGGAGAGGGACAGGGTGAGGGGGTTCGGACCTCTCCGAAAAACGCCCTCAACTAGCCCCGCGCCTTCAAAAACTGTGCGAATGCCTTGAGCGTGATTTCCGAGACGTGATGCTCGATGCCCTCGGCGTCGGCCTCGGCGGCTTCGGTCGGCACGCCGAGCGCGCGCAGGAGATCGACCACCAGCCGGTGACGCACGCGCACCCTGTCGGCGAGCGCGTGGCCCTTTTCGGTCAAGAACACGCCGCGGTACGGCCGCGCCGTCGCCAGGCCGGCGCGTTTGAGGCGCGAGATGGTCTTGATCGCGGTGGCATGGGAGACGCCGAAGCGCCGAGCGATATCGGTCGGCCGCGCCTCGCCCTCCCCGGTCAGCAGGTCCGCGATCAGCTCGGCATAATCCTCCAGCAACGCGGTCGACTGCGCCGACCGCGTCTTGCCGAAGCGGCGCGCCTGCGTGCCTTCCGCCGGGAGCTTTGCCATTGCGATCTGAGCGATCTGATACCGGTGCGGCCGCCAATCGCCGCGCGCGTGTTCCCGCGCGCAACTGCAGACCATATTTTACCGGCCGTGTCAAAGTGTAGCCAAGGTTACACAGTTTAGCCGTTGACGCCAACGGCGCCGCCGCCTATACTGTATCCGATGCTACATTTTCAAGTAAATGCTGCGGAACCCGGGCACCGGGCCGCGTCATTCGGGCAGTGACCGGCTGGAATGACAGGCCCGATATGACCGACTCCACCGTTCCGCCGGCATCGCTCTCCGCACAGACCCTTGCCACGGCGCGGGAAGTCCTGGCCGGAAAGCGCAGCGGCTTGCGTGCCTCGCTGGCCTTCGTCGGTCCCGCGGTGGTCGCTTCGATCGCCTATATGGACCCGGGCAATTTCGCCACCAACATCCAGGCCGGCGCGAAATACGGCTATGGCCTGCTCTGGGTCGTGCTGCTCGCCAACGTCATCGCGATGCTGTTCCAGGGCCTGTCCGCCAAGCTCGGCATCGTCACCGGCAAAAACCTCGCGGAAATGTGCCGCGATCATTTTTCGCGTCCAGTGGTGCTGGCGATGTGGGTGGTCAGCGAGATTGCCGCCATGGCGACCGACCTCGCCGAGTTTCTCGGCGGCGCCATCGGCCTGTCGCTGCTGCTGCACATGCCGCTGTTGGCCGGCATGGGCGTGACCGCCATCGTGACCTACGGCCTGTTGATGTTCGAAGGTTTTGGCTTCCGGCCGCTCGAACTGATCATCGGCGCCATCGTCGGCGTGATCTGCCTTTGCTACTTGCTGGAAATGTTCATCGCGCCGGTCGATTGGGCGTCGGCGGCATACCATCTGGTCACGCCGGAAATCGCCGATGCCGAGGCGCTGCTCTTAGCCGTCGGCATCATCGGCGCCACCGTCATGCCGCACGCGATCTATCTGCATTCCGGGCTGACGCAAGCGCGGGTGCCGGTGCGCAACGACGCCGACCGGCGCAAAGTCCTGCGTTTCTCCAACCGGGAAGTCGTCATCGCGCTTGCCGTCGCCGGCCTCGTCAACATCGCCATGGTGATGATGGCTTCAGGCGCATTCCACGCCGGCCACCCCGAAGTCGCCGAGATCCAAACCGCCTATCACACGCTGACGCCGCTGCTCGGCGGCGCCGCGTCCGGAATCTTCCTGGTCTCGTTGATCGCTTCGGGCATTTCGGCCTCGACGGTCGGAACCATGGCCGGGCAGATGATCATGCAGGGCTTCGTCGGCTTCCGCATCCCGATCTGGCTGCGCCGGCTGGTCACTATCGTGCCGGCCTTCGTCGTGGTCGCGCTCGGCGTCAACGCCACGAGCGCGCTGGTCATCAGTCAGGTGATCTTGAGCATCGCGCTGCCGCTGCCGATGATCGCGCTCGTCATCTTCACCGGCCGGCGCGATATCATGGGCGCATTCGCCAACAGCCGTCTCACCCGCATCGTGGCGCTGATCGGCACGGCGGTGGTGCTATCGCTCAATGTGGTGTTGATCGCGCAGACGCTACTGTAGCCCGGATCGAGCATCGCGAAATCCGGGAACGGCGCCAAATCCGGAAACGGCGCCAATGGGAGTCCCGGATTGCGGGTCGGCAATCCGGGTTACCTGTTCGGCGGCCGAGAAAGCGGCCGCCGCTCGACTTACATGGTCTTCAGATTTTCCGCGGCCGACTTGCCGGTCTTGCGGTCCACCACGACTTCGAAGGAAACGCGTTGACCTTCCCTCAGCTCGCGGAGGCCGGCGCGTTCGACGGCGCTGATATGGACGAATACGTCCTTACCACCACCTTCGGGTTGGATGAATCCATATCCCTTCTGCGCGTTGAACCACTTCACGGTACCGTTGTTCACGGGTCTCTCCTCATAGACATGCCAATGTGAGCCGCGCGATTGTGCTCGGCTCGGTTCGCTCGAATTTTTGGTGAAGGATCGTCAGTCAGGCGCGTTTATCGCTGCAAGGCCAAGTCATTCGGGCCGAAAACTCGATGCACCTTTTTACCGGCAAGTCGCGGAATTCGCAAGACCGTGCCGGGCCGTTTGTGACAGCCGGTCACGCAGCCTTAATAAAATCCGAATCATAATCATGTCCTTGAAACTTCAACGATGTCGCCGGTTTTCGCCGATTCGACGAGCGCGTCGAATACCGCCATACCGTGCAGCACGTCGTCGAGCGGCACCGGATAAGGTTTGCCGCCGCGGATCGCCTCGGCGAATGCCGCCAATTCGGCGCGCAGCGTGTCGAAACCGGAATGCTCAAAAATCTCGTCGGGCGGCGCCGGCACCCGGCCGGTCGGTGCGGTGGTGGCCATCGGCGCAAAGCGCAGGCGCGACAGGTCCGGGCGCGAAATCTCGGCGAGGCCGTTGGTTCCGTACAAGGTGAATTCAAAATTCGTAGCCGTCGCCACCGAACAGAAAATCTGGCCGGTGGCGCCGCTTGAAAACCGCAGCATGATCGTCGTGGTGTCGTCGGAGCGGCCGGGATAGTTGCGTGCCGTCACGCTGCGCACATCGCGCACCCTGCCGGCGAATTCGATCATGTGGTCCAGCGCGTGCACGCCGACCGCGGTCAACGCGCCGCCCGGCGCTTCCTCGGGCGCCGCGCGCCAATTGTCGAGCGCAACGAATTGCGCGGTCGAGGTGGTGTGCTGGGCGACCATGGCGATGACGTTTCCGAGCCGCCCGTCCTGCACTCTGGCGCGCAAAGCGGCGAGGCTCGGATGAAAGCGCCGGGCCAACCCGACGGCGAGCACGACGCCGGCCTTGCGCGCGGCGTCAACGACGACGTGGGCGCTGGCGAAGTCCAGCGTGATCGGCTTCTCGACGAAGATATGTTTACGCGCCACCGCCGCCGCGAGCGCTTGCGCCTGGTGCTGGCTATGCGGCGTCGCCAGCACCACGGCGTCGACGTCCGGATCGCGCAAGATCTGCTCGTAGCTGTCGGCGAGTGAGATGCCCTTGTCGCGGCAGAAATCCTCCGCGCTCGCCCGCGTGCGGGTATGGGCGCGCACGAACTCGATGTCGTCGGCATTGCCGGCAACCGACGCGACCAGCGAGCGGCCCCAGCGTCCCAGTCCGATGATGGCGGCGCGGACCATGGCGCTTATTCGCGACCGCAATCGCTAAAAGTGTCCGCCATTGCACTATGACACATGGCACTATCATAATCGAAAGACAGCGCCCCGAGAACCACCGCAGCCGATGCAGCCTCAAACCGGTCCATGAACGACGCGGCGGAAATTCACGCCCGGCCGAAGATCGTCGGCGCGCGTATCAAGCGCACCGAGGACCCGCGGCTCCTCACCGGCCGCGGCGCCTATACCGACGACCGGCAGGTGCCGCAGGCGGCGCATGTGGCGTTCCGTCGGAGCGAACAATCGCACGCGCGCATCCGCGCCATCGATTGCGCGGCAGCGCGGGCCGCGCCGGGCGTCATCGCCGTGTTCACGGCGGAAGATTGGCGCGACGCGGTCAAGCCGCTGGTCGCGACCTCGCGCATGGCAAATTATTACGCCACGCCGATTTTTCCGCTGGCACGCGACAAGGTGCGCCATGTCGGCGAGCCGGTCGCCGGCGTCGTTGCCGAAAACCGCTACCAGGCGGAAGACGCGGCGGCTTTGATCGCCATCGACTACGAACCGCTGCCGCTTATCGTCGATCCGGAACAGGCGGCGCGCGCCGGCGCGCCGCTGTTGCACGAGGCGGCCGGCACGAATGTCATCGTCAGCCGCGAATTCAAGCGCGGCGATGTCGAGGCGGCATCGGCAGCGGCCGCGGTGCGCGTCACCGGCCGCTTCCGCATGCATCGCAAGAGCCCGGTGGCGATCGAGCCGCGCTGCTATCTCGCCGAATACGAGCGCGACGCGCTGACCTTGCATTCGGCAACCCAAATCCCTGGCATCATCCGCGACGCGCTGTCGTCCGCGCTCGATATGCCGCCCGATCAAGTTCGCGTCATCGCGGCCGACGTCGGCGGCGGTTTTGGCGGCAAGGGCTCGCTCTACGCCGAGGAAATTTTCGTCTGCGCGGCAGCGCGGCAGCTGCGGCGCCCGGTGAAATGGACCGGCGACCGCCTGGAAGAGCTGGTCGCCGGCAGCCAGGGATTCGATGAGATCGTCGATGCCGAACTGGCGCTCGACAGCGACGGCCGCATTCTTGCCTTGCAGGCCGACGTCATCGGCGACGTCGGCGCCTATTCGATCTATCCGTGGACCGCAGCGCTCGAGCCGGTGCAGGTGGTGAGCTTTCTGCCCGGCCCCTATCGGGTGCAAAATTATCGCGGCCGGGTGCAGGCGGTGGCGACCTCGAAGGCGCCGACCGGTCCGTATCGCGGCGTCGGCCGGCCGATTTCGACCTTCGTCATGGAACGGCTGATGGACATGGCGGCGGCAAAGCTCGGCATCGACGCCAAGGACATCCGGCTGCGCAATCTCATTGCCGACGACGAGCTGCCCTACAAGGTCGCCTCGGGTATCGTCTGGGACAAGTCCGGCTTCCAGGAATGCCTGCACAAGGCGTGCGCCTCGATCGGCTACGACGCACTGCGCGCCAAACAAAAGGAAGCGCGTGCCGCCGGCCGCTGGATCGGCATCGGCATTGCCTGCTACGCCGAGCTCACCGGCATCGGCTCGCGCATCTCGGTTGCGCCAGGCATGCCGATCAAGACCGGCACCGAGACCGCGATCGTGCGCATCGATTCCACCGGCGCCATCACCGCCACGTTTGGCATTGCTTCGCACGGCCAAGGCCTGGAAACGACGCTCGCACAAGTCGTCGCCGAACATCTCGGCGCCCGCTTCGAAGATATCCGCGTCCTGCACGGCGACAGCTCGGGCGTCCCCGGCGGCACCGGCACTTACGCCAGCCGCAGCATGGTGCTGGCCGGCGGCGCCGCGACGCTCGCGGCGGGCAAAGTGCGCGACAAAGTGCTCAATGCCGCGTCGCATCTGCTCGAAGCGTCCGCGGCCGATCTGGTGGCGGAAGACGGCCAAATTTCCGTCGCCGGTACCGACCGCTCGATCACGTTCCGCGAGGTGGCGTGCGCCGTGTACGCCGAAATGGGCCGGCTGCCGCCCGATGCGCGCGGCGAGCTTGCCGCCACCGAGACCTACGATCCGGTGTTCGGCACCACGACCTCGGCGACGCACATCGCCATGGTCGAGATCGATCCCGAAACTTTTGCAGTCCGCATCGAGCGTTTCGCCGTGGCCGAGGATTGCGGCCGGCTGGTCAATCCGATGATCGTCGACGGCCAGGTCCACGGCGGCGTCGCCCAAGGTATCGGCGCCGCGCTCTACGAAGAAGTCGTCTACGACGCGCAAGGCCAGATCACCACCGCGAGCCTGGCCGATTATGTCGTGCCCTCGGCCTGCGAGATACCGCCGATGCAGGTCGTGCATCTGGAAAGCGTTTCCCCGACCACGCTCGGCGGCTTCCGCGGCATGGGCGAAGGCGGCACCATCGGTGCGCCGGCGGCAATCGCCAATGCCATTACCGATGCGCTCTCCCCGCTCGGCATCGACATCAATGAGCTTCCGGCAACGCCGGAACGCCTGTTCCGCCTGATCGAGGCGGCGCGGGCGCGCGCCAAATCATGAAAGAGCGACCATGGATCTCAATCTGACAGGAAAAATCGCCTTGGTGACCGGCGCGACCAGCGGCGTCGGCAGCGAGATCGCGCTGAGCCTTGCCGCCGAGGGCGCAAGCGTTGCCGTCAATTATCGGTCTTCGGGCGAAGAGGCCGACGCCTTGGTCAAAGACATTGTTGCCAAGGGCGGCAAGGCCAAAGCCTACAAGGCCGACGTCGCCGACTTTGCCGCCGTGCAGGCGATGGTCGACACCATCGTCAAGGATTTTGGCGGCCTGAACATCTTGATCAACAATGCCGGGCTCGCCATCCGTCAGCGTTTCATGGAGACAAAGCCGGACGATTGGCATCGCCAGATCGACGCCTGCCTGTACGGCGCGATCCACTGCTGCTACGCCGCGGCGCCGCATCTCGACGCCGGCAAGAACGGCCGCATCGTCAGCGTGATCGGCGATTCCTCGCGCGTCGGCGAATCCGGGCTCGCCATCGTCGCCGCCGCGCGCGCCGGCGTCATCGCGCTGATGAAATCGCTGGCGCGCGAATTCGGCCGCTCCGGCACCACCGCCAACACCGTGTCGCTCGGCCTGGTCGAGACGCCGCACGACAAGGAGTGGGTCGACGCCAACCGCGAAAAACTGGTGAAGCTTTATCCGCTGCGCCGGCTCGGCCTGCCGCAGGACGTGGCGCCGATGGTCGCGCTGCTTGCTTCGCCGCACAGCGGCTGGATCACCGGCCAGGTGCTCAGCATCAGCGGCGGCTACAGCATGGTTTGAGGCTAGCGATGCTGCACACCGATCTGATCGCGCCGATCCCGGACTTGCTGCGCCGGCATGCAACCGCGCGCGGCGACAAGGTCGCCTATCGCGACGCGCAAACATCCGTGACCTACGCCGGCCTCTTGGAGCGCACCGGCAAGCTCGCTGGCCATCTCGCCGACCACGGCATTGCGCCGGGCGACACCGTCGCGATCATGCTGCCGAATTCGGTGCCGTGGGTGGAAAGCTGTCTCGCCATCGCCCGCGCCGGCGCCGTCAGCGTGCCGATCAGCTATGACTCCACCGAAGCGGAAATCAGCTATCGGCTCACCGACGCCAACTGCAAAGCGGTGATCGCGACAGCCGAGCGCGGCGATCTGTTCGCGCGGCTGCAAGCGTCCGCGGCCAATTTAAAGACGCTAATCGTGACCGATCGCGGCCAGTGCAGCGCCAAGGCACTCCGCTATGAAACACTGGTGACGGCACAGCCAAAATGCGCGCCGCGCGATCCCGCGTCGCTGCATGAGACCTCGTTCATTCTCTACACCTCGGGCACCACCGGCCGCGCCAAAGGCGTGCAGCTCACGGTGCACGGCATGTTGTGGATCGTCGCCGCCTGCTGGGCGCCGATCACCGGTCTGTCCGAGCGCGACACGGTGCTGTCCCCGCTGCCGCTGTTTCATTCTTACGCGTTGAATCTGTCGGTGCTGGGCATCCTCGCCACCGGGGCTAGCGCTTTCATCATGGAGCGGTTCTCGACCAGCGAAACGGTGCGGCTGCTCAAGAGTGGCGAATTCACCTACTTCCCCGGCGTGCCGACCATGTTCCACTATCTGTTGCAGGCAACGCGCGGCGAAGCGGGCCTGCGCTTTCCCAAGCTGCGGCTCTGCGTCTCCGCCGGCGCCATCATGCCGGCGACGCTCAACCGCGAATTCGAGAATCATCTCGGCATCCAGTTGCTCGACGGCTACGGCATCACCGAAACCTCGACCATGGTGACGATGAACTGGCCCAGCGGGCAGCGCGTGCTCGGCTCATGCGGCTTTCCGGTGCCGGGACTTACGGTGCGCATCGTCGATGCCAACGGCCGCGACGTGGAACCGAACCAGGAAGGCGAACTGATCGTCCGCGGTCCCAACGTCATGCCCGGCTATCACAACAAGCCGGAGGAAACCCGCAATGCGCTGCGTGCCGGCTGGTATCACACCGGGGATCTGGCCAAGAGCGACGAGAACGGCTTTCTGACCATCACCGGCCGGCTCAAGGAGCTGATCATCCGTGGCGGCCAGAATATTGCGCCGGCCGAGATCGAAGAAGTGGTGAATACCTTTGCGCCGGTGCTCGATTGCGCCGTGGTCGGCGTGCCGCACGAGCATCTCGGCGAAGTGCCGGCGCTGTTCGTGGTACCGCGGCCGGGCCAGACGATTGTGGTCGACGCCCTGCTCGGCCATTGCCGCGAAAAACTTTCCGCCTACAAGGTGCCGTACAGCGTGCAATTCATCGCCGAGATTCCGCGCACCGGATCGGGCAAGATCATTCGCTACAAGTTGCGTGAAACAATGAAAGCGTGAGGGAAACAAACCATGCGGATCGTCGATCTTTCAGTTGCGCTCAAGGCCGGCATCGCGTCCGACCCTCCGAGCATGCTGCCGCGCATAAAATATCTCGACCATCACGATGGCGCCAAGGAGTTCATGGACTGGTTTCCGGGACTCAAGGCCGAGCAGTTGCCGGACGGCGAAGGCGCGGCGATGGAGCAGATCACGTTCACCACCCACAACGGCACGCATCTCGACGCGCCGTGGCATTTTGCCAGCACCCAGGACGGCGGCAAGCCGGCGCTGAAGATCGACGAGGTGCCGCTGGAGTGGTTTTTCTCATCCGGCGTCAAACTCGACTTCCGGCAAAAACCCGATGGCTATGTCTGCCAGGCCGACGATGTGAAGCGCGAGCTCGACCGCATCGGCTATGTGCTGAAAGCCCTCGACATCGTGCTGGTGAACACCGGCGCGGCGACGTATTACGGCGCGCCGAATTATCTCGACAAAGGCTGCGGCATGGGCCGCGAAGCGACGCTTCATCTGCTTCGGCAAGGCGTGCGCGTCACCGGTATCGACGGCTGGAGCTGGGACGCGCCGTTCTCGTTCACGCACAAACGCTTCCTCGAAACCGGCGACGCCAGCATCATCTGGGAAGGCCACAAAGCCGGCCGCGAGATCGGCTATTGCCACATGGAAAAGCTCACCAATCTCGACCAGCTGCCGCCGTTCGGCTTCAAGGTCGCCTGCTTTCCGGTCAAGATCGAAGCGGCATCGGCGGGCTGGACGCGCTGTGTGGCGATGGTTGATGAGTGAGGCGCGCTAGCGCACCCTAGGGATAAATCGAATTGCTTTCACGCCAAGCTTCAGGAGCCGAGATCTCATGTTCGATTTCGACCGCATCATCGAGCGCCGCGGCACACACGCCACCAAGTGGGACAATATCGCTCGTCTTTCGGGCATCGAGTCGCCCGATGCGATTGCGATGTGGGTGGCGGACATGGATTTCGCCGCGCCGCCCGGCGTGACGTCAGCCCTTGCTGCAGAGACTCAACGCGCCATCCACGGCTATTACGCCGACACCGGCAGCTGGGCAGCCGCGCTCGCAGATTGGATGGCGCGCCGCCATGGCCTGCGGATCGATCCGAGCTGGGTGAGCCCGACGCCCGGGATTGTTTCTGGGCTCGGTCTTATCCTTCAGGCCATCAGCACGCCCGGCGACGAGGTCGTCGTCTTTCCGCCGGCCTATCACGCATTTCGCAGGATCATTGTTGCCAACGAGCGGCGCATTCTCGATGCGCAGCTCGTCGAGACCGATGGGCGCTACGCGATGGATCTCGATGCGTTACGCGCCAAGCTGACGCCGCGAACGAAAGTCGTTTTCCTCTGTAGCCCGCACAATCCCGGCGGGACCGTATGGTCGGCCCCGGAGCTTCGCGCCCTGGCAGCATTATGCATCGAACGTGACTTGATCTTGGTTTCCGACGAGATCCATTGCGATCTCGTCTTCGACGGTGCGAAGCACACGCCGACACTCACTGCCGCGCCCGAAGTCGCGGATCGTCTGATCACCTGCGTTGCCGCGACCAAGACCTTCAATCTGGCCGGCGCGCACGTGGGCGCGTGCTTCACCTCGAATGCCACGTTGAAGCACAAGCTCGATGCGCGCATTGCGGCGAGCGGCCTTGGTTCCTACAACAGATTCGGCATGATCGCGACCGAGGCGGCGTGGCGGACCGGCGAAATGTGGCTCGATCACTTGCTGCCTTATCTCGCCAAGAGCCGCGACCTATTCGATGCGCGCATTAAGGCCGCAGTTCCCGGCGCACGCTCGATGCGTCTCGACGCCACCTATCTCGCATGGGTCGATTTTTCTGGAACCCATCTGACGCCCCAAGAGGTTGCCGACAGAGTCAAGAAGCGCGCCCGCATCTTCGCCAGCCCCGGCGAGCAGTTTGGACCAGGCGGAGAGGCCTGGCTGCGCTTCAATTTCGCTACGCCGCGCCCGATTCTCGAGGATGCACTTTCGCGAATAGACGACGCATTTCAGGATTTGCGCCTGCGCAAGTGAGAGTCAGGCAAGAGAGCGGATTATCGGCTGACGATCACTTTTCCATCTCGCGCGACGACGGCGAGTTGTAGTGGTGGGTTTGGCGCCGGTCCGTGAATAACCTTGCCGCCGTCGGCGACGTCGAACACGCTAAAATGGCACGGGCAGCCGAGCACCGGATTTTTCACATCGACATCGAAAGTATCCCGCGCCACATTGACGTCGTTGAAATACTGGGCGGTGCATTTGGCATGCGGGCAGATCAGGCTCGACGCATACCATCGCTCGTCGGCGAGCTTGATCAGGATACCGGGCAACTCTTCGCCGTCGAGCTGGAAGGTGAATTCGGCGGCATCCCAGGTTTTGGCGACGCCTGCCTGATCGACCTCCGCCAATGCGGATCGATCCGCGGCGACGGCCGCGGAAGCGGCGAGGGCCGGCAGCGCGACCAGACCCAATATCAGTTGTCGGCGTTGCAACTGGAGTTCAGTCGCCGCCGAACATGAGATTGGGCGTTGATCGCGCGCCGGCAAGGACTCAGCGCTCCGTCCGCCGCTCGAGCCCGAACATGCCGAGAAAGTCGTCGTTGCTTATGACTTTCGACCACATCGGATACGTGTTCTTCAGCATCTGCTCGGACTGCTCGGGAAAGTAGCCGGCCATGGCATCGCGCAGCGCGTAGACGTGATATCCCAAGTCATAGGCGCTGGTGACCGTGGCGTAGACGCAGACATCGGTGGTGAAACCGGCGACGGCGACGTTCTTGATCCCCTTGGAACGCAACATCTGATCGAGACCGGTGCCGCCGAACGCGGTGGTTTGAATCCGCGGCGGCAGGAAGAAATCCTTGTCGCCTTCGCCGGGTTGCAGCGGCTCGTAATACGAGGTTTCCTTGGTGCCTACCTTCCAGGCTTGGCGCAAAATCTGGCCGCGATGGAAGCCGCCGGGATTGGTCGGGTCGAGTTCACGGTAATCGTGGCTGTAGCCTTCGGTGATATGGACCACCGTGATGCCCAGGCTGCGCGCCTTCTTGACCAGATCGACGGTGCGATCGAGCAGATGCTTCTCATCCAGCTCCTTTTGCACATTGTGATAATTGGCGCCGGCAGGGTTGGTGAACGGATATTGGAAGTCGACAAGAATAAGCGCGGTTTCGGCCGGGTTGAGGACCTTGTCGAGTGGCGGCAGGCCTTGTGCATTGACGTTCGATGCGCCGAGCAAAACGAAGGCGGCGACCGCTGTGGCATTGAACGTCGATCGCCCGGTCAAATCGTGAAAAGCAGAACGCAGACTGGTTCTAGGCATGGGTCGCTCCCTTGTGTTGCGCAAAGTCGTGCTGCGTATAGGCGCGTCTAAGCAGAGGGAGACCGTACGGAAAGGTGGATAGCCATAAACCTCCCTCCGCGTCGCTTCGCCTTGGTGCGAAGTCTTCGCTCAGAGGAAGCCATTTCTCCACAATAGCCGGCACCCTGCAAGACCAAGTTTCGCACCGACCTGACGCGGTAAGAATGCGATGTCCGCTTAGGGTTGCATTTTGAGCATTCGCCGGAGGATGCCGCGGGTAGTACCATGTGTCTGTCTTGAAGGAATGCCGGGAGGAGCGCCGTGAAAGAATTGATCGGGCAGAACTTGGACCACGCGCTTTCCCGCCGGCAATTGATGTCGGGTTTAGCTGGGCTCGGCATGAGCACGGTCGCCGTCAAGGTTTTGGCTCAATCTTCCCCGGCCCAACCCGCAATGGCTCCGGTCATGCGTCCGGCACCCGGGCAAACGCTGGTCTATGACGATTTCAGTGCCGGCGGATGGCCTTCGCCGCGCTGGCTGAAGTTCCGATCGGCGGACTACGATTTTTGGGACTCAGCGACCGTGGTGCGCGCTCCAGGCTCTCCCGAGAATACGCTGACGATCGATCTGCCGCGTTTCACGACCTCGCATCCGAACCACGTGAAAGCGCTGATGCTGTCGACCACGGCTTTCGACCTCGAAGACAGCCGCGGCTTCACGGTGCGGGCCGAAATGGCCGTGCGCACCTTCGGAACCGAACACAATACATTCGGTCTCGAGCCCGGCGACCCGCGTCTCGCCACTGGCGCCCTCGTGGTGATCGATCCCGAAACCGGCATGGTGTTCGATTTTTTCGTCTCGAACGACCGGATCAGGCCGCTCTATGAGCGGTTGACGTTTAAGCGCAAAGAGCTCGGTCCCTATCCGGCCTATTCGATCTTGGGCGAGACCGTGCCGACACGGATGGGAGATTGGCATCTTTATGAAATTCGCTACGACCGCGCCGCCGACCGCGTCGAGTGGTGGATCGATCGCAAATTGATCGCCGCTCGGGGCCGGATCGGCGCACCCGACGGGATGGATGGACCCATCGTAAAATTACGCCGTCCGCGCATCGGCGGCGGGCTTTTCACCTTGCTCGACGACCTCAACAACGATCGCGTTACGGCCGACGACAATCCCAAGATTCCGGGTTTTATCCGCAGCAACTGGGACGACCGCTTTGACCAAGGCGGCCAAGTATCGTTTCGCAAGTTCGAAATCGAGGGATAGAATTGAGGGCTTGAACCCACCGTCCTTTTGCAGTGCGCCGATTGACGGCAGCGAAGTGGCGCTAGGGGTCAGGTGCTCCGCGACGTCGGCCCCCACCAGTTCGACGGCGTATCGTCGCTCCAAACCTTCGGCCGCTGCGGCCGGTCCTGATGCCAGGGCCGCGGCTCGAAGCAGCCGAGCTCCTCGTCGCATATCTGATCCATCTCGCAGAAGAATTCGATCACGACCCCGTCGGGATTCTTGTGATAGATGGCGATGTTGTGACCGATGATATGGCGGATCGGCCCCCAAGTCAGCTTGATGTTATTTCGAGCGAGCAGATCGCATGCCCGCTTGATGTCCGACCAGTCGCGTACCTCGAACGCGATATGAGAGATGAAGGTCTTGGCGTTGTGTAGGAAATTCACGGTATGATGGTCGCGGCTGCAACGCAGGAAAGCGAAAAAGTTGCCGCGCCAGTCCGATACCCGGAAACCCAGCACGTCGCAGTAGAATTTCACGATAGCCTGCACGTCCGGGCATCGGTAAGCGATGTGGCCGAACTTCAGCGGTACGATGCCATCGAACGTGTTGTCCTCCGGTGCAAAGGCGAAATCGGAAAAAACCTCGAGTGTGGTTCCCTTGGGATCTTGGAAAGCGACAGCCTCGCCGATGCCGGGCGTGATGTCGCTGCGCCGTTCGCACTTGACGCCGGCCTGCTTCAGCCGCGAGGCGACCTCACCGAGATCGCTTCCCGGCGCGATCTGGAACGACAGCCGCGGCGCTTCGACGGCACCGCCGCGCTCGAGTACGATCGCCTCCAATCCGGATTTGGTGGCGAGGATCGCGCGGTTTTTCTCCCGGGCAGCGAGGCTCAGCCCGACGATGCCGGTAAAATAGTCGACCATCCGTTCGAGATCGGGAGTTGTGAGTGTCGAATGGCCTGCACGCTTGATCTGCAACATGAAGCCCTTGGGCGGTCGTTATCGGCGAAGCTATATGCGGCCCGCTGCGTACACGCTTGAGTACTTTTCGCAGAGCTGCCGCCAACGCCGCGCATTCTCTCGCGCTCGCTCGGCGTAACGCTCCGGCATCACGTTGTATGGCGGCCGGATCGGCCCGGCCTTGCAATAGCCTGCCGCCTGGATGCGAATTTTTTCCATTTGAATGTTGTAGGTCGCAAACAAATCGGGATCGCTTGTTATTTCCGCAATGGGCTCCCTCGCCCAGGCGAGATCGGTGGCGATCTTTTGCAGTGCCGCGGCGTCCTTGGCGAGCAGCGCGCGCATTTGCGCGAGAACCGGTTGCGGACCCATTGACGCCGCCGTCGACCAGCAAGCAGTCGTCGTCGCTGGAGCAAGCTCGGCAAACTTGCTGAGCCCGCCGTCGTGGGGAAGGAAGTGCACGCGACCTTTTGCGGCGGCAAGTGAATCCATAAGCGCATTCGGCCGAGAATATTTTGCCGCCACCAGCGTCGGGGCGGCATCGACCACGCGACTCCAGAATTCAGGTGGAAACGCAAAACGGAAGGCGCGACCGTTGCCATAGACCATGATCGCGAGTCGTGGAAACGCCTCGGAGATATTTCGGTAATACTCGACTGCCATATCGACGGTCAGGGGCTGCCACATCGGCAAGCCGAGCAGGATGCCGTCCGCGCCGCGTTGCGCGGCAAATCGAGCGCGGTGCACCACCTCGTGCGTTCCAAGTGCCGTAGTCCCGATGAAGGTGGGAATCCGTTTTTTGACCGTCGCCAGCACGCAATCGGCGAAGGCTTCATATTCCTGACCGGTTATGGTGGCGCATTCGCCCGTCGTTCCCAAGACGATGAGTCCATCGACGCCATCGCCGACCAGGCGATTGATCACGCGCTCGGTCTCGGTGAGGTCCACCGTATCCACGGCATCCCACCGATCCGCCCCGTCCTTCGCCGGGGTCGGGATGATGGCGTAGACGCCATGGAAATCGGACGGCTTCAACATCTTCTATGCACCGAGCGACAGGGCGATGTAGACAAGATTCTCATCGCCAATGTTGCGCAGGCCGTGCACCGAGTTGCGCGGATGGACTGAAAAGAATCCCGGTTCAATTGTTTCGCGCCGTCCATCTTCCATTGTGATCTCGCCCTTCCCCGACACGATGAACCAGGCGTGACTCGTCGCCGGATGCATGTGCGGTTCCTGGGCGTCGCCGGGAGGCAGGGTGATGACCACCGCGCGAAACTCGTCGCCGACATACATCCGACCGGCACGCGTTTCGCCATTGACGACAATGTGATCGGCGATGCGAAAAATACGTGCGGCTGGGTCGGTCTTGGGCCGATCGGTGTAGCGACTGGCGATGACCTTTACTTCCATATCGAATTTCCTTTCGGATACGCGCGAAAGTCCAGTGGAATTCTAGATTCGCACCCTACTGAGTCAACTGCGCCGCCTTCCATGCTTGGTAGACCGACTCGGCGGTTTCAATAATTCCGTCGTGGCGTACGTTCCAACCCAGGCGTTCACGCGCCTTCTGTGCCGTGATGAACTCGTTTTGGTTGAACCAGGTGCTGATGTTGTCGCCTTTTACCGGCCCCTCGAAGCGAATGTCGCCTTTGTGACCCGCCGCATCGAGACAGGCGCGCATGACATCGAGACTAAGCGGCCGGTGTTGATCGCCAAGATGGAAAATTTCGCCGCTGACGGCGCCATCGTCCGCCTCGACGGCGAGCCGGTACGCTTCGGCCAGATCGGCGATGTGAATCCAAGACCAGCCTCTTTCACGATCGCCGCGAAAGACCGCATCGCCTTCCTCCGCCATCGCGAACCAGTCCGCGCTGACGCTGTTGTAACCGTCGTTGCCGAACATGAAGCCGGGTCGCAGAACAACGGTGCCGACATTGGTCAGCGCCAGCGCTTCGCGTTCAAGCCCGCGGCGGAAGGCGAGCGGATGATCCGGATTCGGCTCGGTACGCTCGTCCATGACGGCAACCGGTACCTTGCCGAAAATCGAGCATCCGGTGGTGTAAATGAACCGCCGTCGCGGCGTCCGCGCCGGAAGTTGCTCTAAAGCGGCGAACAGCGCGCGGTCTGCCTCAAACGGGCGTTTTTTGTCCAGCATCGTGTGGATGACCACGTCGCTGCGCTCCAGCTCGGCGCGATATGTCTCGATCTGGCAGACATCGCCGTGCAGCAGCGTGACCTGTTGTACGCGCAGGACGTTCAAACGAGGCTGTTCTGGATTCCTGACAAGACCGGTGACGCTGTGTCCGGTCGCGGCCAGCCGAAGGGCGGCATAAAAGCCCGCATATCCGGACACCCCGGTAACAAAGACCCTCATCGGTATCTCCCTCGAACTGGCACCACTTGCCGCCACGTGCGCAAAGTGAATCAGATTTCGCCAATGAGGTACAGATGCTAGCTTGGAGGTAAGTTCGGTGCCGCAAAGCGTCTCTTGCGGGACGCATTCGACGGCCTAAACTGCGACACACGGAAAATCCGGCATCGAAGGTTTCGCCGATGAACGCACTCGAAAAAGCCCGTTACGGGGTCGACTCTTATAAGGAGTGGATCAAAGCCGAAAGGCTACCGGTCGTCGAGGGTTTGGCGATCGATTGCACCAAAGTGGAGACCGCCGAATGGCCGCGCCTGGGCGCGCGCGCGGCGGCGCTGCATCTCGATGGGCGCGGCGATTTTTGCAATATGCTGCTCTACGAATTAGCCCCGGGAAAATCCACGCTGCCGCAGCGCCACCTCTTCGAAGAGGTGATCTATGTCGTCGAGGGAACCGGAAATACCCAACTCGAGCTGCCTTCGGGCGAGCGGCGGAGCTTTGAGTGGGGCGCCACCAGCCTCTTTGCGATCCCGCTGAATGCCAAATGTCGTCACTTCAACGGCAGCGGCTCCGAGCGCGCGCTTCTCGTCAGTACGACGAACCTGCCGATGATGCTGAATCTTTTTCACAATGAGCGCTTTGTCTTCGACAATGACTTCGACTTTGACGATCGCATCGGAAAAAAGGAATTTTTTGCCGGCGATGGGAAATTAAATCTCGTCCGCCAGGGCAACCATACGTGGGAAACAAACTTCGTACCCGATCTCGAGGCGATCGAGCTGCCTGATTTCTCCGACCGCGGCGGCGGTGGCGGCTGCCTGATATTTCTCCTCGCCGACAGCTCAATGCACGCTCACGTGTCCGAAATGCCGGCCGGCACGTACAAGAAGGCGCATCGTCACATCGCCGGATACCACGTCATGTGCGTCGGCGGCAGCGGCTATTCGCTGATGTGGTACGAGGGCGATCGGGACTTCGTGCGCATCGACTGGACGCACGGCATCGTTTTTCCGCCGGCCGATCAGCAGTTTCATCAGCACTTCACGACAAGCGCGAAGCCTGCCCGCTATCTCGCGACCGGTTTCGGCAGCCTGCGCTACCCGTTCACGTTGGCGCGCCGCCAGGAGATTCTCGGCGAGAAGGTCGCCTTCGCGACAAGCACCAAGGAAGGCGGCGATCAGATCGAGTACGAAGACCAGGATCCGAGAATTCATCCGATGTGGCTTGATGAGATCGCAAAACACGGATTGATCTCAAAAATGGATCGCTTTTTCGTTCGATGACGCGCGCCGCAGCCTGGATGCAGGCGCGATCCGTGAGTAAACGGCTCAATTCGTCGAACCGATGCCCTGCCGGGTCAACTCTGCCTGGATATATTCGAGCGTCTCTGGCGAGACCTTCGCAAGTTCGTGGACGAGCTTTTCCAAGTCTGGCCGGTGTGCCACGGGCGAGTCCGGATCGATCTGGGCCAATTCGGCCTGATATCCGGGATTTTTGAGCGTAGCTTCGAAGGCATTGAAATAGGCGGAGACAACCCCGTCCGGCGTTCGCGGCGGTAGCGCGAGCCACATCCCCACCCGATTGATATCCTCGCCGTAGTCAAACGCTCTTTGCGCCAGCGCATTATTGATCTTGCCCTTGACCAGATCGGAAATGATAGGTGCATTGCCGAGGACCGAACGTGGCACGGCGCCCGACTGGCTGACCACGACAAACTTGCCGGTTTCGACCAGATATTTGATGTCGGCGCTCGATCCGAACGTGCTCATGTCGATTTCGCCGCGCTCGATTGCCTGGCGAAGCTCGGCAGTGCTCGGATAGCCGCGCACCCATTTCACGTTCCATCCGAGGAATGCCGCACCCCAGAGCACCTGATAGTTGCCGCTGCGAAGATTGGAACCGACCATGCCCATAACCGCGGGCTTTGCCGATTTATCGTAAAGACGGGCGACGGCGTCCTTATTGACGAAGAGTCCCTGGCTCGATGCCGCTATTCCGCCAATGTATTCGAACGTCGTCGGGTCGAACTTGGCGTGCGTGCGACTCAGCGCATCGGGATCGGTCTGCGACTGAGCTCCGACGGTCACGAATAGACCATTGGGCTCGGCTTTGTTGCTCCAATCGTTGAGCGCGACCACGCCGCCCGCACCGAGTTGATTGAGGACGATCAAGTTCGGTTGTCCGGGCAAATTGCGCACCAGGTATCGCCCGAGCATGCGGCCATAAAGATCTGTCCCGCCACCCGCCGCAAATCCAATGATCATGGTGATCGTTTTTCTGGCAAATGACGTACCCTCCTGTGCCGCGCCCGGACAAGGCGCCCCAGTCCATGCCGAGACGGCTAGCCCGGCGGCACAGAACGCGGGAATGAGCGAGCGCCTCGTCATGGATTTTGGACATTGCATTATGTGTCGCCTTTTCGAACGCGTTTTGGGACGCATCGGGAGGCCAGCGGTGCGTCATGCAATGTTGACACCGGTCGTTAGATAGCATGTCAAGCGCGGTGCGGCAAAACCAACGCCGCGTGCTCCATCCGGAACGATCTTCTCTGCGATTGTTGCGCAGTCTTGCCGGTGCTTGAGCCAAAAGAGGCTTGCTCCCCCTCTTTTTAGCGCGCGGGCAACAGGTGTAGTCTAATCCGACAACGACGTGCGCCGGATGTGCCATGATATTTTTATGCCGACAATTTGTGGGTCTGGGAACGGCAGCGCTCTGCATCCTTTTGGTCATTCATGGCGCCTGGTCGCAGACAATGCGAACGATGAAGATCGTCGTTCCGGCGTCGCCGGGCGCCGTCGCCGATATTCTGGCCCGACTGCTGGCGACGCAGATCACCTCGACGCAAGGCACGGCGGTGGTGGTCGAGAGCCGCCCAGGGGCGGGCGACGTCATTGGCACCGAGGCTGTGGCTCGCGCCGCGCCGGATGGCAATACGCTTCTCGTCGTTGGCACCAACTTTGTCATCACGCCACGGATGCGAAAGGTCGACTACGATCCGCTGAACAGCTTTGAGCCGATCTGCCACCTGGCGAATGCGCCGACAATTATCGTCGTCAACAGTGCATCACCCTATCGCACGCTTGCGGAGCTGCTCGACGCGGCGCGCGCCAAGCCGGGCGAATTGACATTGGCGAGTATCGGTCCCGGCGGTGTCTTCCATCTCGGCTTCGAGATGCTCAGGCGCGCGGCAAAGGTCGATATGACCTTCGTGCCCTATCCCGGCAATGCTCCCGCACTTAACGCGGTGTTGAGTCAGCAGGTGACGGCCATGTTCGGCACGTATTCGAATGTGGCGGGGTATCTGAAGGCAGGCACCCTGCGCGCCCTTGCCGTTGCTACGCCGACACGCGCCGAACCGCTCCCCAATGTCCCGACGGTCGCCGAATCCGGTTACAAGGACTTCGACGTCGACGTTTGGTTCGGCGCCTTCGCGCCGGCGAACACACCAAAGGATATGGTCAGCCGTCTCGCGGGATGGTTCGCGACGGCGATGCAGGCTCCCGAGGTCAGAGAGAAACTCCTCGTCCAAGGAATCTATCCAGGCGGCCCGTGCGGTGCGGATTTCGCAGCTTTCATTCGCAAACAATACGACGACTACGGTCGCGTCATGGCCGAGGCAAAGATCAAGGCGGAGTGAGCTTGCCTACGCGATTTCCGCTCGGATCATGAACCGCCTCGCCGACAGCCCGGCCGGCACGGCAACCAGACCTCCGATGACGAACACGAAGACGATCTAACCTCGGCGGTCTGGCGCGGAGCGTTTCCGCAGCGTGGGCGCTCGGCGGCACGGCTGTCGCATGGCCGCTCGCGGCGCGCGCAACGGTCGAACGTTAATATTTCCTAAACTGCCGCGCCTTATATTTAGAATGCCGTTGCCATGTTGTGCCTGCCAATCGTGGGTTTTCCTCCTCGTGGCGCCTCTCTTGCCATCTAATTTTGCAGCCCGCCTCGCGCTCTATGAGCTTGATGAGCGGTCATGCGAAGCTTTGCGAGCCATGGGGCAATTGGCTCAGTGTGTGCTGCCCTCCGCAATCGACCAATTCATCGCCAGTGCAACGAAGCTGCCGACCCTTGGGCCGATTTACGTGCAACATAACGAGGACTTCAAGCGGACCGAATTGGCGCAGTTCCAAGTGCTGTTTACTGGGAAATTCGATGCCCATTACATCGAAACCTGCAATCGAACGGCGCAAGTCTATCGGACTTTCGGTATCGAAGGCCGAGCGCGCATCAGCGCGGGAACCGTGGTGCTGACAGCTATTCTAGCTGCGCTTATGCGAAAACATCGCCTATTGACGACCGCAGCGGTCGAACGATCAAACGTCATCTGTCGCGCGATTATGTTCGACATCGCCATGACGCTGACAATCTACCTCGACGAGGCCCGCTCCGAGCGGCAAATGCGGCAGAAGACCGTCGACACTGCGATCGCCGAGTTCAACGATACGATCGGGGAAGTGATCGACGCCATCAAGGAATCCTCCGGCTCGCTTTCGGACGCTACATCCACCATGCGACGGGTTGCCGATGACACTCTCACGCGCATGGAGTCCGCGACCTCTGTCTCGATAGAAACAACGCGTACGGCCGACGTCGTTGTCGCTTCTACCGAGGAACTGTCCTCCTCGATTGCCGCCATCAGCGAAAACGCAGATCGCGGACTCGACATGGCGCGGTCCGCAGTCAGCGACGCCGAGCGTACCAATCGGACCATCCAATCGCTGTATGAGGCGGCGGAGCGGATCGGTTCCGTCGTCAGCCTCATTTCCCAAATAGCCGCGCAAACGAATTTGCTGGCACTCAATGCTACGATCGAGGCAGCGCGCGCCGGTGACGCGGGCAAGGGATTCGCAGTGGTTGCAGCAGAAGTGAAGGCGCTCGCCAACCAGACCTCGCGGGCCACCGAGGATATCTCACAACAGATCACTGCTATTCAGAACGCGACCAAGAGTTCAGTCAACGAGATTTCGTCGATTGCCCGCAGCATTACCAATCTCACCAACGTTGCAAGGGAGATTGCCTCGGCCGTGGAGGTACAGGCTGCCGCCACGGGCGAGATCGCGGCCAACATTCAGACCGCGATGCGCAACACCGCTCGCGCTTCGGGTGAAATGCAATCGGTGCAGAATGCAACGACGCAGAGCGTGACCGCCGTCAATGAAATTACCGGTTGGACGGCCCGGCTCTCGGATCGGGCCAACGATCTCGAAAGCAAGGTCAAAGAGTTTTTTGCTCGTATCCGAGCCACCTAATTCAGCGCCTGCCGGACGCCTCGCTGCGTCGCACGAGATGACGCCATGGGCCACTTTGGGACTCATGCACTGCAAGTTAGAAACTTCAGCGGCTGGTGACTTTATCGCTGCCGTAAGTGATGCGGTAAACCGCGCCGTCATAGTCGTCCGAAACGAGTAGCGAGCCGTCCTTCATCGGTTGCACGTCGACCGGCCGCCCGACGTATTGGTTGTTTTGCAAAAAACCGGTCATGAACGGTTCCTGCGCTCGCACCGTGCCGTCCTTGTTGAGGTAGACGACGTAAATGTCGCCGCCGATCTTGTTGGTCTTGTTCCAGGAGCCGTGCCGCGCCAGAAAGATGGCGTCGTGATACTTCGCCGGGAACATAGTCCCGGTATAGAAGCGCATGCCCAGCGGCGCCGAATGCGGCCCGAGCTGCGCAATCGGCTTGGTGAATTCGCTGCAGCTGTGGCCCCAGCCGAATATCGGATCCTCGATGTCGCCGCCGTCGCAGTACGGAAAGCCGAAATTATCGGTTCCCGGGTTGAGGAGGCGGTTCAGCTTGTCCTGCGGCGCGTCCTCGGAGAGCCAGTCCCGCTGGTTCTCGGTGAAATAGAGGACCTTGGACAGCGGATGAAAATCCATGCCGACGACTTGCCGGATGCCATGGGCGACGATCTCGACGCCGCTGCCGTCGAGCGTCAGGCGGCGAAGCTGGGCATTGCCCGGCGGCGGCACGCAGATGTTACACGGCGCTCCGACATTGACGTAGAGCTTGCTGTCGGGACCGAGCGCCAGGAATTTCCAGCCGTGCGACTGATGATTCGGCAGGTCGCTGTAGATGACGACCGGATTCGGCGGATTGTCGAGATTGTCCTCGATCTTCTCGAGCTTCGAGATCCTCGTGCCTTCGGCGATGTAGAGCGTGCCGTCCTTGAAGGCCAGCCCATTCGGCCGGTCGAGGCCGGAGGCGATGACTTTGATCTCGCGCTTGCCGTTGCGGTCGACGATGGCATAGACCTTGTCGC
>Ga0210405_10001270_pt1 | contig 29665 bp, 22 predicted proteins | sample IncBWH11MmetaG_FD_155492 | JGI IMG/M metagenome (GOLD analysis project Ga0210405, IMG submission 155492) | Forest soil microbial communities from Barre Woods Harvard Forest LTER site, Petersham, Massachusetts, United States - Inc-BW-H-11-M | ecosystem: Environmental > Terrestrial > Soil >...
CGGAATCCCTTGTTTGGAAGCGTCCCATACACTTCATTAAACACCGGCGGCCGGGAAAGGTCGCTTGCCGGGCGGTCAATTCCCCATTACCATTTTTTTACTATGAGCTGGGATCCTGTTTACAAACTGGTGAAACAAATTCCGCGCGGCCGGGTTATTACTTATGGGGCGCTTGCCAAGGCGTTGCGTTTACGCGGCGGGGCGAGAACCGCGGGCAGAGCTTTGGCGGCGACCCCTTCTGGAAGAGGCATCCCGTGGCATCGCGTAGTGGGCGACCGGGGGAAACTGCTGATTCCGGAGCCGTATGCCTCCCTGCAGAGAAAACTCCTGGAAAGCGAAGGCGTGAAGATCGTGGAGTTTCGCGTGGATTTTGCGAAGCATGGGTGGGTGCCGAAGGGCGCGGAGAAAAAGGCGAAGCGGAAGAGCCCTCGGAAGAGGAAGACCCGTTAGTTTCGATTCCCTCAAAATTTGAGGTCGAGGTCCTTCAGGGCGCAAAATCAGCGCCCTTCTGGATGACAATTTTTGTGTGGCGCTTGGGTATTGTGGGAAATTGGAGTTAGCCGGAAATGCGGATTAGAGAGACACGGCTGGCTGCGGTACCATGGTTGTTTCCGAATGACGGCGAATTCCATTCTGCAGGTTGAGAATCTTGTGAAGCGCTACGGCGACGTGGAGGCCGTGCGCGGCGTCAGCTTTTCCGTGGAGGAGGGCGAAGTGTTCGGGTTACTGGGGCCGAACGGCGCCGGAAAGACGAGCACGGTGGAAGTGATGGAAGGGCTGCGTGTGCCGGATGGCGGGCGCATCTCGGTTTGCGGGATTGACCCTCAGAAAAATCCCACGGAACTGAAGAATGAGATCGGAGCGACGCTGCAGTCCACTTCCCTGCCGGATAAATTGAAGGTTGGCGAGGCGCTGCGGCTGTTTGCGGGCTTTTACAAACGGACGAGGAATCCGGACGATTTGCTGAGGCGCTTTGGGCTGGAAGAAAAGCGCAATGCGTTTTACAACCAGCTTTCGGGCGGGCAGAAGCAACGGCTGGCGCTGGCGATGGCGCTGGTGAACGATCCGCGGGTGCTGTTTCTGGACGAGCCGACGGCAGGGCTGGACCCGCAGGTGCGGCGCGAGATTTACGACATCATCGCGGAATTGAAGCGCGAAAAGAAAACCATCTTGTTGACCACGCACTATATCGAGGAGGCCGAGAAGCTTTGCGATCGCGTGGCGATTGTGGACCACGGAAAAGTGATCGCGGCGGGGACGCCGCGGGAATTGAAAGAGCGTTCGGGGAGCACAACCCGAATTGAGGTGCGGCTGGCCAAGCCGGCCTCAAACGGCGTGCTGAAAAATCTGGATGGCGTGGTGGACGCGCGGCAACTGGACGATATCTATGTGCTGCACTGCCAGAGGACGGCGCCGGCGATTGTGGCGCTGGTCAAGCATCTGGAGGCGGAGAACAACGAGCTGGTGAGCCTGGAGATTGCGACGCCTTCGCTGGAAGACGTGTTCATCGAGCTGACCGGACGGAGGTTGCGGGATTGAAGACGATTCTGACACTTGCGGCGATGCGCATCCGGATTACATTGCGGAACAAGGCGTTCCTGTTCTTCAGCCTGGTGATGCCGATGGCGTTTTTCTTCTTGTATGGGAGCGTTTTGGCAAGAGGCGAGATTGCGAAGGTGCGCTACCTGCTGGGCCCGGTCATCGCCATGTCGGTGATGGGGACGTTCTGGGGATTGAGCGCGCAGATTGTAACCTGGCGGGAACAAGGAATTTTGCGAAGATTCCGGCTGGCACCGATCCCGGCGAGCAGCATGATCGGCTCGAGCGTTTTGGCAAACATGCTGCTGATTCTGCCGACGGTGATCCTGGAACTGGCGCTGGCGCGGTTTGTTTATCACCTGAAGGATTTTGGGAATATGGGCGGGATCATCGTGATGTCGTTGGTCGGGATCGGAGCGTTTGCTTCGTTAGGCCTGATCGTTGCCAGCGTCACGAACACGATGCAGGAGACGCAGATCATCAATCAACTGCTGTGGTTCGCGCTGATTTTTCTTTCCGGGGCGACGGTGCCGATTCCAGTGCTGCCGAAGGCGGCGCAGCACGTGGCGCTATTCCTTCCTGCGACGTATCTGGTGAACGGATTGCAGCAGGCGATGGTGCACCATGCATCGCTTTTGTCGCTGCGCGCGAACATTGGCTCGCTGGTCGCCTGGGCCGTTCTGGCGTTTACGATCTCTTCCCTGCTCTTCCGGTGGGAGCCGGAAGCGAAATTGCCGCGGAATGCGAAGTTGTGGGCGGCTTCGACAGTATTGCCGTTTTTGCTGCTGGGGGTTTGGGAGAATTATAACGGGAAGCTGTTGAAGGATGCGGCGGCGATGTTGGAGGAGAGGCCGGTGGAGAAGCCGCCGGCGGAGAAAACGGCGCCAGCGGACGCGAATCCTTGATGAGGACTGGGACAAGGCTCGGAGAGTGCGAGTAGCTTCACTGTGGGCCAGCGATTCTGGTCAGCTTGGTCTTGGCGCTTGCACCGCAAAAGCGGGAGCTTCGCTTCCCCACTCAAAAGGTTCCAAATTGGCTGACTGCGGGTGTAGCCACTGGGGTTGAATTCGTTGACGCTTGGGGGATGCTCTTCTATTCTGAAAGTGGACGGCGACGCGCGACGATACCGAGGGAGACCTGGCCATGCCTGTACAAAAAAGCGAGAAAATCTGGCACAACGGAAAGTTCATCGACTGGGATGACGCGAAACTGCACGTGCTTTCCCACGTGGTGAGCTACGGCTCAGGCATCTTCGAAGGGATTCGCTGCTACGAGACGCCGCAAGGTCCCGCGATCTTCCGGCTGCGCGAGCACATGCAACGGCTGATTAATTCCGGGCGCATCTACAGGATGGAACTTCCCTACTCCGTGGACGAATTCAGCACCGTGGCGTGCGAGCTGGTGCGGCTCAATAAATTGGGCGCGTGCTACGTGAAGCCGATTGTGATTCGCGGCTACGGAGAAGTGGGCGTGAATCCGCTGAACTCACCGATTGAGACATACATGGCGTGCTGGAACTGGGGATCGTATCTGGGGCCGGATGCGCTGACGAAGGGCGTGGACGTTTGCGTGAGTTCGTGGACGCGGATTGCGCCGAACACGTTGCCGGCGATGTCCAAGGCCGCCGCGAATTACATGAATTCGCAGCTCATCCGTATGGAGGCATCGCTGAACGGATTTGCGGAGGGCATCGCGCTGGACTCTCACGGGCACGTCAGCGAGGGATCGGGAATGAATGTATTTCTGGTGCACGACGGGACGTTGTACACGCCGCCGCTGGCGACGAGTATCCTGCCGGGCATTACGCGCGACGCGGTAACCAAGCTGGCGATGGACATGAACATTCCGGTGAAAGAATCGGCGATTCCGCGCGAGATGCTGTACATCGCGGACGAGGTCTTTTTTGTGGGCACCGCCGTCGAAGTGACGCCGATCCGCTCGGTGGACAAGATTGTGGTTGGCAAGGGCGTGACCGGGCCGATCACACAGCAGATCCAGCAGGAATTTTTCGCCCTGACCAGCGGAAAGACGGCCGACCGGCATGGATGGATGACGCCGGTGAACGCGCCGGTTGTTGCGGCGAGATAAATTCCAGCAAATAGTAAGGCGAACAGATAGCAGATAACAGCGATCGGGAGGCAAGAGCGGCCACCTTCAGGTGGCCGCCACATCTGATTATCTGATCGCGGTTATCCTTCCTCGCACTTCGTTGGTAGCGTAGGCTGCCAAATCCAGCTAAAATCCGATGCGTCGCGTTGCGCTTCGCGAGTTGCCGGGAGGCTTCTGGATGTACAACCTTACTCAAAAATTGACCGCGGAGTTTATTGGAACCTTCGCCCTGGTTTTCTTTGGGGAGGGCGCGGTGTGCGTGGATATGCAGTTGCGGACGAACGCGACGGGAGGGATTGGATTGCTGGCGATTGCGCTTGCGCACGGGCTGGCGATTGCGATCATGGTTTCGGCGCTGGGGCATATTTCGGGCGGCCATTTCAACCCGGCGGTGACGATTGGATTTTGGGTGACGAAGAAGCTTTCGACGATGGACACGTTGTTTTACTGGCTGGCGCAGCTGGCGGGCGCGGCGGCCGCGGCGTTTCTGCTGCGCGCTGTGATACCGGAGGAAGTGTGGCGGAGCGTGGCGCTGGGCACGCCGGAACTGATGCGGGATTTTCCGAGTTGGGCGGGATTGGCGCTGGAGGCGACGACAACGTTTTTCCTGGTGTTTGTGGTTTTTGCTTCCGCGGTGGATGAGCGTGGGACGTTTCGGGCCATTGCGGGATTTGGCATTGGGTTGACGATTACACTGGGGATTCTGGTGGCGGGGCCGTATACCGGCGGGGCGTTGAATCCGGCGCGGGCGTTCGGCCCGGCGCTGGCGGCACATCATTGGCTGAATCAGTTGATTTATTGGGTGGGGCCGCTGGGCGGGGGATTTTTAGCGGGATTGGTTTATGATTCGGTGTTTTTGAAGCCGAGCGAGGTTTAATGCGAAAGGCGCCCGCCCCGCAAGAGCATCCGGGGTCCACAAAACGGACCTCAGAAGGCGGCCGCTACAAGAGCCCGGAAGGCAGCGTAAAGCCGTCCCTACATTGTAGGACCTGTACATCGGACTAGGTAACTAAGGCGCAACTAGGGTTTGCGGCTTGCTTGTTGGGCCCGGCAGCGGATGCTAGGTTCATAAAGGAATTGCATCTTTGCGGGGTGTCTGCACATGGCTCTGAGCATTGACGATCTGTTGCGTCACGCGGTTGAAAACAAATCATCCGACTTGCACCTGAAAGTCGGGAACCACCCCTATTTACGCGTTGACGGCCAGTTGGCGCCGATGAGCGATGTGCCACGCATCACGCCGGAAGAGATGCTGTCCATGGCGTTCAGCATGATGACCAACCGCCAGAAACAGAAATTCAAGGAAACGGCCGAGTTGGATATGGCGTACGGCGTGGCGGGGCTGGGACGATTCCGCGTGAACGTGTTTCAGCAGCGCGGCAACGTGGGGATGGTGCTGCGCGTTATTCCGACCAAGATTCGAACCGTCGAAGAGCTGAATCTTCCCGCGGTGATTGGCAAGATTTGCGAGGAACAGCGCGGGCTGGTGCTGGTGACCGGGACGACGGGTTCCGGCAAGTCCACGACACTGGCGGCGATGATCGACCGGATCAATGCGGACCGGGCCGACCACATCATCACGATTGAAGACCCGATCGAGTTCCTGCACCGCGACAAGCGGAGTTTTATTAACCAGCGCGAAGTGGAAGTAGACACGGCGAACTTTTCCTCGGCGTTGCGCGCCGGGTTGCGCCAGGACCCGGACGTGATTCTGGTCGGCGAAATGCGCGATCTGGAGACGATTTCGACCGCGCTGCTGGCCGCCGAAACGGGCCACATGGTTTTCTCAACGTTGCATACTTTGGATGCGACGGAAACGATTCAGCGTATTATCGCGGTCTTCCCGCCGCCGGAGCAGAAGCAGATTCGCTTGCAGATGGCGGCGACGCTGAAGGCCGTGGTTTCGCAGCGCCTTGTGCGCCGCGCGGATGACAAAGGGCGCGTGCCGGCGGTGGAAGTGATGATTGCGACGGCGTACATCAAGGATTGCATCATTAATGCGGACAAGACGCGGTTGATTCACGATGCGATTGCGGCGGGCACGTCGCAGTATGGAATGCAGACGTTTGACCAGTCGCTGTTTGATTTGTATACCAAGGAACTCATCACCCTCGATGAAGCGTTGTCACGGGCTTCGAACGCGGATGAGTTCAAGTTGCGGATTCAGGGTATTCGTTCCGCCGCCGACGCCGCGCGCGAGGAAATGGCCTCGCAGATGGCGGATTTCGAGCGCTTCAGCCGGAAGTAAATCCGCGACAATTCATCTGTTCAATCTGACTCTTCAGGAAAAAACATCTTTCTTCAGGGGCTAAAGCCCATCCGTCATCGTTGTGTCGCGCCGGGGCTGAAGCCCCGGCCTCCTAAGGAAAATGCGCGGGATCTTTACTTCGCTAGTTGTTTGCCCCATGCTCTGACGTATGTTCGGGAAACCTCGACAACTGGAGACGGAAGCGCAGGTGTACGACGCGGCGATTAAGATTTTGATGCGGCGGGCGCATTCGGTGCATGAGATGAAGAAGGCGCTGGCGCGGCGGTGCGAGGACGACAAGATTGTCCGCGGCGTGGTGGAGCGGCTGAAGCGGGAGAACCTGCTGGATGACGCGCGGTACGCGAAGCAGTTCACGCGGTTGCGGACGGAATCGCGGAAGCAGGGAGAGTTTCGGATTGCGCGGGACCTGCGGGCGAGGGGAATTCCGGACCGGCACATTGAGACGGCGATCAAGGATGCGGCGGCGGGGTCCGATCCGGCGGCGATTATCCGGCAGCGGATCGAGAGGAAATTGCGGCTGTTCCGCGGAGAGATTGACGAGCGCAAGATGGCTTCGCTGTATAGGTCGCTGCTTGGGGCGGGGTTCCCGTCGGATTTGATCCGCAAGGAATTGCACCGGATTACGCGCGAAGAGATTCCGGAGGCAGAAGAAGGTGAGTAACGGGATGCGAGGCGATGGGAAAGTTTGGTGGTGTGGTTGTGTCCGCAAAAGCGGTAGCAGAGCTACCGCACTCCAAAGGGCGGCCTAGCTCTTCCCTTCCTTCAGATTGGAGGGGACTTCCTTGAAGTCGTCGGAGCGCGGGGCGTGTTGCATGGCGGCGAGAAGTCCGTCGGGCGGAGCAACCAGTTTTCGCGTGTTGAGATCGAGCCAGCCACCTTTGCTGCGGACGCGCGCGACCAATTTTCCGTCGGGGCGATAGAAGGTGTTCTGCATCAGGAAGCGCGAGCCGTCGGCGGAGAGTTCGGCGACTTCGAGAGTTACGCGCAATTCTTCCAGCAAACCTACCTCACGGAAATAATCGAGTTCGTCGCGCAGAATCACCGGGCCCATGCGCAGGCGGTGAAACTCGGCCATGGGGAAGCCATTTTCGGAAAAGTACATCATGCGGACATCGGCGGACTTGTCGAGATAAGCGGTGTTGCGCATGTGGCTGTTGAAGTCCATGTCGCCCCAGCCGGCGGTGAGTTTTCGTTCGAACATCGGCCCTCCCTGAGATGGCTTGTGGATGATACCAAGGTCGAAATGAAGTGCAATTGCCGGAGGCTCGACACGTCTGCGATAATCGAGCGTTGAGTTGGATGATGGAGACGAGGTTGACGTGACGGAGAACGCCACAAAGAAAATGACGGGGAACGAGATCCGCGAGAAATTCCTGCAATTTTTCGAGAGCAAGGGGCACCGGGGCGTGCGGTCGTCTTCGCTGGTGCCGCATGGGGATCCGACGCTCCTGTTTACGAACGCGGGGATGAACCAGTTCAAGGACGTGTTTCTTGGGCTGGAGAAGCGGGAATATTCGCGGGCGACGACGGCGCAGAAGTGCGTGCGGGCGGGCGGGAAGCACAACGACCTGGAAAATGTGGGATTCACGAAGCGGCATCACACGTTTTTCGAGATGCTGGGGAATTTTTCGTTTGGGGATTATTTCAAGCAGGGTGCAATTACACTCGCATGGGAACTGGTGACCTCTCCGGAGTGGTATGGGATTCCGAAGGACAGGTTGTATGTGACGGTCTTCGGGGGCGCGGACGTTTCTGGTAATAGTCTGGGAGAAGACGAAGAAGCTAAGTCCTTCTGGCAGGGCCTCGTCCCAACCACACGCATCTTCGCCATTCCCGGCCTGAAAGATAATTTCTGGGCCATGGGCGACACCGGACCGTGCGGCCCCTGCAGCGAAATTTTCTATGACATGGGCCCCGCCGCCTCCGAGGAAGGCCACACCGATTGCAAATTTCCTTGCGAGTGCGGCCGGTACGTCGAAATCTGGAACCTCGTGTTCATGCAATTCAACCGCGATTCCAGCGGCGTCCTCACGCGCCTCCCCAAGCCTTGCGTGGACACCGGCATGGGCCTTGAGCGCGTTTCCGCCGTCCTCCAGGGGGTAATTTCGAATTACGAGACGGATTTATTTGTGCCGCTGGTGAAGCGTGCGGCAGAGTTGTGTGGCGTAGATTTTGAGAAGGAGTCGAGCATTGAAGGAGGACGGGGAGGTGCAGCCTCGCTTCGGGTAATCGCAGACCACGCTCGTGCTGCTACTTTTCTGGTTTCCGACGGGGTCGTTCCCTCCAATGAAGGTCGAGGCTATGTGCTTCGCAAAATTATCCGGCGAGCAGTTAGCCACGCGGACTCCCTGTTCCCCGATCGCCCAGTCCCGATCCTGCAGGCGATGACTTTCAAAGTCTACGAGCTGATGAAGGATCCTTATCCCGAACTCGGCCAGAATATCGAGCAGACAGCGAAGATCATAGGGGAGGAGGAAGATAGATTTGTCCGGACGGTCAACCGGGCTCTGTCAGAGCTTTACGCTGATATCGAAAAAGAAGCCCGGAAGCAAGTTGAAGGCATCTTGGAGGGCAAACGCGAGCTCGATGAAGACTTGCGCGGTCTTAGGGCGGCAGACCGTGTGAAGCGCGTCCTCGCGGTGCTTGAAGAAAGGCCCGACCCCGGAATGACAAAGATGAAATATCCGGGGATAAACGCGTTTCGACTCTATGACACTTTTGGCTTACCGCGCGATTTCATCGAGGAGCGTTGCCGAGATTTGCTCATCGAGTTTGACGAAGCCGGTTTTGAGAAGGCGATGGAGGAGCAGCGGACGCGGGCGCGGGCGTCGTGGAAGGGCGGGACTGGGAAGGAGGCGGCGAATCCGGCGTTTGCGAAATTGGGGGAGACGTTTAAGACGGAGCCGGATTTCTATCATGCGACTTGCGCGAAGGACGCGCGGATTGAGGCGATTGTCACCAAGAATGGCCCGGTTAAGGAGCTGAAGGCCGGAGAGTCGGGTGAGGTGGTGCTGGACCGCACGGTGATTTATGCGGAGTCGGGCGGGCAGATGGCGGATACCGGGAAATTCTATGACGCGTCTGAGTCGCAGGTCCTGGCGGAGGTGAGCGGAGCGTTTTACCCAGTTGCGGGGCTGGTGGCGCATCGCGTGACGGCGAAAGAAACGTTACGCGTGGGTGATCGCGTGATGGTGCGGGCGGATGCGGAGCGGCGCGCGCGGATCATGCGGAATCATACGGGGACGCACCTGGTGAACGCGGCGCTGCGGAATATTCTGGGGACGCACGTGAAGCAGTCCGGCTCACTGAATGCGCCGGAACGGCTGCGGTTTGACTTCACGCATTTTGCGCCGGTGGATCACGAGGAACTGCGGGATATCGAGCAGCAGGTGAACGACGAGATTCGCTTGAACACGTGCGTAGAGACCGGAGTGATGTCGCTTGAAGAGGCGCTGAATTCCGGGGCGCTGGCGTTTTTCGGCGATAAGTATCCGGAGAGCAACGTCCGCGTGGTGACGATTCCCGATCCACGGTCGCCGCGCGGGTTTTATTCGAAGGAGCTTTGCGGAGGGACGCACGTGAAGCGCGCGGGCGATATCGGCGTACTGAAAATCGTGAGCGAGGAATCGGTTGCGGCGGGTGTGCGGCGCATTGAGGCGGTGACAGGCATCGGCGCGCTGGAGCATTACCAGCATCAGGCGCAAACGCTGCGAGACGTGGTGAGCAAGCTGAACGTGGGCGAGGATGACGTGCTGGCGACGGTGGAAAAACTGACCAGCACCGCGCGGCACCTGGAAAAGGAACTGGAAGCGCAGAAGCGCAAGGGTGCGCTGAACCAGGTGGACGAGCTGTTTGGGCAGGCGCAGACCATCAAAGGCGTGAAGGTGATTGTGGGCGAGGTGGCCAACGTGGACCGGGAGGGTCTGAGGGCGCTGGTGGACTCACTAAGGCAGAAACTGGGGTCGGGTGTGGTGGCCCTAGGGATGCCGGACGACGGAAAGGTGGCCCTGATCGCCGGAGTGACCAAGGACCTGACCGCTAAAGTCCATGCTGGCAAGCTGATACAGGCGCTGGCGAAGCAGGTCGGGGGTTCGGGAGGCGGAAGGCCGGATTTGGCCGAGGCTGGCGGAAAAGACACATCGGCCCTAAAAAGTGCCTTGGAGAGTGTCCCCGGCCTGCTGGAACCCCTGCTATAATAGCAGGTAGCGTCAGAAGCGTTGCCTCGCAAGTGCAGCATTTCGCTATACTTGTTAGCAGGCCAGAGCTTCGCAAGTGCAACACGCGGCGGCTCATGGCCCGATCCGAGGCAACAAGCTCCGCGCAACGGGTTTTACTACCATGCCTTCCCCAAGGCGCACAAACGGCCTGCAAACTCCCATGAACTTGAGGACTGTTCTGGTGCTTTCATTGGTATTCAGCGGCGTGTTGGGCGCTGCCCGGCCCGCCAAAGCGCAAATTACGACCGAGACCGCCACGGACGGGCGGCCTGTGTTCGTGAACTCGGAGCCCCCGGTGATTGCCAAGCTGTCGTCGCATAAGCCGGCCAACCGGTCGATTTATTTGCAGAGCGAAATTTCGTTCACGGGAACGGACCGGCCGGCGGTGTTTCTGGATCGCGATGGAGCGGAGAAACTGGTGCGGGAAGCGGCGGAGCGGCACAAAGTGGACCCGGCGCTGGTGCGCGCGGTGATTGAAACGGAATCGAACTGGAATCCGGCGGCAAGATCGCATAAAGGCGCGGTGGGATTGATGCAGTTAATTCCGTCGACGGCGATGCGTTTTGGCGTGTACGACGCGTACAACCCGAGGCAGAACGTGGATGCGGGAGTGAAGTACCTGAAGACGTTGCTGGAAAGGTATCGCGGCAACCTGGACCTGGCGCTGGCGGCGTACAATGCAGGAGAGGGCGCGGTGGATCGCGCGCATGGCGTCCCGTCGTTTCTGGAGACCCAGAGTTACGTTCGGAAGGTGCAGGACGCTTATTACCGGCCCGGGTCGGGTCGCATGGATGAGGCGTACACGCGCTCTAGCCGGATTCACCGGCAGGTGGATGAGAACGGGCGGATTATTTTCACAAACGAGTGAGCGCGCGCATCAAATTTCGGTAGTTGGGGTTGGTAATAGAGAGTAGCGGGCATAGTTGGGGGAATACCGGGGAAGTATGGGTACGGGGCGGAAAATTATCCACAGGAGTTTCGCCGGCGTTTCGCTGGGTATCGTGCTGCTGGCGGCCTGCGTAGTTCCCTGCCCTGTACGAGCTGCGAATACGAACACGGCTGCGAAACGCGAGGCCGCGAGTTCGCAATTCGCGCGGGCGCAGGAGATGCGAGCGGCGTTGAATGAAAAGGCGCCCGAGAAGCGCACACTCGCCGACTACAAGCGCGTCGTCACCACCTACCAGCGCGTTTATCTGATTACCCCTCATGCGACGGAAGTGCCCGATGCGATGGTGGCCGTGGGCGAACTGAACACGGAGATGGGCGACCGGTTTGGGCGCAGCTACTACCAAGCGGCGGCGGAAGCCTACCAATTCCTGATTCGCGAATACCCGACGACCAAATTTCTGCCGGATGCGATGCTCCGGATGGCGCAGTTGCAGAAGGATCAGTTGGGGGACCCGGCGGCCGCGACAAAGACTTACCAGGATTTCCAGAAGAAGTATCCGCGTTCAACGCACAAGCGCGAGGTGCAGGAAGCGCTGGCGGAACTGGCGCTATTGAAGAATGCAGAATCCGGTAATCTTGACACAAGGACGACGCAACAGCCTGCCGCGCCTTCGGTCTCGCCAGCGCGAACGGCGAAGGAAGAGACTTTGCAGCCGGTGGCGCGAGGGGCGGGAGGCACCAGCGGCGGCGAAAAGCCGAAGTCGGTGGGAGTGCCGAGCGTCCAGCATATCCGGTGCACGCTGACGCCGGATGGCACGGAAGTGGTGATCGATCTTGAGGATGCGGTGCAATACGTTTCAGGGCGGATTGCGAATCCGGACAGAATTTATTTCGATTTGCATGCGGCGCGGCTTTCGCCGGCGCTATTGAGAAGCAAGATTCGGGTGAGCGGCGATCTCTTGAGCCAGGTGCGGGTGGCGCAAAATCAGGGCGGCGTGGTTCGCGTGGTGCTAGATGTGAATGGCGTGCGGGATTATGCGGCTTCGCTGATGCACAAGCCGTCACGGCTGGTGATTGAACTTTACGGGACGGGTGGCGCGGGCAGCGCTCCGGTGCAATCGGCGAAAGCAACGCCGCCTGCTGCGAAGAATTCGAGCAACGAGAAATCAGAGCGAATGAGCGATGCGGAAACAATCGCCATGAACGCCCCCGTGGAAAGCGAGAATCCGCTGCCAATGGGGCCAGTGGAAGAAACGACGCCGGCGCCAGTCGCGCCGAAGCCCATCCCTTCTCCGGTGAAAGTATTGAATACCTCTGGCGGCAAGGGGGGAGCTGGTTCGAAGCCGGACCTTGTACAGCCTTCTGCGGCCGCGCCGGTGCCGACGCGCGACGGGCAATCCACGCTGACGCGCGCGCTCGGATTGAAGATCGGCCGCATCGTGATTGACGCCGGTCACGGCGGACATGACACGGGGACGATCGGCCCGACCGGTTTGATGGAAAAAGATCTTTGCCTGGACGTGGCGCTGAGGCTTGGGAAAATCATCCATCAGAAATTGCCGGGCGCGGACATTGTATTCACTCGGTCAGACGACACATTTATTCCGCTGGAAGACCGCACGCGCATCGCCAACGAAGCGAAGGCCGACCTGTTTGTCTCGATTCACGCAAATTCCAGCCCGGACCACGGAGCGCGCGGCATCGAAACGTATTACCTGAACATGAAGGGTTCGCCCGAAGCGATGGCGGTGGCGGCGCGCGAGAACGCGGTTTCGCAGCAAGGGATCCACGACCTGGAAGAAGTGGTGAAGAAGATTGCGCGGACGGAGAAGATTGACGAATCGCGCGAGCTTGCGGAAGACGTACAGGATTCCCTGTCAAGGCGGATCCAGAAAACCGTGAAACCCGTGAAGAACCGCGGGGTGCGCAAGGCGCCGTTCGTGGTGCTGATTGGGGCGGATATGCCGTCGATCCTGACGGAGATATCGTTCCTGAGCAATCCCTCCGACGAACAACTGCTGAAGAAGCCGGAATACCGGCAGCGGGTGGCGGAAGGGCTGTACCAGGGCGTTTCGGACTACCTGCAGAGCATGAACAGCATGGCGGTCAACGGCACGGCCAAGCCAGGGCGCCCTGCCCCGGTGGCGGCGGTGGAGCAGTCAAGGAACCAACAATAAGTCCGCGGCGTCTAATATACTGACAGGTATGGCTCGAATCCTTCTTGGTTGCGTGCTGGCTGGCGTACTCTGCGCCCTCGGTGTTGCTGCGGACACTTCTATTCTCCCCAATCAATTTGGCCCCTGGCAGGCGGAGGCGCCTGCGAAGATGCTGCAGGTGCAGGATCTGGGAGCGGACTGGGCGAAGTGGCCGAATGGCGAACGAGTGCTGGTCGAGGCTGGCGTGAGCAGGATCGAGCGGCGCGCGTACAAGAATGGCGCGGATGAGATTACGCTTCGGGCGTTTGTGTTGCGCGATCCGAGCAACGCGTTTGAGGTGTACACCTTCCTGCTGGCGCCGGGGCTGAAGGATTCCGGGCTGGGCGGGGATTCCGCGGGAAGCGAGCATGACGCGCGCTTTCTGGTGGGAAATATTGTTGTGCAGGCGGAAATTCCTCTTAATGCAAAAGTGGAAGGCCTGCGCGAATTGCTGACCGCGCTGCAGGCGAAGACAGATCAGACGCCGCTGCCGCCGGTGAAAAACTATCTGCCGGAGCGCGGGCGGACGTTTGGATCGGAGAAATACGCGTTGGGGCCGGAAGGATTTCGAGCGGCAATGATCTCGCTGGAACAAGACGCCGCAAAGGAATTGACCGACGCGGTGGGTTTTCAGAATGGCGCGGAGGCGATGCTGGCCAAATATCACGGCGAACATGGTGGCGGAGTGCTGGTGCTGCTGGATTACCCTACGCCGCAGCTTGCGGAACAGCATTTACACCATCTGGAGCAGGCGCTGCCGGAAGCAGCAAAGCGCGCGGGCGTGACCGTGGAGCGCAAGGCTTCCCTGCTTTCGATCGTGTTTGCCGCGACGTCGGCCGAATACGCGCGGGCAATGCGGGATGCGGTGAATTATGAGACGCAAGTGACCTGGAACGAGCGGGGGCAAAAGGCGACGGACCCGCCTATCATGCTGATCATGTACAAGATTTTTCTGTTTACGGGATTGTTCCTGGGCGTGGCGACGGGGATTGGGATTGCGTTTGGCGGATTTCGCGTGATTATCAAGCGGCTGTTTCCCGGGAAAGTGTTCGACCGGCCGGAAAACATCGAAGTGCTACAGCTGGGGCTTTCGGGGAAGAAGATTGACCCGACGGATATGTATTAAAACTCTTTCATGGGCTGAAACGGGCCGCCTGCTTCGTTCGTATAGCCAAGTAGGAGGCCGGCCACACCAACTGAATAAATCCCTCCCTCCTAAGATAGGCTAAACGGATGGACTTTCCGTGCGTCCAATGGTCTTACGGATTTGCGTTTCGATTCAGACTTCGTTGACGTAAAATGAATAGCTGCGCAGCCGCGCCCGTGTGAGCAGATGACCCTGGTTAGAACAGACCAATCAAAATATGGCTTGTCCGTAGTCTGCCTGGCGGTGGCGAGCCTGGCCGGGATGGTTGCGGCTGGCTGCGGGGCGAAATCGGCATCAGTGAGCGCCAGTGGCGACGGCGGGGCGGACGCGGCGATGCCCGTCCAGGTGCAGGTGGTCGAAGCGAAGCCGATTGCGGAGACGACGGAATACCTGGCGCTGCTGAAATCGCGGCATTCGGCGACGATCAATCCGCAGGTGGAGGGCTACATCACCCGGATTTTTGTTAAGTCCGGCGACCATGTGGCGTCTGGCGCGGCGCTGTTGCAGATTGATCCGCTGAAGCAGGAAGCCACGGTGAACAGCCAGGATGCAACGCGGCTGGCGCAAGAGTCGAACGTAAATCTTGCTCGCGTGAACCTGGACCGGGCAAAAAAGCTGGCGGAAGCCGGGGTGATCGCAAAATCCGACCTGGACAACGCGCAGACGAATTACGACACTGCCGTGGCGCAACTGAAATCGCTGGAACACCAGGTGGAGCAGCAGAAGGTGGAGCTGCGCTATTACCGGGTGAGCGCGCCGATGGCCGGCGTGGTTGGGGACATTCCGGTACGCGTGGGCGACCGGGTGATCGTCTCGACGCTGCTGACCACGGTCGACGAACCGGGCGCGCTGGAAGCGTATCTGTACATTCCGGCGGCGCGTGCCAAGGATTTGCGGCCAGGCCTGCCGGTGAAGTTGCTGGATGAAGCGGGGAATGTGCGGACGGAATCGCAGATCACGTTCATCTCGCCGCAAGTGGACCCGGATACGCAGACGGTGCTCGCAAAGGCAGCGGTGCCGAATTCGAAGGCGAATCTCCGGATTGCGCAACAGGTGCGCGCACAAGTGGTCTGGGGAAACGCCTCCGGGCCCGTGGTGCCGGTGCTAGCGGTGACGCGGATCAACGGACAGTTTTTTGTGTTCGTGGGGGAAAAGGGCGCCAAGGGGACGGTTGCGCGGCAACGGGTGGTGAAGGTGGGAGAAATCTTCGGCAACGACTACGCCGTGCTGGACGGCCTGAAGCCAGGCGAGCACCTGATCGTTTCGGGAACGCAATTCCTGCAGGATGGAGCGCCGGTGACCGAACAAATACAATCGTCGGGGCCGAAGACAGAGAGCACGCCCAAGACCGGAAAGTAATACCCGCACGTCAATTGAAATTGGAATGAGCATTCACCTTTAACGAGAGAAAGGCGAGGAACGCGCTTGTTTGTCGATTTCTTTATCCGGCGGCCGGTGTTTGCGACCGTTTGCGCGATCCTGATCGTGCTGGGCGGCGCGATCGCCATTCCGACGCTGCCGATTGCTCAGTTTCCTGACCTGGCCCCTCCGCAAGTGGTGGTTTCCAGTTCCTATATTGGCGCGAATGCGCAAACGGTAGAGTCGGCGGTGACGATTCCGCTGGAGCAGGCCATTAACGGCGTGCCGGGCATGAAGTACATCACGTCGTCGAGCGGCAATGACGGCTCGAGCAACATCACAGTGGCATTTGACGTCACTCGTGATGTGGATCTGGCCTCGGTGGACGTGCAGAACCGCGTGAACCAGGCGCTGGGACGCCTCCCCAACGCAGTAAAAAATACGGGCATCATCATCACCAAACAGACTTCCGGATTCGTCTTCGGCGCCGGCGTCTATTCGGAAAACGGGCAATACGACAGCCTGTTTTTGAGCAATTATCTGGACGTGTATGTCCGGGACTCGCTGAAACGCGTCAAGGGCGTCGGCGAAGTGGATATCTTCGGCGAACGCAAATACGCGATGCGGCTGTGGCTCGATCCGACCCGGCTTGCCCAGCGCGGCTTGACCGCCACCTCTGTGCTGAACGCCCTGAATGAACAAAATGTCCAGGTGGCCGCGGGACAACTCGGCCAGCCCCCTTCCAACCAGCTTCAGAGTTATCAAATCAGCGTGCGCGCGATTGGGAGGCTTTCCGATCCCAAGGAATTTGAAAATGTCGTTTTGAAAACAGGGACGGATGGCACTCTTGTGCGCGTCAAGGATGTAGGACGCGCGGAACTTGGCGCGGAAGATTACAGCTCGATTCTGCGATTCAACGGCCATGACGCGGTGGGCGTGGCGGTGACACAACTTCCGGGCGCGAACGCGCTGGATGTGGATCGCGCGGCCAAGGAGGAACTCCAGCGGCTTTCGAAGAATTTCCCGCCAGGATTAAAATTTGCGGTGGCGTTTGACACCACGGAGGTGGTCGCGGAATCGATCCGCGACGTGCTCATCACCCTGCTCCAGGCGATCTTTCTGGTCGTACTGGTGATTTATATTTTCCTGCAGGATTGGCGCAGCACGTTCATCCCGGCCATCACCATTCCCGTTTCGCTCATTGGGACATTCATCTTCGTCAAGCTTTTGGGATTTTCCATCAACACCCTCACGCTCTTCGGCATCACGCTGGCAACGGGCCTGGTGGTGGATGACGCCATCGTGGTGATCGAAAACGTGGAGCGGCACATCATGGAAGGCATCTCGGAGCCGCACAACGCAGCGAGCGTGGCCATGAAAGAAGTGGCTGGGGCGGTGGTGGCGACCTCTTTGGTGCTGGTGTCGGTGTTCGTGCCCGTCGCGCTATTTCCAGGAACAACCGGCATCTTGTTTCGGCAGTTCGCGCTGACCATCGCCTTTTCGGTTTCCATCTCCGCCTTTAACGCCTTGACGCTGACTCCGGCGCTCTCTGCCATATTCCTAGGGCATCATCGCGAGAGGGCCCAATGGGCAATTTTCCGCTGGTTCAACCGGGCGTTTGACGCCGGCGCGGCATTTTACCAGCGGACCGTGCGGCGCGTGGCGGAGAATCGGGTCCCCGCGCTGCTGGCTTTTGTGCTGGTTCTGGCCGGAGCGATTTTTCTGTACCTGCGGATCCCGCGGGGCTTCATTCCCGAGGACGATCAGGGCTACCTGATGGTGATCGTGCAAACGCCGCAAGGGGCGTCGCTCGCGTTCACACAGGACGTTTGCGCCAAAGTGGAAGAGTCCGTCTCTCATATTCCGGAAGTCACCGGCGCGTTCACGGTCGTGGGGTTCAGTTTCACCGGAAACGCTTCGAACCGGGCGATGGTTTTTCTGAATCTGGCGGACTTCAAGGACCGCAAAGGCAGCGGGCATAGCGGACCGGCCGTTGTCGAGAAGATGCGGGCTCAGTTGGGGGCGATTCCCGGCGGCCTGGTGATCCCGTTCAATCCGCCCTCGGTGCAGGGTTTGGGACAATTCGGCGGATTTACGTTTGAGCTGGAGGACCTGGGAAGAAACACGCTGCAAACCCTGGCGGATACCGCAAACCAGTTGTCCGCCGATGGGAACCAGAGCGGGAAACTCACCGGGCTCTTTACCAGTTTCACCGCGAATGATCCCCAGGTGCTGGTGAAGATCGATCGCGAGAAAGCCAAGAGCCTGCAGATTCCCTTCAGCCAGATCACCGACGCGCTGGAAGTGTTTATGGGGTCCGTGTACGTGAATGACTTCGATTTCAATAACCGCTCTTATCGCGTCTACGTGCAGGCTGACCAGAAATTCCGATCGGAATCCAAGGATATGCGCAGCTATTACCTGCGCTCGGACGCCGGGAAGATGGTTCCCCTGGACAACGTCGTGCAGATAGAGCAGACGGAAAATCCCCAGGTCATCTCCCACTACAATTTGTTTCGCGCGGCTGAAATTGACGGCTCGGCAGCGCCTGGGCTGAGCTCCGGGCGAGCCCTGGCGGAAATGGAAGCGCTGGCAAAGAAGAAGCTGCCCCGCGGGATGACGTATGAATGGAGCGGGCTTTCGCTGGAGGAGATTGAGTCGGGTGGAAAAGCAATGATCCTGTTTGGGTTGGGAATTGTTTTCGTGTACCTGACGCTGGCGGCGCAGTATGAGAGCTACGTGCTGCCGTTCATTATTTTGCTGGGTGTGCCGGTGGCGTTGCTGGGGGCGCTGGGCGGAATTGCGCTGCGCGGGCTGAGCAACGATGTGTACGCCCAGATTGGGCTGGTGATGCTGATCGGATTGTCCAGCAAGAATGCGATTTTGATTGTGGAGTTTGCGGAGCAGTTGCAGGACGACGGACTGAGCACGATTGATGCTGCGATTGAGGCGGCGCGGATTAGGTTGCGGCCGATTCTGATGACTTCGCTGGCGTTTATTTTGGGCGTGGTGCCGCTGATGGTGGCGACGGGAGCCGGGGCGGCAGGGCGCGTGTCTGTGGGGACGACGGTGTTTGGCGGAATGATTGCCGCGACGACTTTGAACCTTTTGTTTATTCCGATGCTTTATGTAGTGGTGAGGAGCATTGTGCCGCGGCAGAAGGCGCGGGATGAGGTGGCGGCGTAGAATTTGATTGGGCGGGCGGACGCGGTACCGCGGAGAATTTTCTTTTCGCGATAATTGATAAAAACAGACTCTTGCCGCTGCCGGACACGCACGGCGCTGCTTTGCTGTCGAGATGACGCGGAGGCGCCAGGGGAGGAGCAGACGGGGCCACCTGAAGGTGGCCGCTACGCTGGAGGACTGGCTGGGCTGAAGCCCAGCGTCTACAGGGAAGAGCGGGAATTGGCGATGGCTTGGACTACGCGGTCTTGCTGGGCGTCGGGGAGTTCGGGGTAGACGGGTAGCGAGAGGACTTCCCTGCTGGCTTTTTCGGATTCGGGAAAATCGCCGGGTGTGTGGCCGAGATAGGCGAATGCTTCCTGCAGGTGAATACAGAGGGGATAGTAGATTTCCGAAGGAACCCCGGCCGAGTGGAGGAAGGATTTCAGGTCGTCGCGGCGGGATGAACGAATCGTGAATTGATTGTAGACGTGTTCGAATTTCGCGGGCGGGTGTGGCGGAACAGAAACGAAGGATGAAAGCCCTGCGGATTCGAAGAGGCGGCGGTAACGGTCGGCGCGGTTCTGCCTGCCCTGCTGCCAGGCATCGAGGTGGCGCAGCTTTACACGCAGGACGGCCGCTTGCAGCGCGTGCAGGCGGCTGTTGGTGCCAATCATTTCGTGGAAATATTTTTTCTTGCTGCCGTGGACGCGCAGCATCTGAAGGCGCTCGGCAATCGCAGCGTCGTTGGTAGTGATCATGCCGCCGTCGCCGGCACCTCCCAGATTTTTCGAGGGGAAAAAGCTGAAGCAGCCATACTCGCCGAAGGTGCCCGTGAAGCGCCCGGAGTAGCGGGAGCCGATGGCTTGCGCGGCGTCTTCGATGATGACAAGTTTGTGGGCGCGCGCGATCGCCAGGATGGGATCCATGTCGGCGGGCAGGCCGAAGAGATGCACGGGCATGATGGCGCGCGTCTTGGGCGTGATGGCGGCTTCGAGCAACGCTGGATTGATGTTGTAGGTGACGGGATCGATGTCCACAAAGACCGGCTTGGCGCCGACGTAGGCGATTGAGCCGGCAGTGGCGATAAAACTGAAGGGCGTGGTGATGACCTTATCGCCTTCACCGATACCGGCGGCGAGAAGGGACAGGATCAGGGCGTCGGTGCCCGATGCGCACCCGACCGCGAATTTGGAACCGAGCTTGGCGGCGACTTCGTCTTCGAGAAGTTTTACTTCGGGGCCAAGGATGAAATATTGCGAATCGAAAACCTGCGTGACAGCTTGCATGACTTCGTCGCGGATGATGGCGAATTGCGCGCGGAGATCGAGAAAGTCGAAGCGGGGTATTTCAGCAGGAGAGTTTTCGGCGCGCTTGGCGGGGGAAGACATTGGATCGGCTCCTGTATTTATTGTACGGCAAGCGCGCCTCTATTGATGGGATTTGGGAAATGCTAGCTGGCGAGGGGGCTGGCTTAAAAGACCAGCACTCCATTTAGGAATGAAGGGAAGGGCGGCCCCGACGGGGTCGGGGCCGCTACAAAAGCAAGAAAACCCAAGGGCACAGCCAAGAATGGCTGTGCCACAAGGGCGTGGAAGGAGAGCGGATTTACTTGCGGGAATAGTTTGCCAAGGCCTGGAGGATGCCGTTCTGGATTTCCTGGACGCTGAGCTGGACGTTCTTGTCCATTGCGGCGGCGATGTCGGCGACCGTTTTGCCGCTGCTCGGCTCGTCATGGTTGTAGGTGTGGCGCCAGATGGCCGTGCCAAGTTTCAAGTCCATAAGCTCCACGTCGAAATTGAGGCGGGCGACTATGCCGCCGGTGCTGACTTCCCTGAAAGCATAGAGGTGGCCGTTCAGACCGAATTCCGCGCCGGCGTCGCTGCGGAGCGTTGTGACAGCCCGGAAGTGTCCCGAAGAGCGGAGTCCGCGGGCGAGGGCATCTTGAAGCAGCTCCGCGGGCGGTTCGACCCAGCGATGATTCTCGTAAAGGCCGAGTTGCTCGCCTTCCCCACCATACACGATACGATCCTCGCGATAGAGATGCGAGGTCTGGAAAAGACGGACGAGGATGGCGGCATCGATCGGAGACTGCGATGCGCCAAGAGTACTCGCGGCCGGATGGGTGAGCTGGTAATACTTTACCGGCTTGATGCTGCCGCAACTGGAGAGTCCGGCTACAAGAAAGGCAATAACGGCGAAGACGCCGAAAAGTTTTCCGAAACGCCGGTTGGGGGCCGGGAAAGCTGGCTTCAGTTGAGTACTGCGATCGATGAGTCTCATGGGTGCTCTCCGGGTTTGTGCTGATGGGGGCTGGTGGAGCGAATCAATTCGGACGGCCGGGTTTTGATAATGTCGGTAAATTCCTTGAGATTCTCGGAAACGTCGCGCATGTTCATGAGCAGTTCGTCGATGACCTCGGAATTCACATCCAGGGTCTGGTCGATGCGGCGGGTGACGTCGGACACCATGTTGAGGGATTCGCGAAGTTTCTTGATCGAGGCGCGGAGGTCCTCGCGGTTTTCACCGAGCATGGAATCGAGTTTTTTCAAGGTCTCATTGGCCTGGTCAGACGTCTTCCTCAGGTCGTCGAGCATAGGGCCGAGTTTGACGCTGGCGCCGTTCACATTGTTGAGAGTGGATTTGATGACCGGGCGTTCTTCGCGCAACATACCTTGCAGATCGGAGATGCTGGCGGAAATGTTGGCGCGATTCTGGTCGTTGAGAAGGTCGTTGACGCGGGCGAGCGTTACGCTTAAATCCTTCACGCGCATGTTGAGATTGGCCATCAGGTCCTGGGCCTGGGGCATGACCCTGTTGATTTGCTCGGTCAGCTCATTGAAGCCCACGTATTGATCCGCGGGAAGAATGGCGCCGTCGGCAGCGCGTGCGGCTGCGGGGGAACCGGCCCGGATTTCGAGGTGATTGTCGCCGAGCGGGCTGAAGCTGAGAATGGCGACGCGGCTGTCCGTCTTGATCGGCAGGTCCTCCTTGACGCTGAACTCCATGTCCATAAAGGTCGGGTCTTTGGGATCAATCTTGACGCCTTCCACACGGCCAATTTTCGGGCCGCCCTCATAGCGCACGGTAGCGCCTCGCTCGAGTCCGGCGGCGTTGTGGAACTTGGCGTGAAAGTGGCGGGCAGGTCCGGCAAAAGCACCGGAGAGCGAAAACACCGTGGCAATCAGCAGCGCCACAGCGACAACGACAAAGAGTCCGACAAAGACCTGTTCGCGTTTTGCTTCCATCTCTACCTGCTCTTCCCCTGGCGGCCTTCACCGGATCTTGTGGAGGGCTCCGTCAGCATCTGCAGATAATCCAGTTCCTGGGCAACCGCCGGTTCGGGGATGCGGTCGAGAAACTGCCGAACCTTGGGATGCTTGCTGTTTTTCATCTCTTCGGTCGTGCCGAGGGCGACCACGTCTCCCTTGTTGATAAGCACCATGCGGTCGGCAATCAGAAACGCGCTGGCCAGTTCGTGCGTGACGACAATAATGGTCATGTGAAAAGCTTTTTTCAGTTCCAGGATAAGCTGGTCGATGCCCGCAGCGATGATCGGGTCGAGTCCGGCGGATGGTTCGTCAAAAAAGAGAATCTCCGGGTCCATGGCCAGCGCGCGAGCAACCGCGGCGCGCTTTTTCATGCCGCCGCTTAATTGCGAAGGAAGAAAATCCTCAAAGCCGGAGAGGCCGACCTGATCGAGCTTCAGGCGAACCATGATTTCGACGGTGGTTGGTTCCAGCTTCGTGTGTTCCTGCAGGGGCAGAGCCACATTCTCGCCGACCGTCATGGACCCGAAGAGCGCGCCGCCCTGAAAGGACATACCGAGGCGCTTGCGTATTTCGTCGCGTTCGACTTCGGAGATAGCGGAAAAATTCTTGCCACGAATCCAGACTTCCCCGGACGTGGGCTTTTCGAGCCCGACCAATGTGCGAAGGAGCGTACTTTTGCCGGAGCCGGAGCCGCCTAAAATCACCAGCGTTTCGCCGCGCTGCACGTCGAAATTAATTCCGTGCAGAATCTCCCGGCCGGTATAGCTGACGCGGAGGTTGCGCAGAGAGATCATCGGGCCGTCAAACGACTCTTCCACGCCCAGATTTGCCACCGAAGAAGCCATAGACTTTAGTGTTCTCCCAGGAAGTAGAAAAGCATTGTAAAGACAAGGTCGACCAGAATCACAAGAAAAATAGACATGACCACGGCGCGGGTCGTGGAGCGGCCGACCTGCTCGGCGCCGCCGGTGGTGTTCAAGCCCTCGAGGCAGCCGACCGCGGTGATCGTGACGCCGAACATGAAGCTCTTTATGAGGCCGGTGACGACATCGCGCATGAAAAGCGCATCGAGGGAAGCAAGGATGTAGCGCCAAAAGGTGAAGTCGGCCTGCGCGACGCCAAAAAGCGAGCCGCCGAGAATGCCCATGAAGTTGGCCCAGATGGTGAGGCACGGGAGCATCAGGATCATGGCCACAAATTTCGGCGCGACCAGAAAGCTGACCGGATTGATGGCCATGGTTTCCAGCGCATCAATTTCCTCGGAAACCTTCATCGTGCCGAGTTCGGCGGCAAACGCCGAGCCGGATCGCCCGATGACGATGACGGCGGTGATGAGCGGGCCAAGTTCGCGGGTCATGGAAAGAGCAACGGCGCTTGCGACGAAGCTGACGGCTCCGAAGCGACGGAGTTCGTAAGCCGCCTGGAGAGCGAGAATCAAGCCGATGAAGAATGTGATCAGGGAGATGATGGGGAGAGCGCGAACACCGGCTTCCATGGCCTGAGAGACGGCGCGTTGAAACCGCAGCGGCTTGCCCTGAAACGGCCCGATGAACGTGAAATACGCGGCGCGGCCGGCCAGCGACGTCAGCGCGCCAACGTAGGCCAAGCTGCCTTCGACAGAGCTGCCTATTTTCCCAAAGAATTCCACGGGTTCCGGCTACCTTTGCGGGGAACAGACCTGGCTCGAGCGCTAGGAAGCAAGCGCCTGGGCTTCACTATCGTGAATCTCGAAAATTTTCTGCAAGCGGGAAAGCTCCATGACTTCGCGAACGGTCTTGCTGAGGCCGTAGAGGATTAGGCGGGAGCCCTGGTCGCGGGAGGCTTTGAGGCCTTCGACGAGGGAGGCGATGCCGGAGCTATCAATGTAACGAACCTTTTCCAGATTGAGGAACACCTTGGGTGTCTTCTTCTCCCTGATTTCCTGAAGCAACGCCTTGCGCATGGCTGGCGAATGCGCCAGGTCAATGTCCCCGGTGATGTCGAGGATGGTGCCACCAGTTGCCGGTCGGGCCGCTATCTGCACTTTCTATTCTCCTTTTGATGCTACTGTCTGGGGAGTTGGCGATAAATACTTCACCATGCGTAAGAGATTCTTGCCTTTCTTGCGCGTAAATTCAACTTCGTCCATGCTCTCGCGGATGAAATGCAGCCCGAGGCCTCCGGGACGGATTTCGTCGAGCGGACGACTCTTGAGAGTCGCTGGTTTCAGGGGCACGCCTTTATCCGCCAGCAGAATTTCAATTCCGCCCTGTACACTTTTCTGTTCCCCGCCCTGCAGCTTGCGGCAGCTCATTTCGATGGGGAGCCCCGGGCGCCCACCGTAAGCGTGGCGCAAGACATTGGCGAGAGCTTCATCCACGGAGCGGACGATCGCGCGGGCGTCGGCGTCTTGAAAGTGCATGACTTCGGCGGCACGTTCAACGGTGGCGCGAACAAGGCACAACGCTTCCGGATTGCTCTGCAACTCCAGTTTCAAAAGCATTTCGGGCTTTGCCTGGGCCTTTCCGCGACCCTTATATCTGTTTTTTGTCACCCGTCCGCCGCGCACTGGTACACCCAATCCAGGAATGAAGATGTCGGAACTCCGCTGTGTCCCGGTTGCCCGGCGGGGAGACAATGCCATGTTCCACGTGACCTGACAACCGAAAAATTTACCACCGCCCTACGCACTTCTCTCTTCCCTCCGTACGTAGCGCTGGCGTTTTCAGCCAACCCTCCTCGCCTGAACGAAGCGCGGTCTTTGCGTCCCGCGTGCTTCACCGGGGCCGAAGGGTCTGTGTGCCTCAGCCAGTCCGTGTTTGCACTGAGGTCATCGCCTCGAGCTGCACAATTTTCGCCTTGCGGCAAACCGCACGCAAGGGACGGTCCTAGAACAAAAGTTTTCGGTAACCGCGCTGATCAGGCGTTGAACTTAACCACTATGGTTGTGCCGACTTTTTGCCGGCGTCTATTTTGGCCCGCTCTGCTTTCTTTTCTTCGATGGCCTCTGCTGTGGGAGGATAGTTCTTGAACGCCTTGATTATGTTCCTGTCTGCCGTCTTCCAGATCTTGTCCGGGTCGCTGTGAATGATCTTCTCACTCACAAACAGGCGCCACGCCAGATCCCGCGCTTTCGCATCAATCATTTCAATGCCAAGCAAGCCTTTGTGGGTCACCGGTGTACTCATCGTGGTGTACATGACTGTCCAGTAGCCATAATAGTAGGAACCATACATGCCCCAATGAGCGGTGGCGGTCAGCTGCGCGTTTGACTCCGCTTCAACCCAGTAGCGCACCACCAGATCCGGATCTTCTTCCGGCTGTACCTCGCGAAGTCCTTTACCCGTCAGTTCACGCACTACCGCGCGGTGGATCCGATTGTTCAGTAGCTCTGGGTTCAATTGCATCCTGACGAGAGATTCTACTCCGCCGATATACGCAAAGGTCTTGTACTTCGTGAAGTCTAGATTGGGATTAAAATCTGTCGCCATTTTCGCATTTGTTGCCATCGCCCAAAGCAAAACGAAGAGCAGCCCCGTTAGCGGGAGAAACAATCTCAAGCGGTCCTTCCCACTCTCTACCCTGACCCGATTCATGAGTTCCTCCCTGAGCATTCAACTAACCAACGCCAAAAGCACCTTGAGGCGTGGGAGAAATCCCCTTCAGGCACACGAGAATCGTCGATTTTACCGTAGCCCAAACCACTCTAAATATCCTGGCACTTTAAAATTCGAGTTAGCGCTGACTTCGTAAGTGTACAACACATCTTCAAAAAGGACTGTTTATCTAGAGGGAATGAAAACGAAGGGCTTCGTTTGCTACCAGCGTTCCAGGACTGCGCTAGTTCCTGGTAAGTCGCTCATAGAGCAGGATGAAACAGCAGGCTGCGCCGCAGCCCATCAGACCTAGCCAGTCGTTCTCCTTGACAGGTACAAAAGCGGGTGCTATGACCCTTGGCCATGATGCGAGGTGCAAGAATTGCGTTAGTTGTGGTTGCTATCTTCTCGATTGCGTACGTTTTGATCACCCCGGATCCGACTGACGATGTTGACGGCGTCCTGAGACCGCATCACTCGGCCAAAGCACAAATAATCGCAAGTCTCCCCCTCGCGAAATCCCCGATTCTCGAAGTTGCCTCATTCCTTTTGCCGATTCGTCCGAGTGGTGCTCAACGATTGGCCACGTCGGAATTGCTTGAGCTCATGTGCGTTTGTCGCCGCTAGGCCTTCTTTCCAATTCTCCAAAAAACCGGGTGCTCCTGATTCTCGATGTAGGACCAGGTCCTTCACAAAATAAGAAGATGGCTCCTTGATCGAAAGGCGTCATCAAGAATCATTTCATTCAAATTCAGGAATCTGACAAATGAAGTCAACCAGGCTTGCGGTAGCGTTCGCCGGCTGGCGGCCACCCTGGTTTGCGTCGCCACGCACGCGTAAACGAGGAAATTCGATAAGGAGAAAGAGAATGAGAGGAGTGAACAAAATGCGACTACTAAAAGGATTTTGTGTATTGGCACTTGGCTTAATGATGCTTCTCGGGGCGTCGTCAATCGTGCGAGCGGATGACGTCACTGATTGGAATCAACACATGCTGCGCGCGGGGACAGTTGCTGGTACCACACCGCTTGTGATGACCCGCGTCGCTGCCATCGTCCAGGCCTCGGTGTTCGACGCCGTCAATGGCATTGACCGAAAATACGCGCCGGTACACGTGTCACCGGGCGGCGCTGCCGAAGCATCGCGTCGTGCCGCGGCCGTGGAAGCGGCATACACGGCTCTGGTGGCACTGTATCCCACCCAAAAGAGCACGTTCGACGCGCGGCTCGCCGTGTCACTGACGGCCATCGCGAGCGATCCGCATGAAACCAGTGCGGGCATCGCGAGTGGAATCGCCTGGGGCCAGACTGCCGCAAACGGCATCGTGTCCTGGCGCGCCACCGACGGCTTCACGCCGGCTCCGCCTCCGTTCCTTGGTGGGACGGCAGTTGGAGAATGGCGGCCTACACCGCCAGGCTTCTTGCCGGGCGCCGGCCCTCAATTCGCGTACATGACGCCCTGGGTGATTGCCGCACCATCCCAATTTCGTCCGGGCGGTCCTCCAGCCCTGACGAGCCCCCGCTATACGGCGGACTTCAACGAAACCAAAACGATGGGCAGCATCTCGAGCCCCACTCGCACGGCGGATGAGACGATCTATTCCTGGTTCTGGGCTGCGAGCACGGCAACCTACATATGGAACCACGTCGCGGACTCGCTCATCGAGCGGGACGACCACGACGGAAACGACGATTCTGCCCGCTGGGGAGAGCGCCACAATTCGTTGTTGGAGAATGCGCGCGTTCTGGCGCTGCTCGATCTTGCTATGGCCGACGCCGCTATCGCGTGCTGGGAAGCCAAATACCATTACGTCGCCTGGCGCCCAGTTACCGCGATCCCACTAGCCGACACCGACGGCAACCCGGACACAATCGCAGATCCGTCGTGGATGCCGCTCTTTGCAACACCAAACCATCCGGAATACCCCTCTGGTCACTCGACCGTTAGCGGCGCCGCAGCAGTTGTGCTAGCCAGCTTCTTCGGCGAAAAGAGGCATTTCACAATGGACAACGATCTCCTGCTTGGCGTGACCCGTTCATTCAGGAGCTTTTCACAAGCGCTGGACGAAGTGAAGAATGCCCGAATTTTTGCTGGCATTCATTTCCGTTCTGCGTGCGAGGACGGTCAGACAACTGGAAGCCAAGTGGCCAACTATGTCCTCGACAATGCGCTGCTTCCGGTTCATTGAGGAGCTTGCACAAGGATCTCCTGTCGAAGTGCGCCCGCCAGCGCCCACTAAGGGACTGCGAGTCAGAAGACGAACACGACGAACGCTAGCAATGTCCACGGCCCCTGGGAATCTCTCAGGGGCCGTTTTTTCTGTAGCGAATGCATGACCTGCAGCGCAACGCGAAGCGAGCCAAGTGAATTGGCAAATTCTTGCTATCGTGGTCGAAGGTGGCCTGGTCCTACCAACTCGTCGTACCACCCCGCAGGTTCCTCTTTGCCGACCATTCCAACTCTATGCACAAGTCACCTTCCTTCCGACTCTTTTCCAGTCACCAATCATCTTCTCTCTCGCCACTCGTCACTCGCTACTCGCCATTCTCCCCCCGCTTGGACTCTGGCCACGGAACGGTGTACAGTCAGGCGGCGAAACGAGGTCAAAACGGTGAATAAAAATCTGGCAAAGGCGGCGGCGGTCGGCGCGCTGGGCGGTTTTCTCTTTGGCTTTGATACGGCGGTTATTTCCGGCACCACGCAGGCGCTGACGGCCGTCTATCACCTCACACCGGAGCAACTCGGCCTGACGGTTTCCATGGCGCTGATTGGAACCGTGATCGGCGCGATGACGGCCGGGATCCCCGGACAGAAATATGGCGGCCGAGAAACGCTGCGGTTCCTCGCGGTCTGCTACGTGATTTCAGCGCTGGGATGCGCGTTTGCCTGGAACTGGTATGTGCTGCTGGCGGCGCGGTTCATCGGCGGGATCGGGATTGGGGGATCGTCCGTGCTGGGCCCCGTATATATTGCTGAGCTCGCGCCGGCCAAATTGCGGGGGCGGCTGGTGGGGATGTTTCAGATCAACATCGTCATCGGCATCCTGATGGCGTATCTCTCGAACTACATCATTGGCACCTTTGGGCTTGGAAATGCGGAGTGGCGCTGGCAACTGGGCATCGCCGCAATCCCCGCGTTTATTTTTCTGGTTCTGCTCTTTGGCATCCCGCCCAGTTCGCGCTGGCTGGTGACAAAGAAACGAGTGGACGAAGCGCGGGGCGTCCTGCAATCAATGGGTGCGGAAGATGCGGAAGGGGAGCTACGCGAAATCGTGGAATCCATCCACCTAGACAAGCTGCAGACGTCCGAACCGCTGTTCGCATGGAAATACCGATTGCCGATTTTTCTGGCGATCACCATCGGCATGTTCAACCAGCTTTCGGGTATCAACGCTATTTTGTACTACCTGAACGATATTTTTGCGGCCGCGGGCTTCAGCAAGATTTCGGGAAGTTTGCAGGCGGTAGCGATCGGAAGCATGAACCTGGTGGCAACACTGCTGGGAATGACAATGATTGACAAGCTGGGACGCAAGACGCTGTTGCTGATAGGTGCGGTGGGGACAGCGGTTTGCCTATTCGGTGTCTCGGCAGTTTTTTACACGCAGAGCCACCAAAGTGCCCTGCTGTGGCTACTGGTCGCCTATATCGCATTCTTCGCGATTTCGCAGGGAGCGGTGATTTGGGTCTACATCGGTGAAGTTTTTCCAAACCGCGTACGCGCGAAGGGGCAGGGGCTCGGGAGTTCCGCGCACTGGGTTATGAACGCTCTGATCGCTTACGTTTTCCCGCAGGTGGCGAAGTCTTCGGGCGGGGCGCCGTTTCTGCTGTTTGGAGTGATGATGCTGCTGCAGTTTTTTGTGGTGCTCTTCTTTTATCCGGAGACGAAGGGCGTCAGCTTGGAGCAGTTGCAGCATAAGCTGGGGATTGAGTG
>Ga0210405_10001273_pt1 | contig 29462 bp, 29 predicted proteins | sample IncBWH11MmetaG_FD_155492 | JGI IMG/M metagenome (GOLD analysis project Ga0210405, IMG submission 155492) | Forest soil microbial communities from Barre Woods Harvard Forest LTER site, Petersham, Massachusetts, United States - Inc-BW-H-11-M | ecosystem: Environmental > Terrestrial > Soil >...
CCATGTGCATCCGATGGCGGCCTTCACCGCACTCCTTTGCATCGCCGTCGGCGCCGGCGCCGCGGGCGCCCTGAACATGTGGTACGACGCCGACATCGATGCGCGGATGACGCGTACCGCGGCGCGTCCGATTCCGGCCGGGCAGGTGGCGCCCGGCGAAGCGCTCGCCTTCGGCCTGATGCTTGCGGTCGGCTCGGTGGTCGTGCTCGGCCTTCTGATCAACATCATCGCCGCCGCGCTGCTGGCGGTGACCATCGCCTTCTACGTCGTCGTCTACACGATGTGGCTCAAGCGCCGCACCCCGCAGAACATTGTCATCGGCGGCGCAGCCGGCGCGTTGCCGCCGGTGATCGGCTGGGTGGCGGCGACCGGAAGCATCGCGGTCGAACCGGTCCTGCTCTTTGCCATCATCTTTTTCTGGACGCCGCCGCATTTCTGGGCGCTGTCGCTCTATCGCACCGAGGATTATGTCCGCGCCGGAATCCCCATGCTCCCGGTTGTCGCCGGCGCTCGCGAGACGCGGCGGCAGATCCTGCTCTATACGCTGTTGCTCGCGCCGCTCGGCGTCGCGCCCTGGCTCCTGGGCTACGCCGGCTTGAGCTATGGCGTCGTTGCGCTCGCGACCGGCGCGATCATGATCGCGCTGGCGCTGCGCGTGCGTGTTGAGGAAGACCGCGCCCACACCGCAAGCAAGCAGCTGTTCGGATTCTCGATCCTTTATCTCTTCCTGCTGTTCGCCATGCTGCTGGTCGACCACGCGTCGGGAGGGCTGCTCAGCCACTGTGCGGCATGACGACAATGGACGGAATGGTGAGCGTCGCGATGGACGAGCCGAAGCCGGAGCCTGGCATCAAGCTGACCGAGCAGCAGCAGCGTGCGCGCCGCGCCCGCTCGATCGCCATTGCCGTGTCGCTCGGCGTGCTCGTGGTTCTGTTCTACGTCATGACCCTGGTCAAAGGCCCGGGCGTGCTGGTGCGGCCGCTGTAGGACACACCCGATGCGTGGACCGGCCAACCGAGGCGAACAGACCGGCGCGAGCCACCGCGACCTGCTCGTCGGATTCCTCTGCGGCGGCATGGTCGCCGCCATGATCGGCGCGTCGTTTGCCGCGGTGCCGTTCTACAGCTGGTTCTGCCGCACCACCGGCTACGGCGGCACCACGCAGGTTTCGAAGGCGGCTCCCGCGCAGATTTCCGACCGCACGATCACGGTGCGCTTCGATTCGAACGTTGCCGCCGGGCTGCCGTGGCGGTTCGAGCCGGAGCGCCGGAGCATCGACGTCAAGCTCGGCCAGGTGGTCACCGTCTATTACGCGGTCACCAATGAAGCCGCACGCGCGACCATCGGCCAGGCCGGCTACAATGTCAGCCCGCCGACGGCCGGCATCTACTTCGAGAAGATCAACTGCTTCTGTTTCACCGAACAGACCATGAAGCCGGGCGAGAAACGGGACATGGCGGTCGTCTTCTATGTCGACCCCAAGCTCGCCACCGATTCGGAGCAGGACGGTCTCAACCTCATTACCCTCTCCTACACCTTCTATCCGGTGCGTCCCGCGCTCGCGCCCGCGCATGTGGACGCGGGAAAGGATCAGGCGGTGGCGGGGAGCACGGCGGCGGAGAAATCCGGCCGCATTTGAGTTAGGCAACGAAGGCGGCGCGGCAAGCGACGCCCCGCGCCAAGCTGGAGACGATAACGATGGCCAATGCTGCGCATGCCAAGCCGCACCACGACTATCACTTGGTCAATCCGAGCCCGTGGCCCGCGGTCGGCGCGACTTCGGGGTTCATCGCCGCCGTCGGGCTGATCCTGTGGATGCACCACATCGTCGCCTACGCTCCGCTCATCCTTGGCATCGGCGTCATCGGCATCGCCTACACCATGATCGGCTGGTGGCGGGACGTGATCTTCGAGGCCGAAGTCGAACACGACCACACCCGCGTGGTGCAAATCTCGCACCGCTACGGGATGATCCTGTTCATCGCGTCGGAGGTGATGTTCTTCGTCGCCTGGTTCTGGGCCTACTTCAACACCGCGCTGTTCCCCGATGAGGTGAGAGACATCGCCCGCATCGCGGCGACCGGCGGGGTGTGGCCGCCCAAGGGCATCGGAACGTTCGACCCCTGGCATCTGCCGCTGCTCAATACGCTGATCCTGCTCACCTCGGGCACGACGGTCACCTGGGCACACCATGCGCTGCTTGAAAACAACCGCAAGGGATTGATCTGGGGGCTCGTCTGCACCATCGCGCTCGGCCTCACCTTCACCTGCGTGCAGGCCTACGAATATGCGCATGCCGCCTTTCACTATTCGGGCAACATCTATGGCGCCACGTTCTTCATGGCGACCGGATTTCACGGCGCCCACGTCATCATCGGTTCGATCTTCCTGATCGTGTGCCTGTTCCGGGCGCTTGCCGGTCAATTCAAGCCGACCCAGCACCTCGGCTTCGAGTTTGCCGCCTGGTACTGGCATTTCGTCGACGTGGTGTGGCTGTTCCTCTTTGCCTGCATATATGTCTGGGGCGCCGGCGCTCACGTCGAATAGCGCCACGCGCTGAAGCTTGAGCGGATCGGACGCTGATCCGATTCGCTTGGCCTTCCGCGGGTTCTCCCGCTCGCTCACGCGAACGCGTGATCAAATTCGGGCGCCCGAACTCGATCACCCTGGTCAGGCCGGGCAAAGCGCAGTCATGACGGAAAAACCGATCGACTCACTTTCGGGATCGATCCTTGCCGGCTTCGCGTGCGTGTGCCCGCGGTGCAGCAAAGGCAAAATGTTCCAGGGATTCTTGACTCTGCGGCCGCGATGCGAGGTCTGTGGCCTCGACTATGGCTTTGCCGATTCCGGCGACGGTCCCGCGGTCTTCGTCATGTTCCTCGCCGGCTTCATCGTCGTCGGCGCCGCGTTGGTGACCGAGGTGGTCTACAAGCCGCCCTTCTGGGTGCATGCCGTGCTGTGGCTGCCGTTGATCCTCGTTGTGACGCTTGGGCCCCTGCGGCCGATGAAAGGGCTGATGATCGCGTTGCAGTATCATCACAAGGCCGCGGAAGGGCGCTTCGGCGGCGAGCGGTCTTGAGCCCGCAGACGGCGAAGCCGCGGGGGTGGCGCGGCCTGCTCATCCCGGCGGCACTACTCTTCGCGGTCCTGATCGCGCTGGGAAGCTGGCAAATTCAGCGCAAGACCTGGAAGGAAGGCGTGATCGCCGCGCTGAACGAGCGGCTCGCGGCGCCGCCGTTGGCGTTGCCGGCGCCGAGCGCATGGCCGAGCCTCGATCAGGCAAGCGATGAATACCGGCGCGTGACATTCAGCGCCGAACTCGATCACGGCCGGGAGGCCTTGGTCTACGCGGCACCGTCGGCGTTGCGACCGGACGCCTCCGGGCCGGGCTATTGGATCTTCACCCCGGCGCGCCTCGCCGGCGGCGGGGTCGTGATCGTCAATCGGGGCTTCGTACCGCAGGCCGACCGCGAAGGCGTTGCGCGCGCCCCCGGCCAAGTGGCGGGGCGCCTCGAGATCGTCGGCGCCCTGCGCTGGCCGGAGAGGCGTACCTGGTTTTCGCCAAGTGACGATCCGAACGGCAATTTGTGGTTCACCCGGGACCCGCGTGCGATCGCCGCCGCCAAGGGACTTGGCTCCGTGGCGCCCTTCTATGTGGAGCAGGAAGGGCCGGCGCCGCCCGGCGGATTGCCGCGGCCCGGCAAGATCGTGGCGAACATGCGGAACGAACACCTGCAATATGCATTCACGTGGTTCGGCCTCGCCGTCGTCCTCCTGGTCGCGTTCGGCGTTTGGGCGTTCAATTCGAGCGGCGAGCGCCCCCGCCGGAACGCCCCGCAGCCGCCCTGAGAGCTATCTACGTTTCTTGTGAAAGTGCGGGCTTTTCTATTAGTGTGCCCGCGTGAGGGTGCGGTGGCCGGGTGGCTGTCCGCAAGAAATGAGCGTAAATTCAGTACCTTAGCCGGGCGTCACATCGCCGACCACGCGGACGCCGCCGGCCACAGGAAGAAGACGTGCGCCATATTTCGACCAGGGGGGAAGCACCGTCGCTCGGCTTCGCCGAGGCGATGCTCGCAGGCCTCGCCCGCGATGGCGGCCTCTACGTGCCGGAATGCTGGCCGCGGCTTGAGCCGCCGACGATCCTGGGCTTCAGCGGCATGCCTTATGCCGAAATCGCCGTCGAGGTGATTGGGCGTTTTATCGGCGATGGGATCGGTGCTGGCGATCTCGCCCGCATGGCGCGCGAGGCGTACGGCACCTTTCGCCATCCCGCCGTCGCGCCGATCACGCAACTCGGCGTGAATACCTTTGCGCTCGATCTCTTCCATGGGCCTACGCTCGCCTTCAAGGATTTGGCGATGCAGCTTCTGGCGCGGCTGATGGACCACGTGCTCGCCGCGCGCCGCGAACGCCGGACGCTGGTAGTCGCGACCTCCGGCGATACCGGCGGTGCGGCCGTCGAAGGGTTTCGCGACCGCGCCCATGTCGACCTGATCGTTCTGTTCCCCGACGGCCGCATCTCCGACGTGCAGCGGCGCATGATCACGACGGTCGCGGCGGTCAACGTCCACGCGGTCGCCGTCGACGGCACCTTCGACGACTGCCAGGCGATCGTGAAGGGCATGTTCAACCACCACGCTTTTCGCGAACGGGTGGCGCTGTCCGGCGTCAATTCGATCAACTGGGCGCGCATCGTGGCGCAGGCCGTCTACTACTTCACCGCCGCCGTGTCGCTTGGCGCGCCGCAGCGGAAAATCGCCTTCACTGTTCCGACCGGGAATTTCGGCGACGTGTACGCCGGCTACGTCGCTTCGCGCATGGGGCTGCCGGTCGACCGGCTGGTCATCGCGACCAATGTCAACGACATTCTCGCCCGAACGCTCGCCACCGGCACGTACGAACCGCGCGATGTGGTCCCGACCACCTCGCCGTCGATGGACATCCAGGTTTCGTCGAATTTCGAACGGCTGCTGTTCGACGCCTATCGCCGTGACGGCGGCGCCATACGGACCTTGATGGCGCAGCTCGCGCAATCGGGGCGGTTTACGCTCTCGGCGTCCGCCTTGTCCGACATTCGCGCGCTGTTCGCCGCCGGCCGCGCCAACGAGGAGGAGGTCGCCGCGACCATCCGCACCGTGCTGCGCGAGACAGGCCGTTTCGTCGATCCGCACACGGCGGTCGGCATTGCCGTCGCCGAGAAGGAGCCGCGCGACCCGGCCGTGCCGATGGTGGTGCTGTCGACCGCGCATCCGGCCAAGTTCCCCGATGCGGTGGAGGCGGCCTGTGGACAGCGGCCTTCGCTCCCGGAATGGCTTTCCGATCTCGATCGGCGCCCGGAGCGGGTCACGTTTTTGCCGGCGGATCAGGAGGCGGTCGAGCGCTTTGTCCTGGCGACGAGCCGGGCGGCGCAAGAAGGAGCGGCGGCATGAGCGTCGAGCTGACAAAGCTGCCGTCCGGCATCAACGTGATCACCGAAGCGATGCCGCATCTGGAATCGGCCTCGCTCGGCGTGTGGGTCAATTCCGGCAATCGCGACGAAAGCGGCGACGAAAACGGTATCTCGCACTTCCTCGAGCACATGGCCTTCAAAGGCACGCGGCGGCGCACCGCGCGCCAGATCGCGGAAGAGATCGAGGCCGTTGGGGGCGACCTCAACGCGGCGACCGGAGCCGAGAGCACGGCCTACTACGCGCGTGTGCTCAAGGCCGACGTGCCGCTCGCCCTCGATGTCCTTGCCGACATTCTCTCCGAGCCCGCCTTCGACCGCGACGAGCTGCTGCGCGAGCAGAACGTCATCATCCAGGAAATCGGCGCCGTGGCCGACACCCCGGATGATCTTATTTTCGAGCATCTCCAGGGCACCGCGTTTCCCGATCAGCCGCTCGGCCGCTCGATTCTGGGCACGCCCAAGACCGTGCGCTCGTTCGACCGTGGGAAATTGTGCGACCACCTGGCGCGGCACTACCGGGCGCCGGACATCGTGGTGGCGGCGGCCGGCGCAATCGATCACCGGGCGGTGGTCGCCGAGGCGGAGAAGCGCTTCGCGAGCTTCAACGGTCCTGAGGGGCCGGCGCCGGAGCCGGCGCACTTCGGTGGCGGCACGCATGTGGAGAAGCGCGAACTCGAGCAGGTGCACATCGCACTCGCTCTGGCCGGGGTATCGCAGAACGACCCCGCGCTCTACAGCCTGCAGGTCTTCAACAACATCCTCGGCGGTGGAATGTCCTCGCGGCTGTTCCAGGAGGCGCGGGAGAAGCGCGGCCTGTGCTACTCGATCTATTCGTTCCATGTCCCCTACAGCGACGTGGGCATGTTCGGCCTCTATGCCGGCACCGACGCCGCCGATACTTCGGAGCTGATGCGTCTCATCGTTGACGAGGTCGCCGACTGCGCCGAGACCATTTCCGAGCGGGAGATCGCGCGCGCCAAGGCGCAGATGAAAGCCGGACTGCTCATGGCTTTGGAGAGTTCGGGCGCCCGAGTCGAGCAGCTCGCGCGCCAGATGATTGCGTGGGGCAGGCCGATTCCGCTCGAAGAGCTGGTGGCGAAGGTCGAGGCGGTGACGGTCGACAGTGCGCGCGCAGCGGGGCGCGCGCTCATGGAACGCGGCAAGCTGGCGACCGCGGTGCTCGGGCTCGGCTCGGGCCTGGAAAGCGCGGCAGCCATCGCCGAGACTCTCACCCGCCCGGCGGCATGATGATGCGGAGATCTGGATGACGGACCCTGCTCGTCAGCTGTTCGGCCGCCGCCCGGTCCATTGCGCGGCAGCCGCTCGATTCCTGCTCGCGGCGGAAGGCGCGGACAGCGGATAAAACCACGGCCGTCCATGGCGTTCTTTCGCACCATCAACTTCTCCGAGCCGCTGCCGTCGATCGTCGGGGAAGGCGTCGTGCTGCGCACGCCGCAGATGACCGACTACAACGATTGGGCGGCGCTGCGCGAACGAAGCCGCGAATTTCTCACGCCCTGGGAGCCGACTTGGCCGGCCGACGATCTCAGCCGCAGCGCGTTCCGACGCCGGATCAGGCGCTATGCCGAAGACCTGCGCAGCGACCAGGGCTATGCCTTCCTGATCATTCGCAACTCGGACGACGCGATCGTCGGCGGGTTGACGCTCGCCAACATTCGGCGCGGGGTCGCTCAGGCGGGCAGCCTCGGCTACTGGATGGGCCTGCCATTTGCCCGCCACGGCTACATGACCGCGGCGGTGCGCGCCGTCATTCCATTCGCCTTCAGCACGCTGCGGCTGCACCGCCTCGAAGCCGCCTGCATTCCCAGCAATGCCGGCTCGATCCGCCTTCTCGAAAACACGGGCTTCGTTCGCGAGGGTTATGCGCGCGAATATCTGTGCATCAACGGCATCTGGCAGGACCATCTGCTCTACGGCCGGTTGAAAGATGCAAGGCCGTGACCGAGCCTACCGCGGTCACGGAGTCGCAGGGGGAAAAGCGGGCCTTGGGATGGCCACGGTTCGTTTGCTATAGTTTTTTCGGTATCACGCGAAATCTGGCGATGAATTCGGGGGAATGCTGGGAACCCGCCACCTGATGAGTTGGCGCGACCGTATCTCGGTCGCGGCTGTGCTGTTGCTTGCGGTCCTCGCCGGCGGATGTTCGGCCGGCGGCATCGCGCCGGACACGGCCGGCTCGGACGAAGCCCCTTCCAGGGCGCTCGGCTTCTTCCCCGAGTCCGCGGTGAAGTCGCCGCAGCCGATGGTCGGCGCGCAATCGGACGTCATTTGCCCGCCCATCGAAGTCCGCCAGGGCGCCTCCACGCTGGCGATCGGTCCTTCAGGCGAAAACACGACGATGTCCCTGAAATATCAGGGCAGCTTTGTGCGCGTCGCGCGCGACTGTTCGGTTGCCGGCAGCGACATGGTGATCAAGGTCGGCGTGCAGGGGCGCATCGTCGTCGGACCTGCCGGCGGTCCCGGGGAGGTCCAGGTCCCGCTGCGGATCGCCGTGGTCGAGGAAGCGCCGGGGGGCTTCAAGCCGATCGTGACCAAGCTTGTCCGCATTCCGGTGACGGTCGCGCCCGGCCAGGGCAACGTGGTGTTCAGCCATATCGAGCAGGGGATGAGTTTCCCGTTGCCGACGCCATCGTCCCAGCTCGACGACTATATCGTCTATGTCGGCTTCGATCCGCTCGCGGCCGAACCGAAGGAACCGGCGAAGCCGAAGCCGAAAGGCAAACCGGCGCCGCCCAAGGCCAATCCGAGCCAGTGAGCGTAGCTGCCGCGACGCGGCGGCACAGACGCCGTACGGGGAAGCGCTACCAGCCGCGCAGTTCGATGATGGTGCTGGCCAGAGCCCGCATGTCCGCGATCACCGTCCGGGCGCCGGCGGCCATGAGTTCCGGCCCCATACGGCCGCCGGCATGCGGCGAGCCGATGAAGCCGATCGCAGTCATGCCTGCGGCCTTGGCCGCGGCAATTCCGGGAACCGAATCCTCGACCACGATGCAGTCGGCGGGAGCGACCTCGAGCTGAATGGCTGCGGCAAGAAACAGATCGGGGGCCGGCTTGCCGTCGGCGACGTGGGTTGCCGAGAACAGCCGCGATTCGAAGAAACGCATGAGGCCAGTGACTTCGAGGCTGGTGCGGACGCGGTCCGGGGCCGAGGAGGAGGCGACGGCCTTCGGCCCCCTGATCCAGGTCAGCGCATGGGCGGCGTGGGGAATTGGTTGCAGCTCGTCGCGGAAACGCCGCAGTTGTCTCCGCCGCAACCGTGGCTGCGAAGTTCGGCGGCAGGCTTCGCTTCGTCGTCTTCTCTACAGCGACAAAAATGTCAGCCGTCCGCCGTCCGTGAAATTCACGGGCCACCGTTTCCGGCGTCAACGTCACGCCGACCCGGCTGAAAGCCGCGGCGAGCACCACGCTGGCAATCGGCTCACTATCGACTAGTACGCCATTGCAATCGAAGATGACCAAGGGTCCCTCCGATGCTCCGCCAACGTGAGGCGGGCGGTTGTCTGTTAACGAATCACGCGGCGAGAATATCGCTCGGCGGCGGTAAGCAAAGACCGCGCCTCGCGATGACAGCAAATTATGCACAGGAACGGATCGGGACCTGCCGGGCTGCGACCGGCCTGTCCGGCCGCGCCGCGCATCGGTAGAGCCGCCTTAGTTGAATCCTTTCCTGAGGTCGGCGATGCCGCGGGCGAGCAGATCGTCAGCGATCTTGCCTTTCGCCGTCGTGGAAAGGATTTTCTCGGCCGCGGCGACCGCGGCATCGGCCGCCGAGGAGCGTACGTCCGCCAGCGCCTGCGCCTCGGCCTGAGCAATCTTGGTTTCCGCCATCTTGGTGCGCCGCGCGACAAAATCCTCCAGCCTCGTCTTGCCCTCGGCGGCAAGGCGCTCGGCTTCGGCATTGGCGGTGGCGATGATGGCCTCGGCCTCACGGTCGGCGTCGTGCCGCTTGCGCTGGTATTCGACGAGCAGCGCCTGCGCCTCTTCCCGCAGGCGGCGGGCTTCCTCGAGCTCGGCCTTGATGCGCGCCTGGCGCTGATCGATCCCGTCGATCACCCGGCGATGCGCGCCCACGTAAACGAGAATGCCGAGAAAGAGCACGAAAGCGACGGCAACCCAGGCTTCAGCTTCGATCATGGAGCAAACCTTATTGCTTGATCACCTGGCCCAAGGCGGCGGCGACCTCCTGCTTGGCCGGCGCCTTGCCGATCAGGCGCTCGACGATGGCCGCCGTGGTATCCGCTGCGATCGTGCGCACATTGCCCATGGCGGCACTGCGGGTCGCGGCGATCGATCGCTCCGCCGCCGCGAGCCGCTCGTGGAGCTGGGCCTCGATGCGCTTCTGCGATTCCTGCGCCTCTGCGGCTTGCCGCTCACGCGTCGCGTTCGCGATCGATTGGGCGCGGGCGCGGGCGTCGGCGAGCGCCTTCTCGTAGGCGGCACTGGCAGCCTCCGACTGCTCCTTGAGGCCTTGCGCCGCCTTGAGGTCGTCGGCAATGCGGCGGCTTCGCTCGGCGAGGATCGAGCCGATGCGCGGCAACGCCACCCTCGACATCAGCACGTAGAGCAGGACGAAGGTCAGCGCCAGCCAAAGGAGCTGCGACGGGAAATGCTCCGACTGGAACGGCGGAAAGGCGCCGTGTCCGCCTTCGGGCGCTCCGCTATGGGCGGTCGGCTCGGCCATGACGGCGCGTCAGAGCCCGAACAGAAGCAGGAGAGCGATCAACAGCGAGAAAATGCCGAGCGCCTCGGTGATGGCGAAGCCGAAAATCAGATTGCCGAATTGGCCCTGCGCGGCGGACGGATTGCGCAGAGCAGCCGCCAGGTAATTGCCGAAGATGATGCCGACGCCGACGCCGGCGCCGCCCATGCCGATACAGGCAATGCCGGCTCCGATGTATTTCGCCGCGGTCGGGTCCATGGGAACGCTCCTTTCAAGGCCCTCCCGCCCTTCCCCGCGAGCGGGGGAGCGCCGGGAGGGGGCCGTCAGTGGCCCGGGTGTATCGCATCGTTGAGATAGATGCAGGTGAGAATGGCGAAGACGTAGGCTTGCAGGAAAGCGACCAGGAACTCGAGCGCCGTGAGCATGATGACGAGTATGAGCGGTAAGGCGGCTCCGAGCCAGCCAACGACGCCGAACCCGGCGAGCATGATGATGAAGCCGGCGAAAACCTGAAGGGTGATGTGGCCGGCCAACATATTGGCGAACAACCGCACGCTGTGGGAGACCGGACGCGAAACAAACGACAGCACCTCGATAACCACGATGGCCGGCAGGATATAGACCGGCACGCCGCTCGGCACGAAGAGCTTGAGGAATCGCAATCCGTTCCTCCAGAAGCCGTAGATGACGACGATGAAGAACACCAGCAGCGCGAGCGTTGCGGTGATTATCAACTGGCTCGTCACCGTGAAGGAATATGGAATCAGGCCGATCATGTTGGCGAACAGCACGAACATGAACAGCGTGAACACGAACGGAAAGAATTTCATCCCCTCGGTGCCGGCAGAGCTGCGCACCGTATTGGCCACGAATTCGTATGACATCTCGGCGACCGACTGCAGCCGGCCCGGGACGACGGCACGCGGCGCCGTCGCGCCGATCAGCAGCGCCGAAACCAGGACGACAATGATCAGCATGAACAGCGCGGAATTGGTGAAATAGATCTGATATTTGCCGATCGTGATGATCGGCACGATATTGTTGATCTGAAACTGGTGGATGGGATCGACTGTCATGGGATCATCGCCGCACGGCGCCGCGCCTCAAGGTCACGCCAAAGCTCACTGTTGCCGACTTGCCGACGTATCGTTTCCTTGGGTTCCGCCGGGCATCACCCCCGCGGAGCGCATCACGTTGAAAACGCCCGCGGCAAAGCCGAGCAAGAGGAATACAATGAACCCCCAAGGCGAGATGCCGAGCAAACGATCGATGAGCCAGCCAAGACCGGCCCCGACCAGCACGCCGCCAACGAGTTCGCTGGAGAGCCGGAAGCCCCTGGCGTAGCCAGATGCAGTCGTCGCCCGATCCACACCCTCGTCATCGGCAGGCTCCGTTGCACCCTCGCGTGCAAGACCTTCGCCGAGACGCTGGAGTCTCGCGGAGAGAGCGGCCTCATCGGTTGCTGCCTTCCCGCGCTCGCCATCCTTGCGCGTGCCGTCGCTCATCGCCTCGACACCCGCGGGCATGGCCGCGAACGGGCGGGGCCGCCCGCTGAAGCCGCGCGGACCATACTGATTGGGTTCCCCCAAGTCAAGAAACGGTCACCGTTCCTAATGCATTGAAACAACGATAGATATGGACCTGCCGCGCAGGCTTGTCGAGGCACGATTGTGCACCGCGAAGCCGTTGTCCATAGATGGTCGTCCATGGCCCTGTGCGGCACTCCGGCTTCTTACACTGCAGCTTCTTATATGTCCGGCGAGGAGACGCCCATGATCGACAAGGTCCTTGCCACTCTCATTGCCTGCCTCTGCCTGGTGGTGCCGGTGCTGCCCGTTTGGGCTGACGAGGGCACACCTGAAGGCGAAGAGGGCCGTTACACGTTCAGCAAGATCGCGGACGGCTTCATTCGGCTCGACATGCAGACCGGCGAGGTGTCGACCTGCAGCCAGCGGACCGTCGGTTGGGCCTGTCAGGCAGTGCCAGAGGACCGCGCGGTGCTCGAGAAAGAGATCGGGCGTCTGCGCGCCGAGAACGCCCTGCTCAAGCGGGATCTCATCTCGCGCGGGCTACCCCTGCCGGCCGGGACGATGCCCGAGCCGCCCGTCGTGCGCGAGGATGGCCGCGGGCTGCACCGAGGAGGCTCTGATTTCGACCGCATGATCGCCTTCATGGGCCGGGTCTGGCAGCGGCTGGTCGAGGCGATCACCCAGGCGCAAAAACAAGTGCTGAACAAAAGCTAGCGCCGGGCGTGTCGTGACCGGCTTGTCCCCCATCCACAGCGCACCCGTAGAGCAGATTGCGACCGCCGTCCTATCGGTCGAGACTGCCGGCGAGGGCTTCTTCGAGATCACGCGCGACGTCGCCCGCTTCCTGGAGAAGATCGATGCACGCGACGGTGCGCTGCTCCTCTATCTGCGGCACACGTCGGCTTCGCTCGTCATTCAGGAGAATGCCGACCCCGATGTGCGCACCGACCTCGTGACCGCGCTCAAGCGCGTTGCCCCGGCCAACGCCGGCTGGGTTCACGAGGTGGAGGGGCCGGACGACATGCCGGCGCACATCAAATCGATGCTCAATGGACTTTCGCTGCATGTGCCGGTCGCGGGCGGCACGATGGCGCTCGGCACCTGGCAGGGTATCTATGTCGCGGAACATCGGGCGCGGCCGCACCGGCGCGAGGTGGTCCTGCAATTTCTCGGCTCTTGCGCAAAGGCGTGAGACGGGCCAGCATTCCAGCAATCGGCAGGTCTTTCTCACAGGAGCATGCAATGGTGCGAAAAGAGATCGCGCGCTCCCTGGCGCAACGATTGGTCCTGCTGTCCGGGCTCGGCCTCGTCCTGTTGGTCTCTGCGGCGCTCGCTGAAGAGCCGAAGCTCGAGGTCGAAAGCTATCTCATTCCGTCCGCCGATCCGGGCATTCAGCTCTACATCCGCAACAAACACCCCGCCGGCGTTACCAGCTACTCTGCGGACAAAATTCTTCTTTACGTGCACGGCGCAACGTATCCCGCCGAAACGGCATTCGATCTGCCGTTGAACGGCCGCTCGATGATGGACTACGTCGCGCAACAGGGCTTCGACGTCTATCTCGTCGATGTGCGTGGCTATGGCGGCTCGACGCGGCCGCCGGAAATGGAAAAGCCGGCGGCCGAGAACGGTCCCATCGTCGACACCACCGTCGCGGTGAAGGACGTCGGCGCCGCGGTCAGCCACATTCTGCAGAAGCGCGGTGTCACCAAGATCAACCTCAAGGGCTGGTCCTGGGGCACCGCGATCATGGGCATGTACACTACCGACCATAACGATCGCGTGAATCGGCTGGTGCTCTATGCGCCGCTGTGGATCTTCACGACGCGGCCGCTCATCGGCGGCACCGGTCCGCTGGGCGCCTACCGGACGGTCACGAAGGAAGCGGCGAAGCAGCGCTGGCTGAACGGCGTTCCCGAGAGCAAGAAGGCGGAGCTGATCCCATCCGGTTGGTTCGAGCAGTGGGCCGACGCGACCTGGCAGACCGATCCCGTCGGTTCAAAACAGACCCCTCCGGTGGTGCGGGCGCCGAACGGGGTGCTGCAGGACCTTCGCACCTACTGGACGGCCGGCAAGGCACATTACGACCCGGGAGATATCCGCGTTCCGACCCTGATCGTCCACGCCGAGTGGGACGCCGACCTGCCGAGCGATCAGGCGCAGGCCTATTTCGCCAAATTGACCAATGCGCCCTACAAGCGCTTCGTCGAAATCGGCGAGGGCACCCACTCCATCATCATGGAGAAGAACCGGATGCAGTTCTTCCGCGAAGTCATGAATTTCCTGAACGAGGCGGATGTGCTGAGCTTGAATTAGCCGGGGCGCGGCAAGCGCCCTCGATCGACGGGGTGATACCCTGAGCGAGGCTCAATCCTACCGCCTCCTGATCGCGGACGATCATCCGTTGTTCCGCGGCGCGTTGCGTGAAGCCGTCACCGGCTTGTTCAGCCAGGTCGATATCGCGGAAGCCGGCACCTTCGAGGAGGTCACCGACCTTGCCGAGCGCGGCGGCGACGTCGATCTCATCCTGCTCGACCTGAGCATGCCAGGCGTGCGCGGTTTTTCCGGGCTGATGTACCTGCGCGCGCAATATCCGAGCCTGCCGGTCGTGGTGGTCTCGGCCAACGACGATCCCGCCGTGATCCGCCGCTGCATGGAATTCGGCGCCTCGGGATTCATCCCGAAGACGCTCGGCATCGACTCGCTGCGCCAAGCCGTGATCCGCGTGCTGCAGGGCGAGGTGTGGACGCCGCCGGACGTCGATCTCACGCGTCAGTCCGACGCCGAGACCGCAGCCATGATTGCCCGGCTGGCGACGCTCACGCCGCAGCAGGTCCGCGTGCTGATGATGCTGTCGGGGGGACTCCTCAACAAGCAGATCGCCTACGAGCTTGGCGTCTCCGAGGCGACGGTGAAGGCCCACGTCTCCGCCATCCTGCAGAAACTCGGCGTCGAGAGCCGCACCCAGGCGGTGATCGCCGCCGGCAAGATCGAGGCCGGCCAATGGCCGCAGACGTTTCCTCCCGCGCGGTAGCGAGGAGGATCGGCATTACTCCGCGGCTACGCGCTGCACGCGCCATTGCGTCATCAGCGCCCGCAAGGAAGCGGGCTTAATCGGCTTGTTGAGGACGTGCACGCCGGCGGCGCGGGCCTCCTCGCGCACGCGAGCCGAGCGGTCGGCGGTAATCAGGATCGCCGGCAGGTCGCGCTGCAGGCGGTGGCGGAGGGCGGCGATGGCGCCGACGCCGTTGCCGCCGTCGAGGTGGTAGTCGACGAGAAGCCCGTCGGGCTCGGTGTCGCTCGCGTCGAGCACCGCCAGCGCGCCGGGGAGGTCCGCCGCCTTGAGCACCCGGCAGCTCCAACCGCCAAGCAGCGTCTCCATGCCGTCGAGGATGGCCGGCTCGTTGTCGATGCAGAGGATGATGGTTCCAGCGAGACGGCCGGCGGCAACTTTCGGCGCTGCGGGCGCGGTCGCCAAAGCGGCCGTCGCGCGGGGCACTTCGACCGAGAAGCGCGAGCCGCGGCCCATATTCGATTTCAGGGCGACCTCACAGCCAAGCACGCGAGCGATACGCTCGACGATCGACAGTCCGAGGCCAACGCCGCGCGCGACGCGGGCGCCCTGGTCGAGGCGGTGGAACTCCTTGAACACGGCGCGCCGCTTCGCCTGTGGGATGCCGATGCCGGTGTCGCAGACATCGATGCGCAGGCACGAGCCACGGCGCCGGCAACCGACCAGCACGCGACCCGCTGGCGTATATTTGATCGCGTTCGAAACCAGGTTCTGGAGCAGGCGCCGCAGCAAGGCGCGGTCGGAGCGCACCGTGGCCGAGCAGGGCACGAAGACGAGGTCGAGACGTTTCTCGCGCGCCAGCGGCGCGTATTCCACTTCCAGCCGCTGCATCAATTCGTCGATGCGGAAATCGGCCATTTCCGGCTTCATCGCGCCGGTATCGAGCCGCGAAATGTCCAGCAGCGCGGCGAATATCTCCTCGACCGCCTCGAGCGAGGCGTCGACGTTGCGGACGAGTTCAGCATCCTCGCCGGCGCGCTGGCGCTCGATCAGGCTGGTGACGTAGAGCCGTGCGGCATTGAGCGGCTGCAGGATGTCGTGGCTCGCGGCGGCGATGAAGCGCGTCTTGGAGACGTTGGCATCGTCGGCTTCGGCCTTGGCGCGCTCAAGCGCGGTGTTGAGCCGCGTCAGCTCGCCGGTACGTTCGCGCACGCGACGCTCCAACGTCGCGTTGGCGCGCTCCAGGGCCTCCGCCGCCTGCACGCTCGGGGTGATGTCGGTGAAGGTCATGACTAGGCCGCCGTCGGGCATGCGGTTCGCCCGTACTTCGATCACCAGTTCGCGCTCGGGGAACCGTTCGAGGAACGGCTCGGCTTCCGACGTGTATCTGGCGATGCGGTCGGCGACCTGCCGGTCAAGATCCCTGGGGTCGCGCGCGCTTTGCTCGGCGATATGGCGGAGAATCTCGTCGAGCGCGATGCCGATGCGGGTGAGCCCGTGCGGCAGATCGAAGATCTCGCCGAACTGCCGGTTCCAGCAGACCAGCGCGAGCTCCTTGTCGAACACGGCGATGCCCTGCCGCACGTGGTCGAGCGCGGTCTGCAGGATTTCCCGATTGTAGTGGATCGCGGCGTTGGCATCGTCGAGCAGCTTGAGCGCGGCCTTGGTCGAGACCGTGCGCTGGCGCAGCAGCAGCGAGAGGACGAGGCGCGAGGACGCCGCGCCGATCGCCGACGCCAACAGATATTCGCCGTATTGCAGCAGCTGGAAGTCGGCCTCGGCCTGCGGCTCGATCGTGAGGCGGCGCGAGGCGGCGAAGCTTGCGAAGGATTCGCGCGTGCGTTCCTCGCCGAGGTAGCGGGCGATGGTCGCCGTGAGCTCCTCGATCGTGACCGACGCGCGCCGCAGCCGGAAGCTCGGCGCGATGGGCGCAAGCGTTGAGGGCACGAACACGTCGGCCTGCACGCGCTCGATCGCGGTGGGCCGCCCGGCGAGCGAGCAGGCGACATAGAGGGCGATGTTGACGGCGAGACTGAGAACGACGCCGTGAACGAGGGGCGGCAGGTCGAGCCCGAACAAGGCCTGGGGACGCAGCAGGGCGAGGCCGAACGGACCTTCGGCGAGAATGCGCGCGCCGAGGATGCCGGCGTCGGAGATGCTCGGCAGCAGCAGGGTATAGCCCCACACCAGAATGCCGGCGCTCATGCCGGCGATGGCGCCCACGGCGGTGCCGCGCCGCCAGATCAATCCGCCGAAGAACGCCGGCGCGAACTGGGCGATGGCGGCGAACGAAAGCAGGCCAATGGAGGCGAGCTGCGCCGCGCCCGCCGAGCGGTAGTACACATAGGCGAGGAGAAGGATGGCAAAGATCGCGATGCGGCGCACGGTGAGAAGCTGCGCCCCGGCGCCGCTGGGCGCGCCGGCTTGCGTCGCCCGGCGCTTGAGCGCGAGCGGCATCACGATGTCGTTCGACACCATGATCGCGAGCGCGACGGATTCGACGATCACCATGGCGGTCGCAGCGGAGAGGCCGCCGATGAAGGCGACGAGGGCGAACAGTTCGGAGTGCGCCTTGAGCGGCAGCCCGAGCACGAACATGTCGCCGTCCATGCCGCCGGCGGGAAACGCCAGCAGGCCCGCGGTCGCGATCGGCACCACGAACAAATTGATAAGGACGAGGTACAGCGGGAACAGCCACGCGGCGCGGCGGATCTCAGCCTCGCTGTGGTTCTCGACCACGGCAACGTGGAACTGCCGCGGCAACAGCACGATGGCGAACAGCGACAGCGCCGTCATCGCGCAGAACGTGCTGAGCGGCGGCGGATGCGTCAGCATCGCCGCGGTCTGCGGCAGTTGCAGCGCGCGCGCAAACAGCGCCAGCGGCCCGGGGAACATGACGAAGGTCACGAAGACGCCGACGGCGAGAAAAGCGACGAGCTTGACGACCGACTCGGTGGCGATCGCTACCATCAATCCATCCTGGTGCTCGGTGGCGTCGACGTGCCGGGTCCCGAACAGGACCGCGAAGGCCGCCATCAGCAGCGCAACGAACAGCGCGATGTCGCCGATCAGCGGTTGCGCGGTGCCGCTTGCCGCCGAAGCCTGGGCGAGGATGGTGCCGACCGATGACGACACGGCTTTGAGCTGGAGGGCGATGTAGGGGACCATGCCGACGATCGCGATGAGCGCCACGGTCGCCGCCACGGCCTGGCTCTTGCCGTAGCGCGCGGCGATGAAGTCGGCGATCGAGGTGATGTTCTGGCCTTTGGCGAGCCGCACGAGGCGGATGATGAGCGGGTAGCCGAGGCCGACCATGAGCATCGGCCCGATATAGATGGCGAGGAAGTCGAACCCGGTGCGCGAAGCGAGACCGACCGAGCCGAAGAAGGTCCACGAGGTGCAATAGATGGCGAGGGTCAATGGATAGATCAGCAGCCGCGACCGGCTGCCGCGCGCGAGCTCGCGCCTGCGATCGCCGTAGCTCGCCACCAGGAACAAAAAGCCGATGTAGGCGAGCGCGATGACGACAACGATCCAGCCCTGCAGCAGCATGGCGTTTCCTGATCGATCCGCGGCGCCTTTGCCGGCTGTTTGCGCGGGTTTTCGCGCAAGTCACCACAGTTTGCCGGGGCTGTCCATCGGACGCCGGGTGGGCGGTGCCAGCAACCAAATACCGCTGCCCGCGCTGTTGCAAAAGAACAATCTCTGATCCGTGGCCGCCGGTTACCGTGGTTCCGGCGTCACTCGGCCGCGAGCGCGCGCTCCTTCAGCGGCAGCCCCAACCGCTGCCATACATCGACAAGCGCCTCGGCGAGCGCGTCAATCAGCACGTCGTCGTGATACGGGCTCGGTGTGATGCGCAGCCGTTCGGTCCCCCTCGGCACCGTCGGATAGTTGATCGGCTGAATGTAGACGCCGTGCTCGGCAAGAAGGAGATCGCTCGCCCCTTTGCAGCGCTCGGGGTCGCCGACGAAGAGGGGGACGATGTGCGTGGGGCTTGTCATCACCGGCAGAGAGGCGGCCGCGAGCACGGCCTTGGTCCGCGCGGCGCGGTCCTGGTGCCGCTCCCGCTCCCACCGCGAGGTCTTGAGGTGGCGGATCGCCGCGGTGGCCGCGGCACACACCGCCGGCGGCAGCGCGGTCGTGAAGATGAAGCCGGGCGCGTAAGAGCGCACCGTGTCGATCAGCACGTGCGAGCCGGCGATATAGCCGCCGAGGCAGCCGAACGCCTTGGCGAGCGTCCCTTCGATCACGTCGATGCGGCCCATGGCGCCGTCGCGCTCGCTGATGCCGCCGCCGCGCGGTCCGTACATGCCGACGGCGTGCACTTCGTCGACATAGGTCATCGCGCCGTAGCGTTCGGCGAGATCGCAGATGCGGTTGATCGGTGCGGTATCGCCGTCCATGGAGTAAAGGCTCTCGAACACGATCAGCTTGGGCCGGCCGGGATCGGCAGAAGCGAGCAGCTGTTCGAGGTGGGCCATATCGTTGTGGCGGAAAATCTGCTTCTCGCAGTGTGCCTGGCGCACGCCCTCGATCATCGAATTGTGATTCCAGGCATCCGACAGGATGAGGCAGTCCGGCATCTGCCGCGCGAGCGTGGAGATTCCGGTCTCGTTGGAGATGTAGCCCGAAGTGAAGACCAGGGCCGCTTCCTTGCGGTGCAGGTCGGCGAGTTCGCGCTCGAGTTCGACGAGCGGGTGATTGGTACCGGCAATATTGCGGGTGCCGCCGGCGCCGGTTCCCATCCGCGTCGCGGTCTCGACCATGGCGCCGACCACTTTGGGGTGCTGGCCCATGCCGAGGTAGTCATTCGAGCACCAGATCACGACGTTGCGCGGGCCGTGTGGCGAATGCCATACGGCGTGCGGGAAGCGTCCAGCGATGCGCTCGAGGTCGGCAAACACGCGGTAGCGCCGCTCGTCCCGCAGGCGGGCCAGAGCGGCGGTGAAATAACTATTGTAGTCCATCGGTTCCCCGCCTCCCGGAGATCGCAGCGCCCGGGGACGCCTTTTTAGAGGGGTTCCAAGCGGGTTGTCGAGGCGGTCTTTGGCGTAAAATCGTCGCGCCGTATGGTGCGGATGACGGCGGGCAGCCGTGGTAAATGCACGGTTTTCGGCCGCCCGCTCAAGCAGGTGGCGACGGCGCCTTCACACGCACGGTGCGGGCCGGCCGCCTGAGGTAGGTGGTGGCGAACGCGTAGAGGTACCAGCGCAGATAGGCCGGCAGCCACCTGATGACCTGGAAGCGGCTGGTGCCGTGGGCGCGTTCGAACCACCGCGCCGGGACTTCGCCAATACGCCAGCCGAGCCGATGGCATTTCACCAGCAACTCGATGCTGTAACAGAAGCCGCGGTCCGATTCGACCACGATGTCGTCCATCACACGCCGCGAGAACAGACGGAAACCGTTGCTGGCGTCCCGCGTCGGCAGGCGTGCGAGGTGAAAGAGCGAGAAATTGCCGGCCCGCACCAGTGCCGCCTTGAGCCAGGGGCAGCCGGTCATGCTGCCGCCCGGGATGAAGCGGCTGGCGCAGACGATGTCGCAGCCGGCCTCGGCGCGCGCGACCATGGCGTCAAGAATGCCAGCATTGTAGTCGTCGTCCGCCGGCAGCACGATCGCAAACGGCGCCGTGCTCGCGGCAAAGCCGGAGAGCACGGCGCCATGGGCGCCGCGCCCGCGGTTGCGCACCAATGAAATCGCCAGCGGGCCCAGCGCCGTGCGATTGTCGTTGATCGCCGGCAGCGTGTCGTCGTCTTCACGGTCGTAGCAGATGAGCACGCGCGGCGGTGTCTTTACGGTGCGCAGAATCGACTGCAGCGTCGGCAAAATGTTGGCGCCCTCGTTGTAGACCGGGATGATGATGTCGAGGCGCGGCGGCGCGTCCGAATTCATCGGATGATGTTGGCGCCTTGCAGATGGCCCCAGACGTCGAACACCGGTCGGCCCTTGAAGTCGGCGTCCCGGTAAGCGGCGTGCGGCGCGCACAGGATCAGGAGATCGCTCGCGGCAATCACTTCGTTGAGCGGCCGTAGGTCGGGGTCCGTGGTCACGAACGGGTCGGTTGTGAGCACGGCGCGCGCCTGCCCGTTCAACACCTTCTTGAACTTGTAGCTGAGCGAAGCGCGGATATCGTCGCTTTCCGCCTTGAAGGCCATGCCGAGCAGGCCGACGCTGGTGTTGGCGAGGTCGTAGCGGCGCTTGATGTCGTCGACCACGTGCAGCACCAGCCCCTCGTTGATCAGCAGGGCGGCATGGCCGAGGCCGAACTGGTTGCGGGCGAAGGCGCTGAGCTGCATCGTATCCTTGACCAGGCACGGGCCGGCGGCGAAACCCGGCCGCGGCATCCCCTTCAGGCGCGGATAATTGTGCGTCATCGCCTTGAGCACGCGCTGGTAATCGACGCCGGCCGACTTGGCGACCAGATAGAACTCGTTGGTGGCGGCGAATTCGATGTAGCGGTAGGCGTTGCTGAACAGCTTGGCGAATTCCGCCTCTATGGGCGAAACCACCACCACTTCCGGCGCGATGCGCTCGAACAGCGCCGCCGCTTCGCGCTCGGCGTCAGGCGTGGTGCCGCTGACGATCTGCGGCATGTCGCGCAGTTCCTTGAGGCCGTTGCCCTGAACTACGCGTTCCGGGCAGAACGCCACCTTCAGGCGGCGGCCCTTGGCGTGCAGATAGGACGCGAGCCAGTCGGTGGTGCCGGGGAACACGGTCGAGCGCAGCACGACGAGCTGGCCGTCGGCAAGCGACGGCAGCAGCGCGTCGACGCAATCCTGGACCACCTTGCGGACCGGATTGAGGAACTCGTCGATCGGCGTGCCGATGGTGATGATGACCGGACCGTCGCCGGAGATGCGGTCGGACGAGTGGGTGAAGACGAGACGCCGGCTGGTCAGCGCCTGGCTCAGCACGTTCGCGGCGCCGTGCTCGATAAACGGCAGCCGGCCGGCTCGTAGCGCTTCGAGGCTTTCCTTGTTGAGATCGTTGATGTTGACCCGCAGGCCGGCTTCCGCCAGCGCCAGCACCAGCGGAACGCCGACATGGCCGGCGCCGCCGACAACAGTCACCTCGGCATTTTCGACGGTCGTTGGCGCGTCCGCAGCGCTGATCTTCGGCCGTACGGTCATGTGAGCTTTTCGCCGCTGGTCAGCACGAAGGGGCGGAACGGCCGCATGATCGCAAGCCCGAAGAGGGTGGCATCGATGAAATTATAGATCGGCAGCAGCGTCCGTGTCGCCGGCGAGGCGACGTAGCGATAGGCGAGCCCCGCGAGATAGTCGGTCTGCACCCGGAAACCCTCGTTGCGGAAGACTGCGGCGACCCGCGACGCCAGGATCGGCCGCTCGTTCTCGGTGACGCCCACCGGACTGTAGAATGGCGACGCGCGATCGCGATAGAGCCACATGAACGGGTTCATGCGATTAGGATCGAAGGCGACGAAACGGCCGCCTGTTTTGAGCACGCGGCAGACCTCGGCGGCGAGCCGCCGCGGATCGGGAAAATGGTGCACCAGGCCGCTGAGCAGCACGCCATCGAAGCTCGCATTGCCGAACGGCAGGTTCTCGGCATCGCCTTCGATCAGTTCCAGGCCGGGATGTTTGCTGCGGCCGAGCGCCACCAGTTTGGGGCTGATGTCGAGGCCGATGCTGGAATAGCCCGCGCGCCGCAGCAGATCGGTGAATACTCCCGATCCGCAGCCGAGGTCGGCGACGCGCGCGCCGCGCGGCAGGCCGCTCAGCCGCACGTAGGCGGAAATGAGCCGCGCGCTCGCCTCCGGCGTGAACACGTCGTATTCGTCGCTCACCGCATGGGCGTCGAAGAAGGCGATCTCCTTCTGCTTGTCCTGGACGCCGTCGATGCTCATGGCGCAGCCTGCACGACCCGCGGCACCGGCAGCGGCGTGATTATTTGGCCGCGGAAGCCCTTGGCCTTGACCTTGGGCGCGAGCTCATCGGCGATGTGCCAGGAGAAGATCACGGCGTAGTCAGGCTGGTCCGAATAGAGGCGCGCTTCGTCCACGACCGGAATCCGGGTCCCGGGCATGTACCGGCCGATCTTCAGCGAGCCGGGGATTTCGCAGACATAGTCGATGATGGCCTCGTCGAGCCCGACGTAATTGACGAGCGTGCTCGCCCGCGACGGCGCGCTGATGCCGGCAATGCGGGCGCCTTTTTCCTTGAAGTCGCGCAGCATCGCGAGGAGACGGAGCTTCGAGAGCACCACGTCGTGCCTGAACGATGCCAGGCGTTCGGCCATCGCCGCGCCGCGCGGCTCGGCGGCAAGCATGTCGCCCACGCTGTGCTGCACCGCGTGTGTGCCGTGCCGCGCCGCATAAACGCGGATCGATCCGCCATGGCTCGGGATCGGCCGCGCATGGAACACTTCGAGGCCGTGCATTTCCAGTAGGTGCTTGAGGCTCGCCAGCGAATAGTAGCGCAGATGCTCGTGATAGATCGTGTCATATTGCAGCGTATCGAGGAGGCCCATGAGATAGTGCGATTCGGAAATGAACACGCCGTCGGGTCGCAGCATTTCCCCGATGGCGTCGACAATCGCATGCACGTCCTCGATATGGGCAAAGCAGTTGGCGGCGGTGACCAAGGCGGCCGGACCGTGCGCGCGCTTGACCTCGCGCGCCACCTCGGGCCCGAAATAGCGCTTGAGGGTGGGAATGCCGCGCTGGTTGGCGATGGCGCCGACGTCGGTCGGCTCGATGCCGAGCGCGCGGTGGCCGGCGTCCTTGAAGTTCGACAGCAGCGTGCCGTCATTGGAGCCGATATCGACCACGAGATCGTCCTTCCCCAGTCCCAGCATCGCCGCGGCTTCGCGGGCGAGATCGGCGAAGTTGTCGCGCAGCAGCTTCGTCGTGCCGCTGGTGTAGGGATAGTCCGGCGGAAAGATGATGACCGGATCGACCGCGAGGCCGAGCTGCACCAGCTCGCAGTTGCGGCAGTGGAGCAGGTTGGTGGGGAACCACGGTTGCTGCCGCGGCACGGCGCCGATCCGCACCATCTGGTTGACCGGCGGCATGTAGCCGAGCGAGAGCACGTCATCGAGCGGGGCGTGGCCGCATACCTGACAGCACTCGACCGGGACGCTGGCGCCGGTGCCGGAGGCGCGCGCGACTTTGCTAGGACGCAAAACGTGGTCTCCGTGTCGTCGCCGCGCTCAGGTTTTGGGCGCCAGGTCGGCGTTGCGCCAGTACCAGTCGAGCGTCGGCTTGAGGCCTTCGTCGAGCGGCACGCGCGGCTTATAACTCAGCCGGGCGAGCTTCGAAATGTCGGGACAGCGCCGCGGTGTTCCCCCCGCGGCAGCCTCGCCGGGAACCAACTCGATCTCGCGTCCGGCCGCGCGCGCGACGCGGCGCGCAAGGTCCGCGATCGTCACCTCTTCCATCGTGCCGACGTGATAGATGCCGAGATGCTCGCCTCTTTCGCGCATCACCAGGATGCCGGCGACGAGATCGTCGATGAAGCAGAAGCTGCGGGTTTCCGCGCCGGTGCCCTGGATGGCGAAAGGGAGCCGACCGGCGGGCTGCCGCGCCGCCAGCGCATGCAGGCGCAGCGCGAACTGCGGGATCACGTGCTCGAACCCCATGTCGGGACCATAGACGTTGTGCGGGCGGAAGATCAGTACGCGATCGAAGAATTTGCGGCCGAAATTGATCGCCATGATCTCGCTGATGAGCTTGCCGGCGCCATAGGAATAGCGCGGGTTGAGCGGATCGGGCACGGCGAGCGGGGCGGCCTCGTCGGTCGGGACTTTCGGCGGGGTCTGATAAACCTCCGAGCTCGAGGCCAGCAGCAAGATGCCGATGCCGTGGCGGCGGCAGGCGTCGATCACGTTGATCATCCCGCGCACGCCGACGTCGAGCACGAGTTCCGGCGCCGTGTAGAAGAATTCGGTGCCGTTGACGAAGGCGAGGTGGTGTACTTCCTCCATGCCTTCCGCCGCGGCCGCGACGGCTTCGGCGTCGCGGATATCGCCGGTGATGAAATCGATATCCGCGGCGACCTCCTTCAGGCGGCGCGCGTTGCCGCGAGAATTGTCGTCAAGCACCCGCAACCGGTGTCCGGCAAGAAGGAGCGCCTTGACCAGACTGGAGCCGATGAAGCCGCTGCCGCCGGTCACGAGGATGCGGCGACCGCTCACCGGCGCCGCTCCTCGCCGGCCGCCGCCGGGGCGACTTTTATCGCAACGCCTTGCCGGTGTGACCGCTGCGCCGCGTCGATCAACTGCTGCACCCGGTAGCCGGCGGCGAAATCCGGCCGAACGGGGGCGCCGCCTTCGATAGCGTCGAAGAAGCGCCGGGCGAGCCGCGAAACCGGCGCGATGCGGCCGTCCGGATATTGCGCGTCGATCGGGTCATCGACCGGAATGGGGGTGAGCGCCGCTGCCGGGCGCTTGCCATAGAACAATCGGAAGCCGCGCATGTAGTCGCCGCCCGAATTGTCCAGCACCAGCGTGCCGTCCTCGCCGTAGAATTCGATGCGATGCCCGCTGCCCAGATACGACGCGCAGCTCATGGACAGGCTCGCCAGCTGCCCGGCGGCAAACTCGATCACCATCATGGCGCCGATTTGCAGATCGTTGTCGCCGGGAAGGCCGGAAAGCCGCGCCGTGAGGCTGGCGATCGGGCCGCAGAACCATTCGAGATAATGGAAACAGTGGCTGATGAAATTGCCGAGCACGCCGCCGCCGTCGTCGCTGAGCGTTTTCCAGTTGCGCATGCGCATCTGGATGGCGCGGTTCTCGACGTGCCAGTGGAGCGCGACGTGACGCAGCTCGCCGATCGCGCCGTCGTCGAGCATGGACTTGGCGTGTTGCCAGCTCGCGACCTGGTGAAAATTGAAGTCGATCACGGTGGGGAGGCGGCCGAGCTCCGCCTGGCGCAGCATGGCGCGCGCGTCATCGAGCGTGCTGGCCATGGGCTTCTCGGCGAACACCGGCTTGCCGAGTTCGAGCGCCCTGAGCGCGATCGGCGCCTGCAAGGCCGGCATGGTGGCGATGGCAACGGCCTCGACCGCGGGGTCCTCGACCAGCGCGCGCCAGTCCCCGTACGCGTTCGGCACATCGGCGGCGCGGGCAAGCTCGGCCGCGCGCGCGGCGTTGCTGCCGGCGAGCGCCGTCACCTCGCAGCGCCGGTCGGCGCGAAATGCCGGCAGCTGCACGGTGCGTCCATAATTGCAGCCGACAATGCCTACGCGGATCACCGTGCAAAGCCCGGAAAATAGCCGATTTTCAGTGCGCGGCGTGGATTTGAGCCAAATCGGCATGCTACGCAAGGGCCGATTTGGGCAGGCTCGGGACACTGCATCGGGACCTTGATGATGTCGCCGCGCGAAGGTGCTCCGCCTGCCGGGGCCGCCGGGGCCGCCTGGCGCAGGGCTGCCGCTCTCGCCTTCGCCGTTGCGGCCATCGGCCTGCCGGTGAACCACATTGCCGCGTATCTGCTGCCGCTCATCGTGGCGGTGATCGTTTTCACTGGCGAGGTCAGCGGGCGCGCGAGCGCCTGGGTGGCCGCGGCCATCATCGTGGTCGCTGCGCTCGGCGGCCAATGGCTGCTGTCGCCGCCGCGCATTGCCGAGGGCCACAATGTGTTCCTGCCCGGGGCGCCCGAGGGTGTGCTGCAGCGGTCGCTGCCGGCGGCCGTGTATCGGCACATGACCGATGAATTCGACCGGCAATATCCGCCGGCGATGCGCTGCCGTCCCGGAGCGGAAGGCTGCTGGCAGGGCAGCGCGCCCGAGCGCGCCTTCGCGTTTTCCGCCGACAGCGTCTTTCATCGATCCGAGCTGTCGCGCGCGGTGACCGGCGTCGACTTCTCCGATCCGGTGGCGCTTCGCCTTGGGTTCATCAATGAGCTGCGCTACAACTGGTACACCCTGCCGCCCGACGTGCATCGCGGCGACCGCGACCGTCGCTTCTGGATGGGGCTCTATCGCTGGCATCTCGCCATGCCGTGGTTCGAGGCGATCCGCTTGCCGGCAGCGTTCGCCGGCGGCGAATTGTGCTGGCGCGGCGACGTGATGTGGGAAGGGGCGGACGGACAGTTCGCCGTGCTGCCCGCGGACGGCTGCCGCGTGATCGAAGCAAGCGATGCCGGCCGGCGCATCTTCGGCATTGCCGTCAAGCCCGGCACGCTGGCGATGCATCTGACGGTGCCGTGGCCGGTGCGCCTATGGCAACACGCCGGGTCAGCGATTGTGCTCGTGGCGGTACTGGCGCTGATCGTGGTGCTGGTGCGCGTCCAGATGCGCCGCGCCATCGTGCCGCTCATCTTGCTCGCTCTGGCGTTGCTGGTGATTGCGGTCGACGATGCGAGCTTCGTCGGCGGCGTGCGGCCTTTCGACGGCGGCGACGACGGCTTGTTCTACGACGGCGTCGGCCGCGCCATCCTGCAGAATTTTTTGGCCGGCGATGTCTACGGCGCTCTCGAAGGCGGCGAGAAGGTCTTTTACTACGGCGGCCCCGGTCTGCGCTATTTCCGTGCCCTCGAGCACGTCGTCTTCGGTGAGAGCTATCTCGGCTATTTGTCTCTGGTGCTGCTGCTGCCGCTTCTGACCTTGGGGCTGGCGCGCCGGTTCCTGCCGTCACGCTGGGCGCTTGCGCTTGCCTTCATCTTCGTGGCGATCCCGGTGGGCGAACTGTTCGGCACGACATTCCTTGACTACGCCAAATGGGCGGCGCGCGGCTTCGCCGATCCGGCGGCGTACATTCTCTTCATTGCCGGGCTGCCGCCGCTTCTTGGAGCCACGCGCGCAGGTCCGAGCCGGAATTTTGCTCCGGCGTTCTTCGGTGCGCTGCTGCTCGCGCTCGCGATCGTCATGAAGCCGATCGTGCTGCCCGCCGCGGCGGTTATTCTTGGCGGCGCCGGCGCCGCGGCGCTTGTGTCCCGGCAATGGCGGCGGGCGGCCGGCCTGTGCATCGGCTTCGTGCCGGTCCTGTCCATGGCCCTGCACAACTGGATCTACGGCCATGTCTTTGTGCCGCTCAGCGCCAATGCCGCCCACCCCGACGTGCTGGTGATGCCGCCCTCTGCCTATGCCCAGGCGTCGCGCGAGCTATTCGCTCTGAATTTCAGCGGCGGATATCTCCTGCGCGCCCTGCTGCAAATTCCGCGCTGGCTGTCCGGCCCCGCGGAATCCTATGCGACGGTGTCGTTGAACGCCGGCGGCGTCGCCGCTCTGCTCTACGTCCTCATCCGCGGCCGCGGATTTGATCCTTGGCTGCGGCTCATAGCGGCCGCCGCGCTCGCTCAGCACGCCGTCGCGCTGTTTTACGTCGCCACGCCGCGCTATCATTTCCTCGCCTGGTTCCTCACCCTGCTCGTGGGCGTCGTCTGGCTGCGCGAACGCGGCGTCGGCTGGTTTCAGCGCCGCTACCCGAATATTGGCAAGCGCATCGCCGCCGCTCCGCTCTCATTGCGGCTTGTTGCCGGCCTGTCGCGGCTCGAAACAGTGTCCTCGTAGCGAATCGGCGGCACGCGCGTAGGCCGGTACAGGCGATTGCGCCCGCCGGCATGATGCCGTCGAACAGCCGTTAGGAATGTTTGATCGTCCGAACGCGCTGAAGCTGCGCTCCGGAACGACGCCTGGTGGCGATCTTTTTCTTGACGCCGGGGCTCCCGTGCCCGCGAGCCGACAGCCATTCCCTCAGCACCACGGCATTGTTGTGCTCGCTGTCTTTTGCCGCGAACAGCAGCGTCACCGGCTTGTTGCCGGCCGCCAGCCGGCGCAGCGTCTCCAAGTCTTCCGATTTCGAGTCTTCTGATTTCGTGTCTTCCGACTTTGTGTCTTCCGACTCTTCCGCGAGCTCCGCGCGGTAGCGCTTGCGAAACTCGGGCCAGCGCTCCGGGTCGTGGTTGAACCAGTGGCGGAGCTTGTCGCTTGGCGCCACGTCCTTGAGCCACAGATCGACCTTCGCGGCCTCGCGGCTGCGGCCGCGCGGCCACAAGCGGTCCACGAGCACGCGCGTCCCGTCCTCCGGCAACGCCTCGTCATAGACCCGCTTTAGGCGAACCGTGCCCATGCCGTGCCCGATCGCGTTGCTGACGCTCTGGTTTACATAGGTGCACGCAGATCCGCCGTACAACGGGATGGTGCTGCCGGTCAGGATTGAACTGACGACCTCCCCCTTACCAAGGGGGTGCTCTACCACTGAGCTACGGCAGCGGCCTTTTCGGCCGAGTGCGGCGCGCACGCCGCCGGGCCGAGGCGAAAAATGCAATGAAATCGCGGCGATTCCTTGCCACACGGGGCATCGCCGCGCAAGCGCGCCAGGCGCGCAGCACGTCCCTCCCGCGCAGCACGTCCCTCCGCGGCACGTCCCCCCGGCGCAACCGCCGTCTGGATCAGAACTCGGAGGCGAGGTTGTCCAGTCCCATCACGTGGGCGAGGCCGCGCACTTCGGTTTTCTGCTCGTCGCTGAAGCTCATGAGCAGGGGAATGGCGGCGGCCTTGAGCCCTTGCACCTCGAGGCTGTCAGGATCGAGGGAAGCGACTTGCGTCCCGCCGGCACCGTGCCGGTGTGCGGCGCCCGTCCGCGTATAGGCGATATTGTGCAACGCGGCTTCGACCGCCGGCCACATCGCCTGCTGGCCGGGCGTCAGGTGCAGCCGCTCCTTGATGCTGGCGATCTGCGCGTCGTTGAGGACGAAGCCGGGCCGGGCGGTCTGGCGATAGGCGAGCGCGGCGGGCGGAACGGCCTGGCTCGTGCGCCGTGCTGCCGCTGGGGCAGGCCGCGGCGATGGCATCCCCGGCAACGGTGGCGCCGCCTCGGGAG
>Ga0210405_10001274_pt1 | contig 29442 bp, 28 predicted proteins | sample IncBWH11MmetaG_FD_155492 | JGI IMG/M metagenome (GOLD analysis project Ga0210405, IMG submission 155492) | Forest soil microbial communities from Barre Woods Harvard Forest LTER site, Petersham, Massachusetts, United States - Inc-BW-H-11-M | ecosystem: Environmental > Terrestrial > Soil >...
TACGAGGTTACCGGTAAAGCCCGACCGCTGCGATGAACGATGCGAAGTGGGATCGCCGCATACGTCGCGCCAACGAACTAGCCTCGTCTTACCCGTTTGCTGCTGAAGGACTGCGTTATTACGCGCGCGTTGCAACATTTCAGAAGGAGCTTTACGGAGAAATCCAGAAAGCTCTCGCGGATTCACCGAAGATTTCTTCTGATCGCCCGCTGCGAGATGAATTGGATTTTTTTCTTCTTCTGCCAAAGTTTCCCAGATTTCTCTCGGTAATTCAGAAGATTGCGCCTGCACCGCTTGCGCAGACCGCCGGCGCTTTGTCGCAGCAGGGGTCGGCCGCATGGCAACACGCGATCGAAGACTTCTGGTATCGGGATTCGGAATTAATCGCCGCAGAAGATGTCGAGCAAGTACACTCTCTCGATTCTGCGCCATCTGCTCCCGAACGATCGCTCGCGTGGATTTTTCTTCAGCCCTACGCGGAGTATTTAGCGAATCACCGCGAAGTCGCGGCTATGGACGGAACGCCATCCACGTGCCCGCTCTGTGGCTGCAGACCTGCCGTCGGTGTGCTGCGGACTGAAGGCGACGGCGCAAAAAAGTCGCTGATCTGCATGCTTTGCGCGCATGAATGGCAGTTCCGCAGAATCTATTGTCCTGCCTGCGGCGAAGAAAGAGAACCTCAGATGGCATTTTATTCGGCGCCCGAGATCGCACACGTCAGAGTCGACGTTTGCGACACATGTCATACCTATCTGAAGAACATCGACTTGACGAAAACCGGGCTCGCAGTTGCCGTCGTAGATGAGCTGGCGACAATTCCTCTCGACCTGTGGGCACGTGAACACGGGTACCAGAAACTCCAGATCAACCTGCTGGGAGCCTGACCGACTCGGAATTCAGGTTCAAGCTACAGAAATTGGTTCGTATTTCAGCTCGAGCCGAAGAAGGAGCGGTCATGCGATCGACAAAGGCTATTTCGTTCATCCTCAGCATTGTTGGCGCCTGCCTCCTGGTGCCCCCAATTCCTGCGCAAACGCCAGCGTCGCGCCAACGCATCGTCATCGCCGCGAGCGAGGTGCTCGATGGCAAGGGGCACATACTCCATGACGTTCGGATCGTGATCGAGGGCTCTGAGATTGTCGCGATAGGTCCCAAGATCGAGGGGCCGGTGGACTATGACTTGCGCGGCCTGACGGTGTTGCCAGGCTGGATCGACGCGCACGTTCACATTACATGGATCTTCGGCAAAGACGGGAGAAATGCAGGCACGGAAAGCACAACACAAGAGGATGCCTATCAAGCGGTGTCGAATGCCTGGGTGACGCTGATGGCAGGCTTCACGACTGTGCAGAGTGTAGGCGCGCCCAACGACATTCCGCTGCGCGATGCGATCGCGAAAGGAGTACTCCCCGGCCCGCGTATCCTGACGGCCAACGAACCGCTCGAAGGGCGAGGCGAGGCGACCGGCACGCCCGATGAGATCCGTGCTTACATGAAGAAACAAAAGCAAGCCGGCGCGGACCTGATCAAAATCTTTGCGTCGAAGTCCATTCGCCAGGGCGGAGGAATGACTCTTTCGCAGGAGCAATTGAACGCGGCTTGTGATGAAGCGAAGAAGCAGGGGCTGCGCACGCTCGTGCACGCCTACAAGGATGCCGTCCGCGCCGCGGTTCTCGCGGGCTGCACTGAGGTTGAGCACGGTACGCTGGCCCCAGATGCCGACTTGAAATTGATGGCAGATAAGGGCACCTATTTTGATCCGCAATGCGGACTGGTGATTGAGAACTACTTGCAGAACAAGGAAAAGTATCTTGGCACCGAAGGCTACACCGCCGAGGGATTTGCTGCGATGGAGAAAATCCTGCCGTTGGACCACGAGATCGTGAAACACGCGGCAAAAACCCCGGGGCTGAAAATGGTTTTTGGCACTGACGCCGTGGCGGGCGCGCACGGACGCAATGCCGAGGAGTTCATCGATCGCGTGCGCGATTGTGGTGTGGACCCGATGGCAGCGATGGTCTCCGCCAACTCGCTGGGCGCCGAAGCACTGGGCTTGGGTGATCAGATAGGCTCGATCGCGCCCGGCTTTCAAGCGGACATCATTGCGCTGGATGGAGACCCGTTGAAAGACATTACCGCCGTTCGGCGCGTTGTGTTTGTAATGAAAGGTGGCGTGGTTTACAAGAACGCCGCCCGCGGAGCGATTCCTCATTATGCAGGGGTTCAGCCTTGATTCGACCTTTGCGAGCCGCCTTTGGCTTGGCTAGGGATCAATAATAAAGATCGATAATTCGAATCAACAATAAAGACCGAGAAGTATCATCTCGCTCTGCTCATGCCAAAGCGTAGAGATACTCGACGAAGGAGCGGACCGCCCCGTCAATACCCGCAACCTTTGGGTCGGTCGAATCGATCAGATAGTACTCATTCGGAGCGTGTGCCCCAGTCCCGTGCCCCACTCCGAAATGTCCGGCGGGAAGATTGAGAGGTTCGGAAGTGAAGATGTATCCCGGCCAGGAACCGGCGGACCGAGGCCACAGCACGGGATCCAGACCCAGCTTGCGGTAAGTCGCAATTTGCGCCTGGATGAGCTTCGAGTCCTGCGAGGTCTGAGTCGGATCGTACCCACCACTCATATTGACCTCGATATCGCCAAAGCCGTGTTTGGCAAGATGATCCTTCAGAAGCGCCAGCGTGCCGGCAGCCGTCATGTCCGGTACCAGTCGCATGTCGATCTTCGCGACGGCGCGATGCGGCAGAATGGTCTTGCCACCCGGCCCAGTGTATCCGCCCACCAAGCCCTCGATGTTGATCGTGGGCTTGGATTCGAGCAGCACCAGCGAGTCAAGCCAGTTTGTGTCGTGCACCCAATTCTCAACTCCTAGCTGCTTCTTAGCGGTGGCTTCACTGCGGCGGGCAGCGGCCTCCTGAATCATCTTCAGTTGCGCGGGAGTGAGCGGCTTGGCCTTGTCAAAAAAGCCTGCCACAGCAGGCGTGTGTCCATCGGACTCGATGAGCGTGTTGAGCGCTTGCACCAGGTGCCACGCGGGGCTGTCCACCTGCGCCTCTAGGCTGGAGTGAACGTCGTGTTTGGGTCCTCGTCCCCATCGCTCTCCACTCGAAACCAGTTCAAGCTCAACTACGCCCTTGGCGCCTAGCGAGATCTGTATCCCTCCATCCGCATCCTGGCCGGCTTCTAGCATGAACACACCCATGCATTTCTTTAGCGCATCGGTGATCCTGGGTTGACGGACAACCTCGGGAAAGTGGGTCGAACCAATCTCTTCTTCACCTTCACAGACGAGCACGAGATTTACTGGCAGCTTCGTTCCCGCAGCCTTGAAGGCATGAAGGGCGCCGAGGAAAGCCGTTTCAGGACCTTTCTGGTTCACAGCGCCGCGGCCGACGCAGATTCTGCCCAGTCCTTCCTTGTCCACGATGCGGCCTTCGAGCGGTGGCGAAGACCACTCCGATGGGTCGAACTGTTTCACGTCGTACATAAAATAGATGCCCACGGTGGTTGCCGCGCCAGCATCCAGAATGCCGAAGACCCCAGGCTTGCCCGAAGTCGGCACGATTTCAACGTTCGCGAATCCCGCATCGCGAGCGAGTTGCGCCATATAGTCAGGGCCCTGCGGATAGTTACGGTTCTCGGCAGCGATCGAGGGTAAAGCGATCCAGTCCTGCAGCCGCTTCACATTCTCATCATGCAGCTTCGGTATCTGGCTCAGCACCGACTGAAGACCGGGATCATCAGCAGAGAAAGCAAACTTTGGCAATGCGGCGAAGGCGGCTCCAGCAAGCGTGCCGTGGATGAACTCGCGACGGTTGAAAGCGTTATGGCTCGAGTCGGTCAATGCATCCCCCATTGGCGGAATAATGATGACTATCTTTGGTTAACTCAGATTCACTTCCAGAAAAAGAACCGCCAGGTTTTGTCGAACGACATCATACCAGTTGGTCCAGAAGGGCCAGCAATCTTTTCTAATGGACAGAGCGAGATGTCAGCCACCTCAAAGCTATCGGAACCTGCCTCACTTACTTGGGTTTTTTTGCCGTCCCTCTTTCGCCTGAACGCCGCGCGCTTCTATATTCAGTTGGCGAAGGGAAACGATCATATTCAAGTACTCGACGCGGATCTGTGAAGCAAAAAGCCTCGACTTGCCGCACAACAAGTGTGAGTGTATTCTCTCCAACACAGACTACGCCCATGCGCGGCTTCACCTGAATCCTCTCCTAAACCTCCGGCGGCGGTTCCCAACCAAAATCAGTCAGTAACGAACTTTTCTTTTTCAGAGAGGAGCTTATGAATCGGCGCAACTTTCTCCAATCGACCGGCGCAATCTGCGCTGGGCTGGCGGTCTCAAAATCAATACCAGTCTTTGCCGATGCGTTACAGTCGGGCGAGGGGTGGCGGAACTTCGAAGTGACCACGCGGGTAGAAGTGCTGAAACCCAGTGGCGTGACTCACATCTGGCTGCCAGCGGCGCTGATTCGTGATACCCCATTTCAGAGGACGCATGCCAACAGGTTCGGTGCTGAGGGTGGAACAGCTAAGTTCAGCAAGGACAGGCCGAACGTACTTGGCATCGTGTCGGCGACTTATCCCTCGAACGCGAAGCCTGTGCTTACGCTGACTAGCCATGTTTCGTTGAAGAACTATGCCGTCGATCTCTCGGTGCCAAGCAGAGCGCCGCACGTTTCAAAAGAAGAGCTCGACTACTTTCTTCAGCCCAGTCGTTATGTGCCTACGGACGGCATAGTGAAAGAGACCGCACTCAAAGCGACTGCCGCTGCGATCACTGAGATGGAGAAAGCTCGCGCTATTTACGACTGGGTGGTGGACAACACATTCCGCGATCCGAAGGTCCGCGGCTGCGGGCGCGGCGACATCCGGTTCATGCTGGAGTCGGGCGATATGGGCGGAAAATGTGCGGACTTGAACGCCCTCTACGTTGGCCTGGCACGCTCCGTAGGTCTGCCGGCGCGGCATGTTTATGGTTTGCGGATTGCCAAATCGGATTTGGGCTACAAAAGCCTTGGAGTAGCGACGGACAGAGCCACAAAGGGCCAGCACTGCCGCGTGGAGGTATACCTTCACGAGCACGGCTGGGTCCCGGTGGACCCAGCGGATGTACGCAAAGTGGTTCTCGAAGAGCCTCCGGGGAATCGCCCACTAAGCGATGAGATGGTGTCGAAAGCACGCAAACGCCTGTTCGGCTCATGGGAGATGAATTGGATGGCATATAACTACGCTCACGACGTAGCGCTGCCAGGGGCGGCCAAACAGCCGGTGGTGTATTTCATGTATCCGCAGGCGGAAACGGCGGAGGGACGAGTGGATCCGTTCGATCCGGACAACTTCAAGTATGAAATCACGGTGAAGGAGATGAGCTAACTGTTTCACCGCTGGCGCGGCGTTCGAACAAGCGGAGCATCGCCTTCAAACCTGAACCCGCAACGGACATCGAGAGAGACTTACGAGCAGAAGCATTTTTCCTCCGTTACCGTTTTTCGATCACAGTATACGGTTGTTCGCAGGCGCTATAATTCCCGCGGTGAGACTGGATATGAATCCGCCACTGCGCAGAGTTTTTTTTCGTCTTTCGATTGCCGCCGGAAATACGTTTCAGATTGCCGGGCTTGCGGCGGCCTGTTTCTGTTTCTTTGAATCTCAATCAACAAGAACAGCGTGGTTCGCCGTGGCTGCGATGCTTTGTGGATGGGCTCTTTTGTATTTCTGCTGTCATGGCATCGCTCACTGGCTTACTGGCCGGCTCCTCGGAATTGGTTTTGCCTATTACACGGTTGGGGGAACCAGCAATCCGAAAGGATGGCCTCCGGGCCTGCGCTGGATCTTCGAACACCTCCTTTTCTTCGGAGTGCAAACAGAAAAAAGTTCGATGCAGCGCGCCAGCCCGCAGGCCAGGGCTGTCATGTGGTCGGCTGGAGTGACGTCTTCCGCAGTCGTTCCTAGTCTGGGAGCGTTGTGGGCATGGCGCAACAAAGTTCCGGGAAGCAGACTGTTTTTTCTTGTGGCGGTGTTCTGGGCCATCGGTACATTGGCCAGCAACTGGACAAGCAGCAACGGGGATTATGCCAAGGCTCGCCGCGCGCTGGCCAATTCCTGAACATCGAGGGAGTGGATTGTTCCGGTGCCATGATCTTGGCACAACGGGTTGGGGACTTCTGTCCGAGCCCCGCCCTTCGGCCTCACCCATTGCGAAGGTGGGTCTAGCACTCGTCAAACCGTCGCCTAAGGTCTAAAGACCCTGCCCATTCTGCTGATAATCCTCATTCGATTCTTGAATCTCTAATCGCAGGATTGCAGCTATAATCCTGCATCAGTCGGCGGCTCGGCGCCAAAACCTGTCTGCAGCTTGGGGGAAGACCAAAAATGAAAGCTCTTTGGGCATGCGCGGTCATGCTCGTGGTAGTGCCTACACTCTCGGCAACTCAATACTCTTACAACAATAATGGGGGCACAGTAACTCAGGCCTCCACCACGCTCACGATCAGCGGCACTACATTGAGCAGCCCGGCAGGGACAGTTTCGATGTCGTGCACGCTGACGCCGATCACCGCGACTTACGGTTACACCTCGGAATGGTCGTGCACCGGTGGGAGTTTCACGTTGGAATCGAGCGATGGCAAAACCTCTCTCTCGGGCGTTTTTGACTCCGGCGTTTTCACAGAGATCGAGAGCGAGGTCAACCGGACGTTTTACTACACCTACGCGCTGTACGCGAACGTTTCGTCGTCGCAGACGCTGAGCGGGAAAACGGTCGCGGCCGCTGGCGCAGTGATGCAGACCCTTGCTGTGCTCACGTCACCGTTGACTTCTACAACCGGAACAATCCAGACCGGCCTGATTGAAACCAGCCAGCAGTTCGAGCCGGTATACATTGCCGACACTGGCAACAACCGCATCGTGCAGACCTCCGACGTCGTGGGATCGAACTGGATCAGCATCGGCACTCTGGGAAGCGGGACGAAGCAGTTCACGTCGCCATGGGGAGTGGCTCTTGATTCGGCGGGAAAGATCTACGTTTCCGACAGCGGAAACTGCCGCATCGTGCGCATGGATAACATATCCGGCTTGAACTGGACGACCTACGGTTCGTGCGGAACTGGCACCGCGCAGTTCTCCAATCCAGAGGGGCTGTGGGTGGATGCGAGCGGAAAAATCTATGTCGCCGATGCCGGGAACAATCGTATCGTGCGGATGGACGACATGACTGGAACGAACTTCACGGCCCTGGGAACCTCGGGCAGCGGGGCGGCGCAGTTTAGCAGTCCTGCGGCGGTGACGACTGATGCGGCGGGCAACATTTACGTCGCCGACAATGCGAACGCGCGCGTGGTGGAATTTTCTGACATGCTGGGAACGAACTGGGCGGTGTGGCAGTTTCCGCTGGGATATTTGACACCGGATGGAGTGGCCGTAGATTCCTCGGGCCACATTTATACGACCGACTCGCTGCAGAGCCAGGTGATCCAGGCGCAAAACATTTCAGGAGCGAACGAGGTATCGCTGAATGTGAATTACCTGCTCTACACCAATGGCGTAGAAAAGCCCTCGGGGATTTTTGTGGATCCGTCTGGAGGTATTTACATCGCGGATACGAACAACAACCGCGTCGATCGCCTGTTCAACATGAACTATGACGACATGATGACGCTGGGCGCATCCGGTACGGGAGTGGGGAATTTGAGCACGCCGCACGCCGTGGTGACAATGCCGGAAACCAAGAAAGTAGCAGTTTCGGCCGTTGCGCCGCCTTCGCTGACGTTTCCCTCCGAGTTAGAGGGAACTGCCAGCTCTTCCGAGACCACGATGTTGAGCAACATCGGCTTGGCGCCGTTGACGGTGACATCGGTTACATCGTCGCTCCCGGATTTCCCCATGACCAACAATTGCCCCGCCACGCTAGCTGCGGGGCAGAGTTGCACGGCAACGGTGAGCTTCCAGCCAACCGCAGGCGGTGCGCGCAAGGGGACGGTAAACTTTACGCTCAAAGGCGCGGCGAGCAAATCCGTTTCGGTGAGCGGGCACGGTGCGCTGATCACCGTCTATCCGACGTCGTTGATCATGTTCGATGGACAGGGCGGAACGGTGACGGTCACCAATCCGCTGAGCACTTCAACGTCTGTGAAGTCGGTGAAGATCATTGGGCAGTTCCACCAGACCAACAACTGCGGAACGCTGGTTCCGGGGGCGAGTTGCACCATCAACGTGAGCTGGAACTACACCGGCTTTGTGATCACCGGAACTCTGGAAGTTACCGACGCATCGGGTACGGTGCAGTATGTGTCGATGACTGGAGAGTAGAGGTTAAAGAGGATTAGCGATACGGCGTTCTCCTGGAAGAAACTCGGTAACGAAAAAAATCGGGGGCAGGCGGGAGGTTTCCACGAGTGGGTGAATCCTCAGTCTGTCCCCGGTTTATTTTCTAGCCGCGATGGAGGAATGTTTCGTAGCCTCGGCGGAAGCCGCGGCGATAGTCTTCGAAGGCCTCGGGCGGCACTGGTGGATTGCGGAAGCGCGGATGGCGCTCGATGTCTGGTCGTTTTCCTTCGTCCACATCGCGCCGTGCGGCGGCGAATCCATCGTGAAAACCTTGCCGGGCAACTTCGGCATATTCCGGCGGCGGAGGCGGCTCTTGATAAACCGGATGTGGATGAGAACATCCAGCCAGAGCGAGCGGTAACAGCAAGGCTGTCAGGGCAAGCCATTTCTTCATGTCGTGTCCTCTGTCGTCGTATTGGATGCCGCGCCGCTACGGCTGGCGCGACGATCTCAAGTATTAACACCTGATAGCAAGAAGAGTTGTTGCAGATCTCCGCACGAGAACTGGAAGTCTTACGACGGAAGAGGCTGGATATCCCCGGTTTCTGCTTCGAAAAATAGGTGACTGTCAAAACCCCTGCCCAAGCGAAGCATGAACGCGGTGCCTTCGAATTTGATTTAGGTCGGGTCAGCGCTCACCCTCGAGAGTTGAAATCGGCGAAAAGAGCGAGCTAGCCCGCCGAATCATTTCGCGGGCTCCCAGCCCTCTGGAAGCATATCGAATGCTAGCGTGTCACGGTAGGCGAACTCATTGCCTTCCAGCACTGCCAACGGCGTCAGCATGTGCCAGACGCGGTCATCGTCGAAGACGTAACACTCGCCTGCTTCGTGCATCGTGAAGCGATCCATTTCGTGTTTGTCATTGTCGGTGATGACGACTTCGCCACCGTCAGCGCCGCAGCGGCCGAGTAGATGCGTGGCAATGTACTTTTCCCCGTCTTTATGTAAACCCGGCGGGCTGGTGTCGCAGGGCCGACCCGGCGTAGCTGTGAATCTTATGAGATGGACGTTGACCAGATACCTGGTACCCACCGCCGAGAGCGGCAGGTATTGAAGGTGATGAGCCATTATCTTGCGAACGCCTATAGAACCGGCGATTACCGGTGGCAGCGGAGCGTACTCTCGCGGCTGGCCGCCGATTGTCGTGTTGTATTTTTTCAGCTGAACATAAGGCGTGGTCTCTTCGCTCAACCAAACCTTTACGCCACCCTCAACAATCTCGGCCCGGACACGATTTAAGGAACGATACCGGTCGCCACCTTCATAGTACTTATCCCTTGGAATGGACCAGGCTGCGTGGGATAACTCTTCCAGCGAGCGCGCTACGTCCGCATCAACTCTGAGCGGCTGGCGGCTAAACCCTCGCTCGACGAGGTCGTTTCGCGACCTCACATTCGTTGCCACCGGAATAAAGTTATCTTGATTCATGATTGCTCCGGACAAATGTTTGACGATCGGTCGGAATCTGCTTTGTTCCCCTCAAGAACGCTGGCGATCATACAACATCTCACGGTTCACGATGACCCAGAGTTTTTCGTTCTGAAGTGGTAGGAATCGGGTGACCCTCAACGCGAGAGATGGAGAAGGCTCCACTTCTTGCAAAAGACGCGAGAAATGAGGCACCTCAGATTCTTCGCGAGCATCGCGCTCGATACGAGCGCATCCGGAGGAGGTTCAGCCGTCCCTACCGGGACGGGGTTGGTTTCTCGCCTGCGCACCCGGCGTTGAAACGCCGGGCTACTACCAGGCGTCCTTCGGACGCAAACATCCATCGCATCATGCCGTAGGCCAGCTGTCGTGCGGGCGCGTAACCTCCGGAGGACGTTCGATAATAGCCCGGCGTTTTCAACGCCGGGTCCGTTCGTCCACAAGGCAACGCATCCCGTAGGGATGCCTGAACCTATCCCCACACGTGCTGCGAATCGTATTCGATGCCATTCTTCTTCAAGAAAGCCACGAACTCATCTTCGAAATTGCGCTTGCGATGGTGCTCTGCCTGATTTTGGATGTAGGCAATGGTGTCGATTTTCTGCGAGACTCCAACGGTAAAGGCGCCGTATCCTTCTTGCCAGGCAAATTCTGTTTTGAAGGTTTCGTTCATCCAGTGGGAAACGCTCCTTTTACCAGTTGCATGGCTTTGGCTAGCGGCATGGTCGCGGGCAATGAGAGGAGAATGTGTACATGATTTTCGGTGCCGCCTACCATGAGCGCCTTGAATCCGTTTTTGCGGGCGATGCCGCCGAGGAAGGCCCAGAGTTGTGGTTGGACCTCGGCGGAAATTAGATTGCGGCGTTGTTTGGTAGAGAAGACGCAGTGGATTAGTTCAGAGACGTAGGTGTGCGGCATGGCAGGGCTTCGGTTCAACCGTCCCTACGGGACGGGATTCCAACATCGACAATCGTACCCGGCGTTGAAACGCCGGGCTATTGTCAAACATCCTCTGGACAATTTTCGTTCCCTTATTGGGCAGGCAACACGAAGGACGATTCGCAATTACATTTCCGGTAGAATCTAATCTTCCTATGAAAACTCTCGAACAAATCGCAGACTTGGAGCGGCGGTATTTGCTGGGGACTTATAACCGGTATCCCATTGTGTTGACGCGGGGGAAGGGCGTGTTTCTTTACGACATCGACGACCGGCGCTATCTCGATTTTGTTTCCGGGCTCGGCGTAAATGCGTTGGGGCATGCGCATCCGCGGATTGTGAAGACGATTCGGGAGCAGGCGGCGAAGCTGATTCACGTCTCCAACCTTTATTACCACGAGTATCAGGGGGAGCTGGCGGAGAAGTTGTGTGCGCTTCTGGGCGGCTCTTTTGGAAATGCCCGCGCGTTTTTTTCGAACAGCGGAACGGAGGCAATTGAGGGGTCGATCAAGCTGGCGCGGCTGGCGGGACATCGCGCGGGCGGCGAGGCGAAGTCGCGGCTGGTGGCGCTCGAGGGGTCGTATCACGGGCGAACGTTTGGGGCGCTGTCGCTGACTGGGCAGGAGAAGCATCGCAAAGGATTTGAGCCGATGCTGGAGGAAGTGACGTTCGTCGCGCAGAACGATATCGAAGGCTTGCGCGCAGCGGTGAACGACAACACTTGCGCGATTGTGCTGGAGCCGATTTTTGGCGAAGGCGGAATCTATGAATGCTCGGTGGAATTTTTGCAGGAGTGCCGCGCGGCGGCGGCCCGACACAAGGCAGCGCTGATCTTTGACGAGATTCAGTGCGGGCTGGGGCGTACGGGAACAATGTTTGCGTTCCAGTGTTTTGGAGTGACTCCGGATATTGTGGCGATTGCGAAGCCGATTGCGGCTGGCCTGCCGTTGGGGGCGTTCATCGCCAAGGAAGAATTTGCTTCGGCGATTTCGCCGGGGCAGCACGGGACAACTTTTGGTGGTGGTCCGTTGGCTTGCAGGGTTGCGCTGGAGTTTTTCGCGATCCTGGAAGAAGAGAAGCTGCTCGACAACGTGAACAAGGTTGGCGCGTACTTACAGCAGGAGTTGAAGATTGTTGCCGAGAAGAGCTCGGTTGCCAAAGAAGTGCGCGGGAGAGGATTTATTCAGGGGATCAATCTCGAAATTCCGGCGCGGCCGATTGTAGATGAAGGGCTGGCGGAGGGTGTGCTTTTTAACAGTACGCACGATACCGTGGTGAGATTTCTGCCTCCGTTTTTGCTGGAGGAGAAGCACGTGGATAAGGGGATTCGAGTGCTGAAGAAATTGCTGAAGAAGAAAAGGGATAAGGCTGCCTAGGCGACAGGAGTCACATCGCAGCTGTCATCCTGAGCGAAACGAAGGACCCCATGCAAGCCTGTAGCGGCACCGGCCCTGCGAGGAGTCTCCAGCACGGACCGATTTTAAGGGCCCCCAGCGAGGATGGGCAGGCGCAACCGAAATCGCATCGCACTGGTGGAAACACCGAGCGGTGTTCGTGATAGTGAAAGCGGGCGTGGGATCCCCTTCGGCAAGCTCAGGGCAGGCTTTCGACTGCGTAGCGGCTTCGCTATCGCGAAGTTGCTACTCCGTTTAGGATGACAAGGCTTTTAAGGAACAGAAAGAATTGTCTGTAATGACGGCAAGCGGAGAAGTTTCGGCTGCGCTTTATCCGGAGTTGAGCGCGGAGGCGGAAGAGTGCTGGATGGAGCTCGATGGCGGCCGCATGCGTTACTTGCGCGCGGGATCGGGACCGGCGTTAATCCTGTTGCACGGGTTGCTGGGATATTCGTTTTCGTGGCGATTCACTCTGCTGGCGCTCGCGCCTTACGCGACGGTGTATGCGCCGGACATGATGGGCGCGGGGTTTTCTGATCGTGTGTCGGGGATCGATTACTCCATGCGCGGGACGGCGCGGCGTGTTCTGCAGTTCATCGAACGGTTGGGTGTGTCTTCGTTTGATCTGCTGGGAACTTCGCACGGTGGGGCCGTCGCAATGTTCGCGGCTGCGGAAAGTCTCAGTGGAGATTCTCATCTAAAGCTGCGGCGGTTGGTGCTGGTGGCTCCGGTAAATCCGTATTCGGCGCATGGACAGTGGCTCGCGCCATTTTTTGGCAGCGATTTTGGAGCCGCGCTGTTTCGGCTCAGCATTGCGCGCATGAATTTTCTTTATCCCTATTGGCACGCCCGCATGTACGGCGACCGCAGACGCATTCCTCCGGGAACTCTTGAAGGCTACGTAGCCCCGCTGGCCAAGCCGGGATTGTTCGAGCACGCTCTGAACATCGTGTGCACCTGGACAAAAGATCTGCGGGAATTGGAGACCATTCTGCCGAAACTGGCCGGCATCCCTACTCTTCTGATGTGGGGCAGTAAGGATTCGGCAGTGTATGCTTCGTCGGCGAAGCCGCTGGCAAAATTTTTCCGGAATTCCGAGCAGATCGTTTTCCCCGGGATCGGACACCTGCCTTATGAAGAATGTCCGGAGGAATTCAACCGGGAGTTAATTAAGTATCTGACTGGCGACAAGACTGCGGCATGACGTCTGCTCGCGACGCTCTCACGATGCTGTTGAGTGGATGCGGAGAACTCCCTACGGCTTCACGGGCGGTGCCAGCGTTGCAGGGATTCTTCGACTGCGTGGCAACTTCGCTTTCGCGAGGTTGCCACTCCGCTCAGAATGACAGTCCTCATGACCCACCACATCTTTGATTTGCTGCGCGACGCGCTGGTGCACTACGGGTACTGGGCGGTCGCGGCGTTGTTGCTGCTGGAGAATTCCGGCGTGCCCGTGCCGGGGGAGACGGTGCTGTTGCTAGCGAGTTTTCTGGCGTTCCAGGAGCAACGGCTGCAACTGAGCTGGATCATTCTGGTGGGCACAGTGGCGGCGACACTGGGAGACAACGTTGGGTACGCAATTGGAAACTACGGAGGACGGCCGCTGCTGGAGCGCTATCGCAACATTTTCCGGATCAGCAATACAAAGCTGGCGCGCGGCGAGAAATTATTCAGCCGCTACGGTCCGGTTACGATTTTGTTTGCGCGATTCGTTTTCGGAATGCGGGTGATCGCGGGGCCGCTGGCGGGAGTGTTGCGCATGAACTGGAAGAGATTTGCCGTCTTCAATTTTCTCGGAGCTGCGTTGTGGGTGACCGTCATTTCGTGCGCGGGATATTTTTTTGGCAGTCGCTGGAGAGTGTTGACGCATTTCATCAAGCGCTTTGACCTCATTTTGGGTGCGCTGTTTGTTCTCGTAATAATTGTCATGTGGTGGAGGAGCCGAGGGGCGGTTGATCATCCCGAAGAGAGCCGATGAGAATCAACTTATACACAGGTCGACTTGCGAGAGTGGTTTTATACTGTGCGGGTGTCGTGGGCGTCGTCGTCCTCATGCGGAAACGGTGCCTGTGGGCATAGATCCTGCCGGCGGGGTGGCGCTGGAAAATTCAGAGTTGGAGGAACGGTCACTGTCCTGTGCACTCTGGCTTTGTCAGCCGCGGTCGGCCCAAAGGTCGTCCCAGCGGCGGCAGTTCCTGTGGCGGCTGCGGTACCGGCTCCGGCCGCCCCGGCAGCAATGCCACCGCATCCGCACATCGACGAAGCGCTGGAGTCCGTGCGCGCTGCCAAGCATCACTTGGAAGCGGCTGTACACGAGTTCCACGGCCATCGCGCAAAAGCGATCGAGCACCTGGATATGGCGATTCGCCAAGCTGAGGAATGCCTGCGCGAACCGTAGGAATTAAGAGTAATCAAGAATGAAGGCAGCGTCGGAAAAGACGCTGCCTTTTTGTTTCTCGCGTATTCATTTCATCTGCGTGCAGAAAATCTCTCTTGCGATCTTGCGCTGCGCGGCTTCGATCCCGCCTATCGAGAACCGAACGTGTAGCCGAGCGATGCGCCGCCTCGAAACACATTGTTGGAGTGGAATCCGACGTTGTCTTGAATGTGGTAGTAGTGAATCTCGGGGCGGATAAAGTAACGGCGGAAAAAGTAGTAGCGGAGGCCGCCACTAAGGTGCTCCATGAAGTGATCGCTGCTCGTGTAGTTGATGCAGCCGCCCTGGGGGATACTGCAGAACGAGTTGCTTGGAATATAGAAGCGCGTATCGGCGATGCCAATGCCGACCATCAGGTCGCCGCCAAGTTTCTTGCCGATATGAGGCTGGTATAACGCGTTGAAGTCGGTAAAGATGGGCCGGTAGGTCTCGCCGTTGAAGGGATAGTTCCCCTGCTTATATCTCCAGGAGGATTCCACGTTGATGCCGACGCGCGGGTATTTGATGCCGACGTAATCCCCGTTGAGGCCAATGTACACGCCGTGCTTTTCGGCCGGCGGCTGGAAGGCTTCAGAGCTGTTATTGGCTGCGGGCGACCAAAGCGTGCTACCGCTGACCGCAAAGTCAAGTTGTTGGGCGTAAACGAACGTAGCAGACAGGACCATGCACGCGGATGCGGCGAGCGCGAACTTTCTCAATACAGCCCCCTTGTCGATATTAGGTTTCGCGGGACGCCGGCGTCCGGCTCGTGCATCCAGCTAAGCAGCCGCGAACAGCTGCTTAGCAGAATAACGCAGGCTGTTGAATCGCGCAGCACACAACGCGGCGAGAATGTTTTTCTAGGACGCCAAACCCTAGTCACCACGGCCGATGGTGTATCCGATGGAAGCGCCCACGCGTAAGAGATTGTCGCTGCTAAAGCCGCCGGGGTTCGCGATATTCGTCTGGCTGTTGCCATCGATGTGGTAGTAATGAATTTCGGGGCGCACGAAAAAATTGTGCCAGGCATAATAGCGGATGCCGCCGCCAAGATCCTGCATGAACTCGTGATTGCTGGTGTAGTTGATGCAGCCACTAAAATAACTGCAAGACGTAGCGAAAGGATAATAGAAGCGGGCGCTGGAGATGCCGATCCCGCCAAACAGGTCGAGACCAGTTTTCTTGCCCAATTTCGGTTGATAGAGAAAGTTGAAGTCGGTCAGAATCGGACGATAGTTAATCTGGCCGGGGATGTAGGTAGCCTGGCTAGCCCTCCAAGAAGTCTCGACGTTGATTCCGAAACGTTTCTTGAAGCCAACGACATCTCCGCTGATGCCTAGATAGGTGCCGCCCCTCTCCGCGATGTTGCCGGTGGCAAATTGCTCGGCGGTGGGTGCGGACGACAGTACAGTGCCAGCGCCGAACATTATGTCGCCCTGTTGAGCGGCGGCAAAGTGGCATGACAGGAAAAGACCAGCAAGCAGTGCGAGAAGCGCTAACTTTCTCAAGAGAACCTCCAATCAGTTCGTGTAAACGCTAAGATGCGTCTACGAAATCTTCGGATGCAATCAAGTGGATGCCAACAATCATAAGTTTTAGACGCCTACCGATTCAACTGGGATGAATGACTTGTAAAGAAGTGTCAAGATATCGGCGCCTGACCTATGCTTCGCGAAGTCATCGGCTTCAGCAAAGATGAGTATTTCCCACCACGTGCGGTCAAACCCGGAAGCCAGCAATAAGTTGCGCGCGAAAGGCGTCGAACTATTTCGTTTTTCCCCCGCCGCCAGGCGCGCGGATGTGATCGAGCGCTATCGGTCCGGCGCCGAAGAAGATGAGTGCGAACGCGAGTGCAGCGACAGCGAGAGGGAACTCCAATCCGCCATTGCCTGTGAGTCCGTTGTGCAAATGGACCTTGGCGATGGCGACACATAGATCAATGCAGATCGCGAGTGCAGCGCAGCGAGTGAACAGGCCGAGCAGGATCAGCAACCCGCCGAAGAACTCGGTGAAGGCCGAGACATAGGCTAACCACGCGGGCAATCCAAACCCGGTGACGAGCTGAACAAAGTGGTGAAGCCCCCCGAAAACCTTATGGTAGCCGTGGACCAACATGATGACGCCAAGCACTAACCGCATGACGAAGAGTGCGAGAGGCTGCAAACGATCGAAGTAGCGCAAGTAAAACCTCCGGCGGAAATGAGGAATAGATTACAGCAGCCTCGAGTTAGAGGAAAGTGGGGATGGATCGCCGGCGCAGATGTGCATCGCGGCATGGCGAACCATTATCGGCAAGATTTAATTCCCGAATGATTGCGCCGGGTGGCCGAATTCTGGTAACGTTCTTTCGCCCCCAGGATGCAAGCTGCCGATTCGGTCTAGACGCAACTCACGCGTCCTGCGTGGTCCTTCATGTTTCACAATTTGGGGAAGCTGATCTGACAGATTCTGGGTGAGATTTGTCCGTCGAGCACGTTAGATCCGGGAATCTGGCGTAAACCCGCAACTTCGAGAGCTGCGCGGTGTTTGGAAATGTGACGGCAGTAAAAGGTTGGATGTTCAGGAGGCTGTAAATGAATCGCACTTTGGGAATCGAAAAGATGCCGCGGCAGTGGGTGGCCTTTCTGCTGTTGATGATGGTTCCAGCGCTCACTTGGAGCCAAAAAAAGCCAAGTGGTGGTGGGTCGGCTCCTAAAGCGGCGCCGCAATCCCATGCATCTGCGCCTTCCCATCAGTCGGCGCCTTCGCACGGGTCAACGCCTTCGCATGGCTCGACGCCATCGCATTCGACCACGGCCAGCCGTCCGGGTACGACAAGCCATGCGGGTACAACCAGCCACACAGGAACAACGACCCACGCGGGCGGAACAACTACCCATTCGGGTACGACGACTCACACCGGCACTACGACCGGCACCCGCGGCGGGACAACGACTCACACGGGCACGACCACTCACACTGGTACGACGACGCATGCCGGTGGGACAACGACCCACACTGGTACGACGACTCATGCCGGCACGACGACGCGGACGGGTGCAGCTGGCCGTACTCCTCCCGGCAGGAACGTATCACTGAAGGGCGGCGGACGCGCCAACATACGTCCGAACGGCTCGGTGCGTTCGATCGACCGCGGCGGCATGCACATTGAGCACGGAGTTCGCGGCGGACGCACTGTGGTATCGGAGCGCAACGGAGCGCGCATCGTTACTCGCGGACGAGGCGGTTACGTGCAGCGGGCTTACGTGACGCGCGGTGGCCATGCTTATTACTCGCGAACTGGCTATTACGGTGGGCACTACCACGTGGGGCTCTATCGCGGTTACGGATGGGGCGGACACACTTATTATGGCTACTACCCTGGAGTCTGGTACCATCCCGGATTTTATGGTTGGGGCTGGCATCCCTGGGGCGCGCCCGTTGTCTGGGGCATCGGCGCCTGGGGTTGGGGTGGAGCGCCTTGGTGGGGATATTACGGCGGCTGGTGGAACCCGTATCCGGTTTACGCCGCGCCCTACTTCTGGCTGACTGATTACTTGCTCGCGGAAAGCCTGCAGGCGGCCTACGCGGCGCATGCCGAAGCCAACGCAGATGCAATGGCTGCAGACGCGCAAGCCAGCGCGGGCGACAGCGGCGGCGGAGATGCCGCACCGGCAGCCTCAGCGGGCGTAACTCTCTCGCCTGAAGTTAAAGAGGCGATTGCCCAGGAAGTGAAGGCGCAACTCGCCGCTCAAGAAGCTCAGGCGGCAAATCAGGGTGGTGCGGCTAGCAATGCACCCGCTCCAAGCGGCGCGAGCGATCAAACTCCTCCGCCTGCACTGGATCCGGCAAATCGCACTTTCGTTGTCGACTCCGACGTTACGGTAGTGGCGAATGGCCAGGAATGCGGCTTGACGTCAGGTGACGTGGTGACCCGGCTGTCGGACACTCCAGACGCCGATCAAAACGTGACTGCCAGCGTCTCGGCTACGAAGAAGGGCGATTGCCCGTCCGGCGCGACTGTTGCCGTGAAAGTGGATGACCTCCAGGAAATGTACAACCACTTCCAGGAGACACTCACTAACGGTATGGGCGAACTGGCAAAGAAGCAGGGCACAGGCGGTATGCCGAAGGCTCCTGATGCCGGAACGCAGGCGTCGGACATCCCGGCTCCCGCGCCGGACACGGCCGTGGCCAAGACCCTGCAAGATCAGCAGCAACAGGCCGACCAGACCGAAACTCAGGTCAAGCAGGAAGCGGCGGCGGGAGGCGGCGGGCAGTAGACGAACGTTATGTTCGCCGCAGTACTTGATTAATTAACGTTATCAATCAGCTTAATCAACCAACCCAGGGAGCGCCAAAGTATTGGCGCTCCCTATCTGTTTATGGCGCGTTTTTCTTTGCGGTGCGTTTTGATCTAAGGTTTCCTCTAAATCTCTTGCTTACTTCCAAGGGGCATGATAAAAAACACGAGCTTTGGGAAAACTCTGAACCGGAGGGTGTTGCGATGTCGCGGAAATTGACCGATCTTGTCCCTGCAATTGTGCTTTTGGCCGCCTCAGTCCTTACGGCCTCGGTAGGCGCTGCCCAGGTTTCTTTGCAGGAGCAACTGGCCGCGCAATACAAGCTCGCCAAGATGGGATCGGACTCAAGTGGATATTCCATCATCGAAGAGGGAACACCGCTGGCAATTCAAAAGGGCGGAATCATGGGCCTTCCCTACAAGAGCACGATCTGGCCCAACAATACATTTCAGGATGGTACCGTCCACGCTTCGACTCTGCAGACCGCTAATAGTGGCAAGGCTTCCGACATCGGCAAGAAGTTTTGTGGTTTGACCCACAAATGCCCAACCGCACCGGATGCGGCGAGTGACGAAAGGGCGACCAAGCTGTTCAAGGTGGGCGACAAGGTCTACGCCACCAAAATTGATGTGAAGACCGACAAAGATACCGTGACCCTGAGCATCGTCGCCTGCGATACCTGTAACAAGACCGATCCTCCGACCTACAACAAAGCGAACGTGGCGTTTCAGTTTGCCAAGGGCACACTGGCTACGGCGAGTGCAGGCCAGGTCGAAGACACAATCGGACAGTTGTTAGCGATTAGCAATAACGATTCCCAGTCTGGCGACCAAGGCGGCCAACAACAGCAACAGGGAGGCGACCAAGGCCAGCAACAGGCCGGTGGAGGCGGCGGCCAGCAGCAACCGGCAGCAGAGCAACCCCCGGCCGAACCAGTGAACATCGAGAAGGGAATGACGCCGGACCAGGTCGAGGCGGCGATGGGCAAGCCCGAGAAAAAAGTCACCCTCGGTTCCAAGGTGATCTATTACTACAAAGATATGAAAGTGATTTTTCTGAGTGGGAAAGTTTCGGATGTGCAGTAGAGATAAAATTCGAAAAATCCGCGCATTTGGCTGTGACGAGGGAGTAAGCTGTCAGGTCCCTGGCTTCCGCTTGTCGGCGGGTTCTGAGTGTGAGGGCCTAATTGCAACAGTTACGATGGACTGAGGTTCCGGATGATCGTAAATTGGTCCCGGTGAACCGCTCGCGGACCATTACAGGATTGCTGCTCCTTCTGAGCTCCGTTGCTGTCTGCCAAACGGCGCCTCACACTTCAGATTGTTCGACTCTGAAATACTTGCGGCACAAGGTTTCATGCCTCTGTGGAACCGTGCAAGTTTGTTCGGGAGATATTTGCGGCCGCCCCTCAGACTATGATCTCGACGACGACATCACCGTAGAGCTACGAGAGAAGAGGGGGTCAACCCTAGATTCGAAGAAAGTTGTGATCGAGACACGTGAGAGGCAGGGCACGACGCAGGGCGGGACAAAGACCTCTTACAAGGAAACGGAGCGGAGATTCTGTTTCGAGGGCAAACGTGATGGCGACTATCTGCTTGCCTTTGTCCTCCACAAGAATGGCGTCTCTCAGCCAGCGGTCATATTTCCAACGAACTATTCGCACAAACGAAGCAAGCCTTGCGATTCCGTGTACATGGTGGAACCGAGTTGTCCGAAGTAAATCTAATGATTGGTGAAACATTGCCATAGCACTCACCATGGTCGAACGGCTCAGCTTGGGTTTGCTGGAATTCCCGCGATCCGAGTGGTTGGGTGGTAGCCTAACGCCGTTGGTGGGTACCTAATCCGAATTTTGATCTACAGTTTCCTCCTCGCGATTGCCCCGCAGAGGGATAACTAAACTCTGTAAATGTAGCCACTTCCGCCACCGATGCAGTACTTCCGTACCGTCTCTAGTACTTCAGTCATCAGTCCGCGCGTGACCCGCCTCTAGTTGCACACGCACTGCTACTTATTGCGTCGTCTTGGCAAATACCACAACCTGTAGAAATCCTCTCCAATCTCCCGCGCAGCCAATTCCAAGAAACCCGCATAAAACCCAATAAAAACCGGAAACTCGCTTGGAGGCAGGGTTTTTCAGGGCTGATATATGCTCGGGACACCGAAAGCCCCTAGACAGTCATGGCGGCAGGTACATGTATCAAGGTAAGTCGCGGGACGAACCAGTCTCACGTAAGGTCATGGCGGGTAGCGAAGGAACAGGGTAAAGGAAATATGGCCGACTCGCGAGAAGTAATGAACATTCGCCAGGCTTCGCAGTACCTGGGAGTGAGTCCGGACACGCTTTACAAGTACGTCGGAGAGCAGAGAATTCCCGCCTTCAAGCTGGGCAATCGCTGGCGCTTCAAGAAGTCGAGGCTGGACCAGTGGATGGAAGAGAAGTCAAGCCAGATGGAGCCGGGAGTGAAACGCAAACCCAAGGCGGCGACAAAAGCTGCCGGGGCGCAATAAGTAACGAAAACGAGTTTAGAAAACAGAGCTTCAAAAGGCGGGCACATGTTTGGAATGGGATCAAAGACGATCGTGGGACTGGATGTGGGGTCTTCGAGCATCAAGGCGGTGGAACTGAAAAAGAAGGGTGGGCAGATTGAAGTAGCGCACCTGGGCCTGGAGCCGCTGTCCTCTGACATTGTGGTCGACTCGATGATCGTGGATTCGGGAACAGTGTCGAGCGCGATCTCCAAGCTGTTCGGCGACTGCCTGATCAAAACCAAAGCGGTGGCCACGGCGGTAAGCGGCCACTCGGTGATCGTCAAGAAAATCTCGTTGCCCTCGATGAGCGATCAGGAACTGGCCGAGACCATCGAGAAAGAAGCGGCGCAACACATTCCCTTCGATCTCGCCGACGTGAGTCTCGACTATCAGATTCTGTCGGAGGAAGCCGGCAGCCCGCAGATGGACGTGCTGCTGGTTGCTGTCAAGAAGGACAAGATTTTGAACTACACCAACGTGCTCTCGATGGCTGGACGTACCCCGGCTATCGTGGACATCGATGCGCTGGCCCTGCAGAACTGCTACGAGTACAACTACCAGCCGTCGCCTGGCCAGGTTGTAGCGCTCTTAAATCTGGGTGCCAGCGTGATGAACATCAACATTGTGAAGGGCACGACGCCGCTGTTTCCGCGCGACGTCAGCGTCGGTGGACATCAGTATACCGATTCGCTGCAGAAGGAACTCGACCTGAATTTCGACGATGCCGAAAAGTTGAAGCTGGGCGAGAAAGTTGGAACCGTCAGCGAAGACGCGAAGGCGCCGATCTTACAACAGGTGACAGAAATCATCGTGCTGGAAATTCAGAAGACGTTCGATTTCTTCCGGGCCAGCGCAGCGGGCGAGCACATCGAGAAGATTTATCTTGCGGGCGGTTCGGCGAAGGTGCCGGGATTGATGGAAGCGTTGCGGCAGGAATTCTCCATGCCGGTTGAGTTATTGAATCCATTTCAGCGGGTGGTCCCGCCGGCTGACGGTGCGGGAGCGGAGCTGGTGGAGCAGAATCCGGGCCAGATGGCGGTGGCGGTGGGCCTGGCTTTGAGGAGCTTTGAATCCCTATGATCAAAATCAATCTGCTGGAAAATTCCAAGGGAAAGAACAAGCGCGGCGCTGGCGGCGGCGGTCCGGTAATGCCCACGATGGAAATGGGCGACATGGGCTCGCCCAAGCTGAAGGTGCTGGTGATCATTCTGCTGGCCGGAGCGCTGAACTTTGGCTACTGGTACCGGCTGGATAAAGAAGGCAAGTCGATTGAGACGCAGATGCAGGCCGCGCAACAGAGAAATCGCGAACTGGCCGACGTCAAGGCGCGCTTCCTCGAACGGCAGACACAGGCCAACAATTACAAGCGCCGGGTCGATGTGATCGAACAGCTACAGGCTGGACAAGCCGGCCCGGTCAATCTGCTGGCGATGCTCGGGCAGACCGTGAACGAAACCGAGGCCGTCTGGCTCCGCAAGATGGATGATTCGGGAGCGAACATCAGCCTGGAAGGTACGGCGCTGAGTTCGGATGCCGTGGCTACCCTGATTGGCAATCTGCAGAAAACTGGCTTCTTCAAGACGGTTGAGATCAAGGAAACTTTCCAGGACGACACCATCAAGGACATGCAGGCCTTTCAATTCACCCTGACCTGCGAGAAGGGAAAGTCGTAGGGCGGACTAAGAGGCGACTATGGCGATGAATTTTAGCGAACTTTCGGGTCTGAAGCAGTGGGCAGTGGTGATTTTTGGCGGAGCGCTGGTAACGGTGGCGCTCTACTTCACGGTCTTCAAAAACCAGAATGACAAGAACGCCGCGGCTCAGCATGCCCTGCAGGACAAGGTTCGAGAGAACAACGAACTCGAATCCTATCGTCCCAAGCTGAAGGATATCGAGCGGCAGCTGGCCAACCTGAAACAGCAACTGGAGATTGAACGGCGCATCGTGCCGGATGACAAGGCTGTCGATGCCTTCATCGAAACCTTGGACGCCGAGGCGGTGAAAGCGGGCGTGGAAGTGCGACGCTACACAGCCAAGCCCGTCGCTGCCAAAGAATATTACTCAGAGCTTCCGTTCGACATGGAGATGGATGGTCCGTATTACTCCATGCTGAATTTCTTTGATCGTGTAGGAAAGCTGGAACGAATCGTCAACATCAGCGGCCTGATGGTATCGAATACGAAAGATCCCGCTTCGGCGAAGGCTAAACATACCTATCAGTACGCGCCCAATGAGAGCGTGGTTGCTACGTTTACCGCGACGACTTTCTTCAGTCACGATTTAGAACCGGCCGTAGCCAGCACCGGAGCCAAGCCCGGCATGGCAGGGGCAGGCAAATAGGAATCGCTATGAAGCTAACCACAAGCATTCTGACTGTAACGGCAGCAATGATGACGAGCGGAGCCTGGGCACAGAATCCGAACATCATCAACAACGTGCAGAGCTCCATGAACACGGTGCAAGCGCAGAAGACGAACGACTCGAACGCCGCGCTGGGGATAACGGGCAAGCCTGATGCGGCCCAGTCCGCGAAGTCCGCTGCGTCTCAGCCCACAAAACCGGCTGCCGCTCAGCCCGCGAAGCCTGCTGCATCTCAGCCTGCCAAACCGGCTGCGACCGCGACGGCGAAACCGGCAACGGCTAAGCCAGAGACCGCGAAGCCGGCGACAGCGAACTCGGCAACGAGTGCTACTGCCGCTCCGGGTAAGAGTCCGTTCGTAGCGGTAAAAGCTTCTGCCAAGCCGCAGGTCGACCCTATGGTCAACAAAAAGCCAGCATCCCATGCGGTGATCGTGGCCAAGGAACCGACTCTGCAGGTGGTGTCGAAGACAGCGAGCCCCGATGGCAAGAATGCCGCCGATGCGAAGGCCGCCAGCGCAGTCAAGCCGATTGAGGCTCCCAAGCCGCCCAAGCCGGAAGAGAAGAAGTGGGCGATGAGCGGCAAGCGCGATCCATTCTTCAGTCCGGTGGTGCAGCAACCCACTGGTTCAGGTTGTGCGACGGGCAAGAAATGTCTGGATATCGGACAGATCAATTTACGGGGCGTGGTCAGGTCTGAGAGCGGCTTCATCGCCGTGGTAACCAACAGCCTGAACAAGGCCTATTTCCTGCATGAAAACGATCCCGTGTTCAACGGCTATGTAATGAAAATCACCGGGGACTCGGTGGTGTTCTCTGAGAGCGGGCAAGACAAGCTGGGCAAACCGCTCACGCGGGAAGTAGTAAAGAAGATCACGACACCGGCAGTTTAAGGCTGGTGAAGGTGTAGCCGGGAAAACCGGCGCACCAAGAAAATCGAGTTCAGAAATAGTAAGGACGCGCGAGTCTGACTCGCGGGTTGGGGGAGAGGAAATGCGAAAGAAATTGTTAAGTGCAATCCTACCGTTGCTGCTCATGGGGCTGGTGGCTTCGGCCGCCGAAACGCCGGCATCACAACCGGCCAGCCAGAGGAACGAACTGCAGCGAGTCAATGTGGTTCGCGGCACGGACGAGATCCGCATCGAGATGAGCGCTCGTGGCGCCGTCACGCCAAAGCTGACCACTGCAGACTCGCCTGCGCGGCTGGTCGTGGACCTGCCGGGAACCGTCATGGCGACGGGGCAGAGCCACATCACGGTGGGCAGCTCCGACGTCAAAGACGTACGCATTGGCATGGACGGGCAGCATCCGCCGACCACCCGAGTCGTGGTCGATCTGGAGCACGCCTGCCGCTATGAAATGCACCCTTCGGCGGATGGGAAATTCGTGCTCACGCTGCACACGGCGGCGACGGTCGCGGCGAAGACCTTGGCGAAGACTTCTCCGGCAACCGCCAGCAAGAGCATCTCTCCATTTGCCTCGCGCGTGGCTGAAGTGAGCACGGCGAAGACGGAAGTGACCCCGAAAGCTGAGCCGGTTGCGGCGCAGAAGCCCGAGGCTGCAGCAGCTTCGAGCGATTTTGTGTTCGTCGAGCCGACTTACAGCGCAAAGGCGACTCCTACAATTGACAAGGACGAGCCAGCTGGACGCGCTCAGGAAGCGGCGGCGAAATTTTCCGACAAAACGGCTGCGGAACTCTTGCCGGTCAGCATGAATGCGGCCCAAGCCTCTCAGAGTGTTTCTTCCAGCACTGGAATTCAGCCGGCCGTAAATCTCGCGGCCGAGCAGAAGTCGCAAGCTGGACAAGCACCCGTCGCAGCCGGCCCCAAGTACACGGGCGAGCCGATCTCGGTGAACTTGAAAGATGTCGACCTGAAAGACTTCTTCCGCCTAATCCACGAAATCAGTGGCCTAAATGTAGTGCTCGACCCTAACGTGCACGGAACTCTGACGATTGTGCTGGATGATGTGCCGTGGGATCAGGCTCTGGACATCGTGCTCAAAAACAACGACCTGGCGCGCGAGCTGGAGGGCAACGTTCTGCGCATCGCCACGGTGGATACGCTGAAGAAAGAAGCGGACGGACGGCGCGCCCAAATCGAATCGGAAGCGCTGGCCGTGGAGAAAGTTTCGGTCACGCGTTTCCTGAGCTATGCTCACGCGAAAGACGTGATCATCACGGTAAAGAAGTTCCTCTCGCAGCGTGGCGATGTGGTTGCGGATGAACGTACCAATGCCGTAATCGTCAACGACATTCCAAAAGTGATTCCCATCATTGACCGCCTGCTGACGCAGCTTGACCGCAAGACGCAGGAAGTGGAAATTGAGGCACGTGTGGTCGCGGCAACCCGCACCTTCGCGCGCGACATCGGCACGCAGCTCGGCTTCGGCTGGGGTGATGGCCACAGCGCGATCGGCGGAAACTCTACTGCCGGAACCTCTCCCACGACGGTCAGTGGCTTAACCCCGGGTTATATCACTGTGCCGGGTACCGGCACATCCACGGGATCGACGATCCCCTTGTTCTCTAACCTGGGCGTCACTTCTCCGACTAGCGGGTTCACGTTCCTGAACGCCAGCAACACGGTCCGAATTGATGCCGTGCTTTCGATGGCGGAGTCGCGCGGCCTGCTCAAAGTTCTGTCGCGTCCGCGGGTCGTAACCCAGAACAATATCCAGGCCCTGGTAAAGCAGGGCGTGCGCGTGCCCATCGTGACGCAGGCACAGTTGGGTGGTCCTCCGACTGTGACCTATGTGGACGCGTTCCTGCGCTTGACGGTGACTCCGCAGATCACTTCGGAGAACACCATCTTCCTGAACGTCGACGTGGAAAATACCACGCCGAACTTCGGTCAGGAAGTGCAGGGCAACCCCGAACTGATCACCCAGCAAGCGACTACGCAAGTGCTGGTGACCGACGGAGGAACGGTGGTGATCGGCGGCGTCATTCAGACGCAGAACTCCATCAATGTCGATCAGGTGCCGCTGCTCGGAAACATTCCGATCCTCGGCAACTTGTTCAAGCACGTTCAAGTTCAGACTTCCAACCAGGAGCTGATCTTCTTCATCACGCCGCGAATCATTCAGACATAACGGCTGAGACGTAGCAGCGCGGTTGAAGATTTAAAGCCGCCGGTCCTGAAGAACCTGTCAGGGCCGGCGGTTTTGCGTTAAAGGCAGTTCTCAGTGAGGTTCACTCGACTTATTCGGGTAGTCAATTTTAATTCTTTGTCTTGTGCTTTGGTATTGGCAGCAGATGCACGCCGGAATTTTCTTGAAATCCTTTGCAGGCGGCTGCGAAGCACTAGGGAACGACCCTTTAATTCACAGGCTGTTTGTGACATCCGTCACCGCACCGCTTCCCGCCGGCTATTAGGATAGGGTCGGTTTCCCAGATTCCTCCGAGTAGACATTTTCCCTAGGTATGGTTATGGCCGGGAGTTGCTGGCGTCTACTCACTATGGTGTCGTTGATCCTCGTAGCGCCCTCGCTCGCGCGGGCAGGATGCCGCCAACCCCCCGCGATTCCATTTGTCGAATGCATTTAGATAGGACTAAGTTACTTCGGCATTCACATTACCAAGTAGTGTCTTTGAGAGGGCGGCATCAGTTTTAACTTTATGGATCATGGGAGGGTACAACGGTGACGATTCGAGCAGAGAAAATCGTGATGGTTTTGTTGATCTTGGGTGTGCTTGTCGGCCCCGCTCAAGCCAAAGAGAAAGGCCACAGCGCAGATTACCAAGTAGGGACGTTCTCATCCACCGGAGCTATCAGCGACGGCAGCTATGCTAGCTGCTCAGGCGGGGGCTGTTCAGCCTACGGCGCAGAGCATAACATCCACTTCGTCAGCACGGCGGATGGGGTGTATGCGATTGAAGCTCCCACGTCGGTGGCTGGCACTATATTTGTTGGGATGATGACCGGGGGGAACGCTCCCACTATTCACAAGGGTTGGTTCATGGACAACTTGCATGAGGGCGATAGGGTTCTATTCGCGGCCAAGTGCAAGACGTATCGCAACAACCATACCAGTTGCCAGTTCTGGCTTCCGAACCCAGACAAGGCAGGCAAGGAAATCCTGACTGTTGGAGGGTTCACTCCAGCAGTTGCCAAGACCAACACATCGCAACTGTGCGGGACAGGCAAGCTATCCGCCAGCGTGGAAGCGCAAGTTTGCAACGCAGCCTCCGCCCACTAGACGTGGCGTTTAACCTACTGTTCATGTGATCCGCCGACTTATGATATCTCACTCGATGACTCCCGACGGTATATCTGCTATATGAACGAGTAGTCTGCGAAGTTTGCGTGAAAGTAGTCGCGTTCGCGCAGAGCCTTCACAACGCCGTCGAAACCTGGGAAGAGACGGGCAGCCGTCACTCCGTGACCGACCAAAGCGCGCATCAGAGCTGGACCGCAACATAGCGGCAGCGTCACACGAACCAAGAATGGCGATTCGCCGTAAAGCGTGCGCCATTTCAAGACCATCTCCTCCAGGGGCACAACTACGTAAGGGTCTCTGGAGTCCCAATCCGGTGGCCCGATTTCGGTCGGGAGCGTGAACAGTCCGCGCTGTGCATAGAGATTTTCATTGCCGGCGCGTGGCGCAGCTACAACCCGGATGTGGGGCGATCCCAAGCCAGCGTCGTCGTCTGCCTGGCTTCCGAGGGCTTCGACCAGATTGATGGCCCAGACCTCAAGACGTTTGTTGGCTAGTGACGCGGGCCAATTGGCGGGCGAATCTAGCAATCTCATGTTTTGAGGGTTTTCAATTTCCTTTCTGACTCGGCGACTGGCGTCTTCTGCCGCGAAATAGGCCGCGGTAAGAGGATCAGTGCTCCAGTCGAGCAAACGTGTCGGAACCCCGTGATGCTGTGCAATCGCCATCAGCGAAAGCAAATCCATCGGAGGCCAGTGTTCTCCTTCGTCCTTAAGTCGGTCAATCGTTGAAATCAAGCTATGCCGCAGAAGCTGCGAGTCCTCGGGTAAGGGGAGCCCGTGACGATCGGCCATTTGAAAGAAGACGCGTAGGGTATAGAGTTCGCACTCGGCTCGGTGTTCGTAGGTCGCGTAACCAGGTTGGATCATGCTCCATCGACCTGAGAACCCGAAAGTGATAAGGCGTGTTTTCGGCCGCAACGCGGAGGGAACGAGCGGGAAACTATCGCCGTTACCGCGAAAGGCCCATGGGGATTCGGCCCAGCGTTTCCGATTGAATGGTGGAGTAGAGAGGGATATCTGTTGCAAGAAGTCGCTTACCGTCTCGCAGTGAAACTCCTCAATCGGTTTGACGCTCATGCCACCACCTGCGGCCCGGGCTCAGCGCGTCAAATATCGTACCTCAGGAGTCTGTATCATAGCTGAATTTATCGTTCGATATCCGAGACGTTGGTCCTGGGATTTATTTACGACGTGGCCAAGGTCCCTCGCTTCGCTCGGGATGACAATCGTGTTTTAAGCCGCCTGATAGACTCATCGGGAATGAACTTTCTTTTGCGGCAGAAGAAACTGCGGGAGCAATTCGCTTCCGCAGGGCTGGACACCTTGCTGGTAAGCCATCTTCCTAACATCCGATATCTTTGCGGATTTACCGGAAGCGCCGGTTTGCTGGTGGTGGCGGAGACGGGAAGCGTTTTTTTCACCGACGTTCGTTACGATACGCAGGGTCGTGAAGAGGTAAAGGGCGCGAAAGTTGTGATCGCGCGCAAGGTGCTGCTCGACGCGCTCGGCGATTGGATCG